>Ga0194056_10000746_pt1 | contig 17745 bp, 17 predicted proteins | sample SepL4413m_MetaG_FD_155458 | JGI IMG/M metagenome (GOLD analysis project Ga0194056, IMG submission 155458) | Anoxic zone freshwater microbial communities from boreal shield lake in IISD Experimental Lakes Area, Ontario, Canada - Sep2016-L442-13m | ecosystem: Environmental > Aquatic > Freshwater... | reverse complement strand
AGCACTGCTTCTTCTCCTGCAAGTTATGCAGAGTCGAAATGACAGATAAATAAACTTAATACCTAGACATTAATGCCTTCTCTTCTTTTGCCCCTCCCTCTTTCAGGGGGAGGTTGGGCGGGGGTTTGTTCTTGACCGGGAGCCAGCGGCAGGCAGTTAGTAGAACAAAACCACCCCTAGCCCCTCCTTGAAAAGGAGGGGGACAGCAGCAGTCGCTTCGTAGCCCACGCTTCAGCGTGATAGAGATAAGCTGAAGTCTTGACTACGATTTATTATTCGACCTTGTGGAGAACTAAAAGCACTGCTTCTTCTCCTGCAAGTTATGCAGAGTCGAAATGACAGATAAGTAGACTTAATACCTAGACATTAATGCCTTCTATTCCCTTGTCCCTCCCTCTTTCAGGAAGAGGTTGGGCGGGGGTTATGATGAAATGGCGGAGAGAAGGAGAAAGATTATAAAACCACCCCTAGCCCCTCCTTGAAAAGGAGGGGGACAACGGGCGGAGCTTTATTGTAAATCAAGCCTTAGCTTGGGGCAGGACAAGCTCTTGAAAAGGAGGGGGACATGATTTCTTTTACAAATTCCTTGCCGCGACTACACCGATAATTTTTTTTGCGCCATTTTCTTTCAAAACATTTGCGCACTCTGTAAGCGTTGCTCCTGTCGTTGCCACGTCGTCGACCAAAAGTACTGTTTTTCCTGTTATGGCATTTGAATCCAGACAGATAAAAGCATTTTTCAAGTTCAAAAGTCTTTCACGGCGGTGTAGCGTCGTTTGTGACGCGGTGTTCCTACAACGTACCAAAACATCGGCAAAATCACATTGTAGGCGATCTCCGAGGTATTTAGCTAGCAATTCTGCCTGGTTGTATCCCCTAATATTTTTCTTTTTAACATTTAGCGGCACCGGCACTAAAATAATATTTTTTCCTAAATCCAAATCTTTTATTTTTTGAAAAACTAATTCTCCGAGAATTTCTGCAAGTTCTGAAACCCCACAGTATTTTAGCTGATGAATAATTTCTTTCATCGGACCTGTATCGTATCGAACTGCCGGAATAATCGCGATAAGTTCGGTCTTCATCCTCGCTCTACAGTTAATGCAGCTTTTTGCATTTGGAGAAATTTTGCCACAGTAAAAGCAGGTTGGAGTTTTCAAAATCTCGATGTCTTTTGCACAGTCGGCGCAGAGGAATTGACCGTATTTTCCGCAATTTACACACAATTTAGGAAAAAAGATGCTTAGCAAAATCTTAGAAAAACTAGCCCAGAAAAGCTGAAACTTGGAACCAAATTTTATTAAAAAAAGTTTTTTCATAAATTTGTTGTTGACTATTTTATCGGTTAATATATAATTAATTCTAGCGGAATATCCTATACATTTTTACTATCTCATAAATCCCAAAGGAGGGGCAAATGAGCGAAAATCTTGATAAAAATGATTGGCTTGTAGAAGAAAATGATGGCCAATTATCTATCGATGTTTACCACGACGACCACAACGTCTATATTTTTGCACCAATTGCTGGTGTGAAGGCTTCTGACGTAGACATTTCGATTACAGACGAAGTTATCACGATCAAGGGTGTACGAACGCCTGGACATGATGCAGGTATCGAGAAACACTTCACACAAGAGTGTTACTGGGGACCCTTTTCTCGTTCCTATGTCCTCCCTATTGCGGTAAACTCGGAAAATTCAAAGGCAACACTGAAAGATGGCTTACTTAGAATTGAAGTCCCAAAAGACGACAAAGTAAAAACAAGAATGATAAAGATAAATGATACTAAGTGAGAGTGGCAGAGTAACTGAGTGGCAGAAAATTAGTGACAGAGTAACGGAGTGTCAGAGAGACGTTAAAAATACACTTTCACAATAAGTGTATTTTTGTTATATTATGATGAATTGGAAGAAGGCTTCCTGGAATCCCGATCAGGTCGGGAATGACAGAATATATATTATGTAAGCTCCAGGTACAGCACGCTAAAGCGTGGACTACGAAGTTTTATTGTAGCGTAAGCTTTAGATACTTGAATAATTGATAATTAATTGATATTTGATACTTGGTACTTGATACTTAACATTTGATCAACGATCATCTAAAAGAATTGGATAACATGCAAAAGATACGAAAAGCGGTAATTCCTGCAGCAGGATACGGAACTAGATTTTTACCAGCAACTAAGGCAATGCCAAAAGAGATGTTGCCGATAGTCGACAAGCCTGTAATTCAATACATCGTTGAAGAACTAGTCGAGGCAGGTATCGAGCAAATCATCATCATCACCGGCTGGCATAAGCGCGCGATCGAAGATCACTTCGACCGACATCTTGAGCTTGAGTATAAGCTGAAGGAAGCTGGCAAACTCGAGCAGCTCGATCAGATAAAGAAGATTTCCACTATGGCAGAATTTGTCTATGTCAGACAAAAAGAGCAGCGTGGAAATGGTGACGCGATATTGACGGCAAAAAATGTTGTCGGTGACGAGCCATTTGTCGTTTGTTGGGGAGATGACTTCATCGCGGCTGAGCCTTCAAGAACAAAACAGCTTATAGCTGCTTATGAAAAGTATGGTACAAACATTCTTGGCTGCGTGAAGACAGATGATCCTGCGGATACGCTAAAATATGGCTATGTTGGCGGCGAAACTGTCGCAGATGGTGTCATAAAAGTCGGCGAACTTATCGAAAAACCAGGTATTAATAAAGCACCGTCAAATCTTGCTGCTGTTTCTGGATTTGTTTTCGTCCCAGAATTCTTCAAAGCCATCGAAAAATCTACGCCAGAACCAGGCAAAGAACTCGTTTGGGTAGATGGAATAAATACCATGAGAGCCGAAGGAATAGATTCTTATGGTGTTGAAATAAAAGGCGGTAAGTATTATGATTGTGGTAACGTGACACAGTATATTAAGACAAATATCGAAATGGCACTGAAGCGGCCAGATATAGAGCCTGATCTCGCGGCCTATATCAAAGAGCTATCCAAAACTTTATAATTTTGTATTAAATATATTCCGCGTAAAAGCCGGAATCGGAGGGATAATGAAGCGTTTTTCTAAAATTGCTAGTTATATTTTAATAGCAGTATTTTTTGCTGTCTCACTTTCTGGCTGTACGAAAAAGGCCACACCGATAGCAGGAGCGAATAAATTAATCGTCTGGAGCTTTGAGGACGAAGATGTGTGGAAACAAATTTCTGCGGACTATACCGGGGTTTATAAAGATATGACTGTCGAATACAAGAAAGAAACACTTGATGCTGGCTATGAGAATCGCGTGCTAAACGCAATTCTCTCTGGCTCAGGTCCTGATGTTTGGGCAATGCCAAATGACTGGGTTTACCGACACAAAGACAAGCTAGCGCCTATGACCGACACTGTTTCCGCGCTCATAAATGTAAATGACCAGTTTGTTCCTGCTGTAGGACAAAGTGTCGTAATAGATGGTCAGACCTACGGACTAGCAGCAGGAGCACAGCCGCTAATAATTTATTATAATGCTGATATTTTCGAAACTGCACTTTCTGTGTACAACAAAAACAATCCTGATGACGAAAACCAAGCAAAAAGAGACAGAGCTCGCGTCCTACTAAGTGGATTTCCTCGGACATGGGCAGATTTTTCGGAAGCTTCTAAGCTTTTGACTGTGAAAGATGCTAGCGGCAATATTGCTTTGTCTGGTGCAGCGCTAGGAACTGGCAATATTGCAAATGCCACAGACATCCTCTACCTTATGATGCTTCAAAACAATACCCAGCTTATTTCACCGGATCTAAAGCTTGCGACCTTCGCACTGCCGCAGGATACCCCAAAACAAACTTCTGATGTTCCTGGAAAACGTGCCCTAGAACTCTATACAAGTTTTGCAGATCCTTCTAGCTCGAACTACTCTTGGAGTGACTCGCTAGGTGGAGATGTTGAAGCTTTTATAAATGGCAAAGTCGCGATGATATTTGGGTATAGCCAGCTAACAAATTATTTTTCTCAAAAGTATCCAAACTTTAAGAGCTACCAACGCGCATTTGTGCCTCAGCTGAGTGAAGAGCTTGGCACATACGTTGACTATGCTAAGTTTAATGTCTTTGGTGTCAGTGCCTACTCGGCTAACTCACGCTACGGCTGGCAGCTCGCTAGACTACTCTCGACAGAGTATTCCAGCAGTATAAATTCTTCATCTCGAATTTCTAGTGTCGGGATCAGTGATGTCTATAACAAAGACACGACTTCGCTAAAAGACAGAAGTGGGGACAGCCCTGATCCTCTGGAGCTTGCAACATCAAAGACTTTTATAAAAGGCCGTTTCCCAGACGAATTTGATGCGAATATGCTCAGAGCTATTATATCTGTAAATAACAAAGAGCTACTACCTCAAGCTGCGCTTGATACTGCATCTCGAAACATTACCGATATTTTACGAAAAGTAGGCTGGTAATAGAAGGATTAGACTATTATGAAACGAATTACATTATCAAAAATAGCAACAGCTACCTTTATTGCAGCGATTTTTGCTACTCTGTCTACTAAGATTGCTCATGCTGAAGCAACAGTTCAGGTTGGTATCTGCTTAGGTGGCGGCAATACTTGCCAATATAATTACTCGACATATGTGCACGATTTCTATATTTACAGCCTCCGACTAGGACTAGCACTATCTGGTGTTATGATTATGTATTCTGGTTTTATTTACCTCACATCTCAGGGCGACACAACTAAACTAAACAAAGCAAAAGAAATCTTTACCGGTGCTATAGTAGGACTATTTCTCTTGATGTCTGTTTATGCAATTCTACAATTTTTAGGTTTGTAAAATTTAAAGCATTCTGATGAATAAACTGTTTGCACAAATTGCATTTTCACTTATGATAGCAATAACGCTGCTACCATCTTTTGCATTAACAGTAAAAGCAGATTATCAAGCTCCCGAAATAAAAATTTCGTTAGATTCAGGCTCACCAAATCTCTCTCTTGGAGAGACGCTAATCATGTCTGCTGCTCTTAGTGGTACATTTGCAGGAGAGCTGAAATATAAGGCATATATTTCAGAGACCTCTACTAGCAAGCCGGCCGAGGAGATTACTGATTCTAGCATGTGGACAGTTATAGGCGAGAACACAGTTCAGCTTCCAATCCCTACAGAGGGTAATGGCAGCCAAAATCTAATTAGTTTTGATTTACCAGCCGTGTCATGGTTTGTCGACGGAACAACCGAATCTGGCGTTCATTGGCTAAATGCCGTTATTCTCGATTCAAACGATAAAATTATAGACAACGATACAGAATATGTCTTAGTAAGCAGCGTTAATAAAACTGTAAAGACAAGCTTATTAAGCGATGTTGTGGACCCAGTAGGCGATACCAGCGTAGCCATATATAACGAAATTCATGGCACTTTCCCAGCAGGGACCTATAATTATAAGATATTTATTACCTCTGACTCACGCACTTCTGCGCCATCCGGCACAGGAAGCCCATGGGTAATAAAAAATGGTAGCACGGGGCAAAGCTTTGATATTTCTTCAAGTGATGCCACTTCAGCATTATCCGCCCATCAGCTGACAGAATTCTATTGGCCGGTAGACCAAAACACAGCCGTTGGTGACCATTTTATCAAAACTGTAGTTTCCGATAGCGCTGGAACAGAGCTTTGTAGCGACACTGTGAAAGTTACGATCACTTCCGAATCTGTAACTGCAACAATACTAGCAAATGGCACCGATTACCTTACCTTTGTGAGAAGTGCAGCTGGCACACAACCAATCAAGATTGTCTCAATCCCAAGCATAACCAAGCCTAACATCGTTTATAAGGCTGAACTACTTATCTCGATTGCTGGATATGCGGAAAACACCAAGAACCACTCCGCTGATAATGGGAGTCCCTTTGCTCAAGTGATAGAATGGCCAAACGCAACTAACTCGGCGCCCTTAACAGACGGAACGCCCCTGACATTTTATTGGGATACTGTTGCAAACCACAGCGCGGTCGGAAATCACCAAATCTTGCTAAAAATTTATAATCAAGCAACTAATGCTTTAGTTGGTAGCGAATATATTTATATCAAAATTTGTGACGGCACGAACTGTGGAACTACCGGAGTAGTGACTCCCGGTGATGATAGCAAAATTAACCTGAAAAACGCTTTATCTTCGATAGGGATAAAAGTCAATTTCGAGAGCTACACCAGTGTTGTTACCTTTATCAAAGACACATGGTTTCCTATCATTATAGGTATGTTTGCTTTCTTCGGTATCATCTACAGTGGCTGGCTATATATACTGTCGGCTGGCGATGAGACAAAAGCAAATAAGGGCAAGAAAGGTCTTCTCTACTCCGTGATAGGCATAGCCATCGCAGTGTTAGCACAAGCGATAATCAGTGTCTCGAAATCAACGATTAATACGTTTAACGACGCAACTTCAGTCGTCGGCCCTAATTCAATATTTACAAAAGCGACTGGTCAGATCGCGATAATCTCAGGGATGCTAGCTTTTATTTACCTGGTCTATTCTGGTATCCTATATTTGACATCGTCTGGGAATCCAGACAACGCCAAGAAGGGCCTACAAGGCGTCATAAACGCGGCGATCGGCATCGTCATCATCGTAGCTGCTTGGGCCATCATCGGAGCCGTCACAGGGACTCTGCGGGCTAGCTTCTAATAAATAATTTAGGAAAATATGAACCAGTTTATTGAAAAAATTTATGCAGCAGACGCCACCAGCGGATACACAACTCTTGGTCAATTTTTTGGTGATTTTAATGGTGCTGACAAGAGCAAAGACCTGAATTCTGTTTTAAGCGCGATAGGAAAACTTAGCGGACTTATGTATAATATCGGCTTGATTGTATTTGGCATAATGATTCTTTACAGCTCTTTTCTTTATGTAAGCTCTATGGGGGAAGAAGCAAAGGCAGAAACAGCGAAGAAAACCCTGATCTGGTCGATTGTTGGGTTTATTCTGATAGGATTAGCTAGCATGATTAAAAATGTGCTAGATAAAGAACTTGGTTTGTGATCATGACTTGACATTATATGAGAACTATTTGTTATAATGAAACGAATTAGATCTCAACAGACGATAAATGTCTTATCAAAACAATATTAAGGAGGAAGTATGTATAATTTAGTTTCTCAAGCACAAGCAGCGGCAAACAGCTTGAATTCGATCGACTCTAGCATAAATTCGGTTGATTCATTATTTACGAAAACAACAAACTTGATTGCACTCGTTGCTGGGATGATTGCCTTCATCTATTTAGTTTACTCAGGTATTCTCTACCTTACTGCAGCAGGCAACCCTGACTCAGCGAAGAAAGGTCAGCAAGGCATCATCAACGCTATCATCGGTATTATCATTATAGTCGCTGCTTGGGCGATCATCGGAGCCATCAGCGGTACCAGTGCAGACTTGACTAAAGTATAAAGACAAATATTCAATAATTTAAGGAGGAAGTATGTATAATTTAGTTTCTCAAGCACAAGCAGCGGCAAACAGCTTGAATTCGATCAAATCCGATATAACTTCGGTTGATTCATTATTTACGAAAACAACAAACTTGATTGCACTCGTTGCTGGGATGATTGCCTTCATCTATTTAGTTTACTCAGGTATTCTCTACCTTACTGCAGCAGGCAACCCTGACTCAGCGAAGAAAGGTCAGCAAGGCATCATCAACGCTATCATCGGTATCATCATCATAGTCGCAGCTTGGGCTATCATCGGAGCCATCAGCGGTACCAGTAAGACGCTAGTATAAGAACAAATAACCTCCAAGGAAAACATGAACTTACCAATCGAAACAGTTGCAGCCGCCACAGGAACAACAGCAGCTAACAGTCTTGTCTCTAAAAATCTGGACACAAGCATTACCATAAACAATTTATTTACCAACGCAACTTCAATTATTGCACTTGTTGCTGGTATGATTGCCTTCATCTACTTGGTTTACTCAGGTATTCTCTACCTTACTGCAGCAGGCAACCCTGACTCAGCGAAGAAAGGTCAGCAAGGCATCATCAACGCTATCATCGGTATCATCATCATAGTCGCAGCTTGGGCTATCATCGGAGCCATCAGCGGTACCAGTAAGACGCTGGTATAAGAACAAATAATAAACAGGAGAAATATGATCATTCCAATTGATACAGTTGCAGCCGCCACATTTGCTAATAGTATTACATCCCAAACAGCAACTGGTATCCTTGACATAAATACATTATTTGGAAAAACAACTTCAATTATTGCACTTGTTGCTGGTATGATTGCCTTCATCTACTTGGTTTACTCAGGTATTCTCTACCTTACTGCAGCAGGCAATCCTGACTCAGCGAAGAAAGGTCAGCAAGGCATCATCAACGCTATCATCGGTATCATCATCATAGTCGCAGCTTGGGCTATCATCGGAGCCATAAGCGGTACCAGCGCAGATTTGACCAAGACTACTGGTATATAAAATCTATAATTTATGATTAAATAAGAGATAAGAACAACTTATCTCTTATTTTTTTATGATTTATATTATTTTCATCTTGGTTAGCCTTCTTTGGCTAAAAACATACCCTACACTTGATCCCGATTTTGGTTGGCATCTTTCTTTAGGAAAAGAAATGGTTCAGAGCAAACACTTGATCGAAAATTTCACAGGATACAATTATTTCGCCAACCTTTTTACGATAGACCACCAATGGCTTTCTGATATTTTGTTATATTTATCTTATAGATATATCGGCTACTGGTTTCTCGCTCTTATTTTTTTCCTAATTTCTTTTATCACATTCTTACTGTTGTACAAAAATATTATTCTGAGTAAAATTCACTCTTCAATTGCAGGAATTCTTGTCGCAACATCACTTTTGACTGCAAGTATGGTTTTTTGTGGAATACGGCTCCAGTATTTACTTTTATTAGCAACTGTTTTACTGCCGTATATCTTTAAAGTTGTAAAACCATTTTGGCTTCGATTGGTATACTATTTCATCATCTTTGCTCTCGGCTCAAACCTTCATGGGGGGTTTCTGACCCTGGCACCGATACCTTTTTTACTAGAAATAAGCGTGATGGACTTTCATAGAACTAGCAAGGTTGGTTCTCTCAAGAAAATGGGTATGCTTTGTCTAATCTTGCTTCTATCCTTTTGCACAAGTCCTTACGGGGCCGAGTATTGGAAGTTTATGATGTCTTATTGGAGTAGCCCCTACTACCGAACGCATATAGCCGAATGGCTACCGATATATGCCTTTCCGCTTCATTGGCTGCAGGTTATGATTCCCCTCTCTCTGGCCTTGTTTTTCCTGACTATCGACAAATATTGGAAAAAAATAAATAAGATCGAATTGCTTATGCTTCTGCTCTATCTCTACCTAGGGATCACCTCTCTTAGAGCCTTTCCTGTTTTCATTTTTTTGGCAGCGCCGTATATTGGTGCCGCAATAAGCAATCTTTTTGTCTCACTAAATGTAAATTTTAATAAAATAAAATATTTTTCTCTAGCAGTATTTATCGCTGTCGCTATATTCTTCATCAAAGGAGCAGTAGCTATTGATTTTAACAAAGATGGTTTCGAACTAGACAAATCTTACCCGGAGAAAGCGCTAGATTATGTTTCCGAAAACACGCTAGATCATGGAAACTTGCTAAATGATTATGGCTGGGGCGGGTATCAAGTCTGGACACACCCAGAACTTAAGGTCTTCATAGATGGCCGGAATCCAAATCCTTTCGTTGACGGAAAGAAAACGATACTCGAAGTTTATAGCATATTTTTCAACGGGTCGAACGAGGAAATAGAATCAAATTTTCTAAAGTATGATATATCAATGATTATTTTACGAAAAAGTGAACCTCTTAATATCGGAAAGACGGAAAATTTTTTTTACAGTAAGCTTGCAGGAATTGATCTAAATGTTTATAGCGAGCAAACAAATTTAGAAAATTATTTAGATTCTAGTTCTGTCTGGCAAATGATGTACACTGACAGCCTCGCTGAAGTATGGTCTAAAAAACAATAAGTTTCTATCCAGACAAGAGAGGCTGGTCCTTTTATGAAAAAAACAACAAAAGATAGGGTTTCAGTAAGTCTTTTGGCTTTGTTTTATATAATCAGCTTCGCCGGTATCGCATGGATAAGTTTAGCAAGACACAATATCTTCAGGGATACGATTGAGAATTTCAGCGATTACAGGACGGCTGTGATCCTTATTATTTTCGTCGTTTTGTCGTTCGTTTATTATATATATATTAACAACAAAAAGCAGGTTGGTAATCACAAGATATATTTGTTTCTTATAGCTATTGCTACCATTTGCTTTGTCACGCCGACTTTCCTATCCGCCGATATATATGCATATTTGTTAGCAGCAAAAAATGTTTTTCTTCACCAACTAAACCCCTACCAAAAACCTCTAGCTGAGATGACAAGCGATCCGTGGCTAAAACAAATTGGCGACATTTGGTGGCTAAAAATTCCAACACTATATGGCCCTCTCGCAACTCTAATTTCCGCAGTTCCGCTTCTTTTCACCAAAAGCCTTCTCACTTCGATATATCTCTATAAATTTTTTGCTCTTTTAGCTTTTAGCGCGACTTTTTATCTTATTAGCTCTAGACTCCCTATAGAGCAGGAAAAACGTAAACTGATTGCTTTGATGTTTGCACTGAATCCTTCTATTCTAATCTACCTTGTACTCGAAGGGCATAACGACATTTTTGTTATCTTATTTTTTGTAGCATCCTACATTGCTTATCTAAACAAAAAAACTTCGTTGTCATTTTTTTCTCTTATGGGATCAGCTCTAGTTAAATATTCGACATTGGCAATTCTACCTGTTTTTTGGTTTAGAGATAAAAAATTCTTGATTAAGCAGGCAGTGATGTCAACTCTCATCGTGGCAATATCGGTTTTGCTATTTATTTTAGTTTTTCAAATATTTGATAGCCCCTTGTATACTCGCGAGCTTAGTCGTATGTCAACTGGTTGTCTCTATTTATGCAATCCTTATCACCAGCTAGTTTACTCTCTGCCACAAAACTATGGGATATATTTAAACTATTTGATTGTGTTCTTGCTGTATTTATATACTTCGTACCGATATTTATTTAAAAGTTTTAACTATCTTAAGTTTTCTTTTTGGATTTCCTTTATTGTCATATTCATCTTAACCTCGTGGAATGCTCCTTGGTACCCAACGCTTCTAATCACAATCGGTATTTTAATCAACGAAAAGAAGTATCATTATCTCGTCTATATTTTGACCATATATTCACTGATCCATATATATCTACCATTTTAAATTTATTGACGTTGATAGGCTATCGGTGTATAATAGAAGTAAATTAATTTAAATTTATTATGAATACAACTGACTTACAAAATTTATTCACACCTACTGCGTCAAGCAATGCGACACTCGAAACTCTCGTTGCAAATGGCGCCAATGTCTACCTTATGATTGCGGGTATGTTGGCTTTTTTGTTTTTAGTTTACTCTGGAATCCTTTACATCACCTCTGCCGGAGACGCTGAGAAAGCAAAAAGAGCTCAAATGGGGCTTATAAATGTCATTATCGGTATTGTCGTCGTCTCACTCTCTTATGTGATCGTACGCACGGTTGGCACCTTTGCAGTCGGACTAGTTAAGTAGAAGTTTTTAGACTATAGACTATCGTTTATAGTTTTTAGTTTTTAGATCTAAGCATATTAGTCGTCATCTCGACTACTCCTCTTTTTGTTATGTCGGCGTTTCCTGCTCTGTCATCTCGACCCAGTGAGTATTATCGAACTGTTGGAGAGATCTGATAATAGCGAACAAATCAATTAGTTTAGATCTCTCCACCTACGCAACTATTTGATAAACTCATGGTAAACAAAAGTGCGTAGAGTCGAGATGACAAAAACAAGAGAGTTTGTCGGCCACGCTTCGGTCTATTCCTCATGTCCCTCCCTCTTTCAGTGGGAGGTTAGGACTTGCCATCCCTCGACCATGAGCGCTCGGGATCGAATGGTGAGCCTGTAGAATGGTGGGGGTTATAATTATAGCTAGCGGCGCGCAGTTAGTAGAACAAAACCACCCCTAACCCCTCCTTGAAAATGAGGGGGACAAAAGAAGACTGACAAAATATAGGACATGTTCCGGGGTGCTGTTTTGTCCCTCCCTCTTTCAGGGGGGGGGTTAGGTGGGGGTTATTATGAAGTGACGGAGTATCAGAATATCAGAGTACCAGAGAGATCTAAAAACTATAGACTATCGGCTAACAACTAGGCCTAGCTCTTCGTGACGCGCCAAACTTCTTCAACAGTTGTGGTACCTTGCAAGACTTTCATCAAACCATCTTGCTCCATAGTAATCATACCATTCTCTTTTGCGACTTTTTCAAACTCGGAAATTGTCGCTTTTTTTGCTATTAGAACTTCGCTAGTCTCGTCTGGCGTAATCATCTCGACAATGACCAGACGACCCGTAAAGCCTGTCGTGCTGCATTTCTCGCAGCCCTTTGAGTGAGTAAGTGTCGAATCATTTTTATCAATTTTGTCTATAATGTCTTGTGGCAAGCGCGATTTTACGGGCATGAGTATTTCTTTGATCGATGCCCAAATTTCTGGATGAGGAGTGTACTCTTCTTTGCAAAAAGTACAATTTTTTCTGACTAATCTCTGAGCCATAATAAGATTGATCGAGCCAGAAAGAAGAAACGGCTGAACACCTATTTCAAGGAATCGAGCGAAAACTGCAGGAGCAGAATTTGCATGGATTGTTGATAGAAGTAAGTGACCCGTCAGAGCCGCTTGTACGGCGATTTCGGCTGTTTCCCCATCACGTATCTCACCAACCATTAAAACGTCAGGATCTTGGCGCAGGGAGGCTCTGAGGCCATCAGCAAATTCGTAACCAGCCCCCGGTTTTACCTGGCTTTGTTCTATTCCCTCAATTTTATATTCGACTGGATCTTCAAGTGTAATAATTTTAATTCCTGGCTTTTTCAGATGCATCATGATCGCGTAAAGTGTTGAAGATTTACCACTACCAGTAGGACCTGAGGTCAAGACCATTCCGTGCGGTTTAGATATTTCTTCTTTAATTATTGCGAGAGCTTCTGGACGGAATCCTAGAGTATCAAGTGTCAGTACAGATTTCTCTTGGCCAAGGAGACGTAAAACAAGGGATTCACCAAAAGCTGAGGGCATGATAGAGACACGAAAATCAATTTCTTCGTCACCAGGCATCATAAACGAAAAACGGCCGTCTTGCGGCTGATCGTTCATATCCATACGAAGCTTTGACATATATTTTATTCGCGAAATAATCTGTCTGTATTGCAAGAGAGGAAGCCGAACAATGTCTTGTAAAACACCATCAATTCTATATCTTGTAAGAAATTCGTTTTCGCTAGGCTCAAGATGTATATCTGAAGCATTTAGCTTGGCAGCGCCGATAAGGAGCGTATCTAGAAGTTTTGTCGTTGAGGCACGTTTTGCTAGCTCAGCGGCGCCACGAATGTCTTTGACGTCGTAATTTGTCTCTTCTTGAACTTCTTGCTCACGACTTATTGCTTTCGTCAGCTCCTGCTCTTTGTACTTCTCATAATAACTTACTGCATAAAGAAAGCTGGATTGCGACATCATAAATGGCGCAGGCTTCAATCCAACAGTCTGGCCAATCTTTGCCAAATAATCTTCGATTTCTTTGCTTATGGCGATCACACCAACACGAAGCTGATTACCAATTTTCAAATATGGGATTATCTGCAAACGAACTGCGTCAGCTTCAGGAATAAGATCTAGGATTTCTTTCGTCAGTGGGTAGCCAATAAGCTTGATATAGCCAAGATTGGCTTTTCGTGCTCGGTCCTGTGCATGGACTTCCTCTTGTTCTCTGGAAATATTTGTTAGTAAATTATCAATATCAACCATGCCCGCTCCTTTTTGATTATATATTTTGAACTTCAATTCTTAGCTTATATTATATTTAAGATTAGCCTCGTTGTCTAATTATAAATTATTTGATATCATATCGGTACTCAAGAATTACAATTCCTGATTGTTATATTTTGTTTGTGGAAGGTTGGCAGAGTGGTTTATAGCGCTGGTCTCGAACACCAGTTGGGTAGCAATATCCTCAGAGGTTCAAATCCTCTACCTTCCGCCAAGCAAAATATAATGAAATTACTCTTTACAAAAATTGCACAAATCACGAAAGATAAACGTTTTTTGGGCTTCTTTTTTTGTATACTTCTGCTCTTCGCAACACTACTGACTCACGGTACGATTGTGAATAATTCCGACGAGGGCGCCGTTATCAATATGGCATGGCACTGGTGGAACGGACAAGCGCTTTATGGTGATTTTCATGAGTTTCTGGCGCCTGGCTCAGCCACTCTGATTGTCGCTATGTGGCATCTTTTTGGTACCACCTATTTTGCCGCTAAAATTATATTTATTTTCATTTGCTATATCTCAGTTTTTTTTATTTTTATTATCACAAACAAAATTACTAAGAATTTGATTGTCGCTTTTTTCGCAGCACTAAGCTGGTTGATACTAACTTCTTGCTATCCGATCATAAACCACAATTCTATTAGCAGCTTTATCGCTGTTATACTTCTTTATTTCCTATTACTTTTCAACGAAAAGCCGACAAAACTGTACATTGTATTTGTCGCTGCACTTTGCGCGCTCGATATTTGGTTTCTCCAGACAAAAGGTTTACTTCTCGCATTGTCTTCAGCTTTATTTATATTTATATTCTCTGCCGCTGACCGTCTGAAATATTTTGCACTCTTTCTTTTTGTTTTTGGATCTTCGATATTTCTGCTTTTCTCCCCTTGGCGCGCAGCAGAGCTCTGGGACAATCTCATTACTCTTCCGCGACAAGTCAACTATATCGGGTCTAGTTTTTTCAATATTCCACTTGCTATTTTTTCAGCAATTATCACTATTTGTATTTTCGCATTTTACAAAAATCTCAAGGATAAATTATTTCTAATTTTAGGCGTCTTTCAGCTTTCACTTTACATTAGCATTCTCTCAAATTTCGATGTATATCACTTCGCAATCTCGTCTTTTCCTGCTCTAATCGCACTTTTCTTCTTTATAAACCAGACCATCTCTAGTAAACACAAAGTATTTAAATATTTGACTGTTGCCTTTTTGGAAATAGTTGTGCTCCTCCTAATATATATAATTGTCGCCAATTATCCGTATAATCTGTATAGAAGTTCGGCTAATCTAACACGCACGCCAAAGGAAATAAGTAGTGCGAAAAACATTTATGCAGGACCTTTTCTTCCGGGGATATATTTTCAACTCAATAAGGTAAATAATTTTGATACTTTTTCAAACGAAGTGTACTGCGACACAGCATGCCAGCAAAAAGCTCTCGATGTTTTCCAATCGACTAAGCCTGAGTTTGCACTTCTAGCTTTCGGCATGACCGAGAAATATGATTATTTTCTTAGCGACAGCTATATCGGTAGATATGTCGTAAAGAACTATAAACCATGCGGTAAAATGATAAATACTCGAATAGACCTATTCGCAAGAGATGAGTGTCCGATTGATTAAGGCACACTATACACGCTAAAGCGTGGTCTACTTTTGTCATCCTGAACTTGATTCATGAGCTTATAACCGTTTAAATAGCAAAGGGACCCTGAATCAAGTTCAGGATGACAATCAAAAAAGTGGCTGAAGATAATATATTTATCTCTCAGCCACTCTCGCCGAATTTGCTTGTGAGTCTTGTAGGCGTCCCTGCTTCCGCCTTCGCGGAATGCGGGAGACTCTCCGCGACTATTTTTTTACCATTTATTTGAGCTTGATTTTTTTGTTCTCACTGTGACATTGACGCCAGCTTTTTTCTCTTGGTTGTCTAGTCGTTTTGCCATCACCTGCTCCATCATTGTTTTCTTTGTCGCAGCAGCTGGCTTGGCTTCGATCTTCTCAACGCTTTTTGCTTGAATTGTTTTTGTCGTTTTTGCTGGCTCGATAATAAGAGGTTTTCCAGAAAGTTTTTGTTGTTTAACCTTATTATTTACATAGTACTGCTGACCAATGCTAAATAATGTCGTGACGATCCAGTAGATTACAAGTGCTGCTGGCATCGTGCGGCCAAAGAAAATGGTAATCAAAGGTGCAAAGTATAGCATTTGTTTGCTCATCATCGCCATTGGATCTGGCTCTGTGGATTTAACCTCGTTTTTGTCCTTCTTCGGCATCGTCATCAACGACAGGCCCATCTGAAGCACGCCAGCAATGATTGGAAGAACCCATGGATCAGGCTGGGTAATATCGAAACCGAAAAACATAGTATTTACAGTTTCTGGTCTCATCGTGAAACCGTAAAGATCTTTATAGCCAGTCAGGTTCAGACCGCTCTTAAATACGCTGAATAAAACAATTAATATTGGAAGCTGAATCAGTGTTGGTAAGCATGAACCAAAAGGTGAGTGTCCTTCTTGTTTATATAGCTCCATGATTGCTTTGTTCTGCTCAACAGAATCTTTAATCTCAGCCTTAATCTTGTTAACCTTTGGCTGAAGCTCCATATTTTTCACCTGAAAATATGCAGTTTTTATCGAAGAAGGTAAAAGTGCAAGCCGAATAAGAACTGTGAGGATAATGATAGCCCAGCCAACAGAGTGACCAGGGATAAGCCAGGCGATAAAAATAAGTAGATTATAAAAAGGCTGATAAAGCGTTGTAAAGAAAAATTGTTTCATTGTAAATTTTGTTTAATGATCAATGATCAAGTATCAATATTCAAGTAAATTATTAAATTATCAATTATTTAGAAAATTGAAAACTTGATACTTAAATGAAACTTGATAGTTGATATTTGACAATTTAACTTACTGGGTCGCTTCCGCCTTTGCTCCAAGGGTTACAGCGTAAAATGCGCCAAATCCCCTTCAAACCACCCTTTGCGACGCCGTGCTTCTCCACAGATTGTCGGCAGTACTCCGAGCAAGAAGGTTCGTATTTACAATATCCACCTGGATAGCGACTCTTCATAAAGCCGTGATCTGGCGACAAAGTTTTCTGATAAAGAACGATGATGCTAATTACTAATTTCTTAAGCATTAAGTACTTGCAGCTTCTCGAGCCCTGCGACAAAATCTTTCTTGATCAAATCGTAGTCGTAAGGATAGGCATAATTATTTTTTACTATCAAGACTATATCATAACCAGATTTTATCTCTGATAGCAACTCATCGGCGATTCCCCTAAGCTTTCGCTTTAGATTGTTTCTCCTGGTCGCTCTCTTATCAATCTTGTTGGATACAACAAAACCAAACCTTGTAACTGATTTATCAGTGTCGCTAAGATTATTTTTTTTAAGTCGAAGAATTAAGTTTCCAACATATATCGGTCTCGAATCTTTGTAAATTCGCTGATACTCTTTGTTCTGCTGGATTCTATGAGATTTGTTTAGCATTCTAGATTATAGAATTGATTATTTAGGACGATCTTTGGTTGACATCTGTATAGTAGTGCAAGTCTCAGATTAGATGCAGCACGCTGAAGCGTGGGCTACGTATTACAAGTAGTATTATACCAAAAAAATGAGCCTGCGCTCATTTTTGTCTTCATTAAACAGCTAGGAGTTTGCGGCCCTTAGATCGGCGTCTTCGCAAAACGTTGCGGCCGTTCAATGTCGACATTCGTTCCATAAAACCGTGAACTCTTTGTCGTCTTCGTTTGTTTGGTTGGTAAGTCATTTTCATACAAGAGGGATCTTAACATTATT
>Ga0194056_10000745_pt1 | contig 17754 bp, 16 predicted proteins | sample SepL4413m_MetaG_FD_155458 | JGI IMG/M metagenome (GOLD analysis project Ga0194056, IMG submission 155458) | Anoxic zone freshwater microbial communities from boreal shield lake in IISD Experimental Lakes Area, Ontario, Canada - Sep2016-L442-13m | ecosystem: Environmental > Aquatic > Freshwater... | reverse complement strand
TGTTGGTAAATCAACTTTATATTGCTTATGGATGCAAAGGCTTATTAGCACTTGGCTTTTATGTGGCAAGCCTGTTCAGTCATAAAGTTTTTAAGCATTACGGTTTTTTTCCAATCTTAAGTCTATTCATATAACCATAACCCGCTGCGGTTTTTGCCCCTGCACCTAACCAAAGCAAGGCTTTATTTAATGCTTCAAAAATCTTAGCTAATTCTTCAACATCATCGGGTTTATTGTTTGGATTCCGCGCTGCAATACTAAAAATAAATTGGACATTTTTCACGGCTAAAAATGGTACAGGAACTGGCTCGTGCCAATCGGCAGGAATAGCATCAGGATGTAGACTACCCGTATCGCCTTGTTCATACCATTTGCCCATGTGTGGAGTCATGATGTCACAGAGCAAGGTAGGCGGCTTGCTAGGAATAGCGTCAAAAAAAATAAAATCACCCATTTGTTCAGCAACTTGCTCTTTGTCTTCCGTGCCGAACCAATGTTTTAAGCGATCGTTTATCTTTTTTAAATTAGCTTGATTTTCTTCTGATAAATCATCACCGTTCTCAAGCTCTGCAATAATATCGATTTTTTCAAGTTCTACCCACGCCCGCACCAAGCCTTTTACAGCAGAACCCGCAATATATGGCACAGCTAAGGTTGGATGCCAACTAAAGCCATTTTCTACGGGATGCGGATTGCCCATACCTGTTATAAAATGCCAATCTGTAGTGTAGCAATGGCTTTTACCTTGTAACGTAGTGACTAAAGTGTGTTGTCTAATGGCGAAGGACTCTAGTTTTTGTTGATCGCCTTGTAATCCAGTAACTGACTTAATCCATTTTTGTTTAGCTTCAGCGGCAATCGTCCAATCATTATCATCATAGCCATTAAAAAATCGTTCAAACCAAAGTCCAGCATGGGAATCTGGTTTTTTTTCTGGAGGAGCTTGAGTTTGCTTATTGCGATATAAAGGTGATTGCATGATGTTATTCCTCCGTTAAAAAGGCTTTAGCAAATTTTTTTACCCAAGATATTAATACCAAGGTTTCTGCTTGTGCCAGTTGATAACTCTGCATTTCTTTTGCGGTAATTCCTTCCAATATATCGCGGCAGCCTGCATAAATTTGTGGCGATTGACACAACCACGTTGAGATAATCTCGTAGAGTTTTTTGTAAGCTGTTTTTTCTTTGCCTTTAAGCCTACAAAACGCCATTGCCTGTCCTAAGCCATTGATATGTATCATTGCAGGCAAGCCGCTTGCGTAACTAACAAACTCTTTTTCAAATGCTTTTTGTTTTTCTTTTTCTTCAGGATTTGGATATAGCGTTTTTAATGCTGTAATTTTATCCAGCGCGTATTTAGCCCGTTGCTGTTGTATGGTTTGAGTCATGTTAAGCCCCTTTGTACTTTGTAACTTTACACCAGCCCATCCCAACCGTTTCATTGCCGCCGATTTGCAAATAAGGGCTACCTTTTTTAGGCGAGACAGTTTCATTCAGACCTTTCAGGTTTTTAAAACCTGAAAGGTCTAACAAGCTGTCGGTAATACTGGCTAATACGGCTTTGGCTTTACTGTCTTTGATGATTGGATTGTCATCGAATTTAGCCTGTGCATCTCGCACCGCATTGGCTTTTAAAGCCAGATAAAATACAGTTTCAGGTGGCAGTGTTTCTTCATACCACAACGCGCCTTTTTTCACGGTTTTTGTGGTGTTATCTATCGCAATATGCGCGGTAACTGGGGTGGCGAATTGGCACAAATAAGTGAACATGGCATCACTGACTATCACTAATTGCGCTGTTAAATCGGTTTCTGCAATACCTGATAAACAGCTTAATACTGTGATTATGTTGGTTAAATCGCCGCGTTGGGTTGTTAGGCGATACTCTTCTAAAAATAAATGACCCTCTGCTTGAGGCTGTAAGCCTGATTCTAATTCTGTGACGGGTGGAATTTCATAAGCATCAATTGCCACATCAAAGCATTGTGCATCGTTTTGTAAGCGTTTTAACAATGCTGGACACGTCACCCATTTAAAATAGCCTGTTAAAGAACGTACAGGAAGTAATAATAGCCGTGCATCGCTAACCATTAACGCACCTGCATGATCTGATGCTCTCGGTTTTGGATTGTCGTCGTCTATTTGATTATCCGAATCAGGGCCAAACACATAACGCACACCGTCATTTTTACCCCACAAATCTTCCGCTTTAGCGCGTAACGCCCCTTTTACTGATGAACCAAACACACAGGGCCAACCATTATGCCCTTCGCGTTGAATGGGTAAATCAATACCATCAATAGAGCTACCTGCACCTGCGTGAATACTGGTTTGCGCCCATAAACCTAATAATGCTGTTGTCGTCATTTATTTCCCCTGTGTTTTAGTGTCGTTCCACAAACCGATTAATATTTGTCCGTGTCCCCATTCGATTTCTGCACCGATAGATTGCCCGTGTAATTTTTCTAACAAGTCTTCATTTGAAATTTCGGTCACTACGCGGCAAAACCACGCACTGCCCACTGAAATGTAACTTTTAACGGATCGTGGCTGATGTTTTTGCATATCCCAACCGCCTTCTCTATGGGCTTTGCCGATGACAGCGGCTTCGATAATTAGCTCTATATCTAACAACTTCCCTTGCCAAACTGTTTGCCCGTCAATCTCATGTTTATCAAAGTTTTCTGGAAACATTTGTCCACCAAAATAGGCTGGCGTGATGAAGTGAATAATGATTTTTTTCAGCGGCTGTTTATCGATAATTAAAGTCGGTAACAATAAATAGTGAGATTTTTTTGCCAACACTGCCATACGACCTTCACCGCCTAAACGCAAAATTTCGTGTTTTGTTTCAACAGGTAATTTTTCAGCTAATGCGTCATTTAATCCTTTCACATCAAGCTCAATAGTCACATCATTTTCTAAACGTAAATGTTGGGTTTGATAAAGTTTTCCTTCCAACGCACTGCGCGTTTGATTATTGCGGGCAATTCCTAAGCGCGGTTCATTTTGAAATAAATCCTTTGCTTGAATCAGTTCTTCTTTGATTGGTGTTTCGCCTTGCAATAATTTTTGCCAACCTTCGCGAGTAATCCACGTTTGTTCTAAGCCTTTGTAACCACCTTCGTTTTTCTTTGGGTCTTTACTTTTTTGTAATTCTGGTAAGCGCACTTTGCCTAAGTCACACTCCACCACTTCGCCAATTTTCAAACGGACAAAATCATTCGCTTTTTGCATTAAATAGCAAGGTGCAGGATATAATCGTTGACCGTTTTTACACACCCACGCTCCATTGATTGATAAAGAGCCTAATTTTTCACCATCGCCTATGGCTTGTTTTAGTTCGGTATATTGACTATTAAGATTAAATTTTTTCCAATCAACACCAAGACTATCACCTAAAAAACTGCGTACTGCACCCATTAGAGTACGCACAGGGGGTGGAAATAAACTACTTAGCTCACTTGCACCCGCTGCATCATGTGGACGGGATTCTCTAAAAAACCAAGTGTCTATAGGCATAAACTGCAAATTTACTGTTCCTTGCGGGCATTTTTGCGGCGTTATTGATTTTTCCAATTCTGCTTTTACAACAAGCTCTTGCCGTTTTTTTTCAGCTTCGGCTTCACGGTCTTTTTTGGCTTGCTGTTTTTTGTAATTAACCACGATCAACTCCTTTTGTAACTAAAAAACGAATAAAGTGTGCCGCATCGATATTCAGTTGATTTAATTCATCAAAGCTTTCTTTATTGTCTTCAAATTTTCGTTTCACTGGCATACATTGTTCAATCAGTGGTCTAATTTGCGCCTCTGCTTGCAATAAAATAATTTTTTCTTTTCTTTTTTCGTTCACACCTGAATTTAAATACTCGGCAGCAATTAGTTTAATAATTGTACTCATATCCATACCATCGGCTAATTCGCCATTTTTGTTTTGCAACATTCCAAACCGTTCTTCTATGTTAAAGAAAAAAGAAGTGGAAAAAGGTGTTTCTTTGTCAGTCTCTTTAAATTTTTCAGCAATATCAGTAATAATGACTTTAGTATTATCAGTGGCATATTTCCAAGGCATTGCCCATTGCAAATGTTGCCCGCCAGATTTCCACACCCGCACAGCAATTGAATCGCGTCCGCAATCATCTTTAGCAATCTTATCTAATAAATGATGAGCATCACCTAACACTTTACCTAAGGGCATTTTGATATGAGCGTATTCAATTGCCCCCGAAAGTGTGGAGCTTGCTTTGCCTTCGCCATGCAATTTAAAACTATCTAAATACAATTGCCGTAAATCATAAGCACAGTTCAATGCAAACTCTAAAGGTAATAAAGCCAACACATCATCGCCACCTGCATAAATCAAAAAACCGCTATGCTTTTCAACAAATTTAGCAACGCCGCTAGTGAACGCATTTAAGGAGTAACTAATGGCTTCTTGTTTATTCGGGTCGCTCATTTGACTACCCAAAGAATCACCGTCCATCATTAATACCGCATAAAACGGACTGACTGGCTCTAAGGATGGCTTATTATTCATGGCTAACTGTTTATTAGTCGCACTACGCAATGCACATAGAGCTTTCTTTACTTTTTGCGCTTGGGTTTGATCTTCATGACGATTTTTATTATCCAAAGCGGTTTCAAAAAATACATCGCCATCCAAACTTTTTACCTTCCAAAAAATCCCTTTATCCTTTCGTTTCATCAAAGCCTTATCAATGCAATCCAAACGAGTGTCATATTCGCCGTAATAGTTTTGCGTTAATACCTTAGCAACTTCATGAAAAGCCGATAATTCTTTCTCTGGTGCAACTTTTAATACTTCAGCTAACCAAGGTGCAGCAGCCATATAACTAACCGAAGGTACAGAAGAATTGACTTGCCAACCATGCACAGTCCAATTATTCAGCATAGGTTTAGAAAATTCAGCAAAACAACGAGAAAACCGCCGTTTGATAAAAGCAATGGCACACAGATATTCCTGCTTGCGTAAATCTGTTTTTAAAGAACCACTGTTATTACGCAATTGTTCCCAAAACAAACCCAAGCCTTTAGCATTCGGTGTGCTAATGCCAGACAACTCTTGCCAGCCGTCCATCATCATACATTTGACACCCGCTTCTTCGGGTGGCAGATATGAACGCCAATTTTTACGCCTGTCCAATAAATTACTTTCTGTCTCCTTTTCAGTTAAAGCCCAGCTCATTTCCCAAAAATTTTCAACTTGTCTTTTCCAAATCGCCTCAGTTTTTTCTGGACGGTCTTTTAAATCTTCTAAATCATTCTTCCAAACCTCATTAGCTAAACCTTCCCAAGCCAATTGCACGCTATTAACAACTTGCTGAGCATTAAAATTAGCGGGAACTGTAGCAACTAAACCTTTAAATCGGTTGGGAATGCAACCTTGTTGCGGTGCTTGGGAATTTTTGTTTTTACCCTGAGTCAACCAGATTAAATAATTTTCATCGGGAATAGGAAATCTAACTTCTCCGCCTTGTGCTTTAACCGCTTGTATTGCTACCGCCGACAACCAAGACAACAAAAACGAACCTGCCCAAAAATCGCGTGTACGCCGTGCTTGGGCAACAAAGCTTTGCACTGGGCCAAGCGTAAAATGAAAGTATTTCTGTGAATTTTTATTGTTACTCATGGCAGTATCGCTTGTTTGGATGGAAATCTAGCGTTTGCAAGTGCTGTTGGCGGATTACCAACTTTGCCATCCAGAAAATTAGTAATAATTGACCAGCAATTAACTTTTGCAGGAACAAGTTTATTATTAGCATTGATTTGTTCACCATCTGGTAAAAATTTTGCAGGTAAATAAATACTGATGCCGAAAAATTCATTACCAACATGATGAACATGAAACAACAACGGACTGGAACGGCGTTCATGATTTTCTGCGGTAACATGGTGATGGTGTTGGTGATAATTGTGCGGTAAACCAAACATCACGCGCTCAGGGTGAAACTTTGTATTCTTATTCTTTTTGGCAAAATTAGGGTCTCTATACCAATCGTGATCATCTTCAAATCGCTTTTCGGATGCCTGTCCAAGCACAGAGCCACCTCTTCCCCAACTTCGATACATCAACATTGCTTTACCGAAAAAATCTAAGACATCATAACAACTGTTGCTTGATAACAGGTGATCTATCCTAGAGTCTTGCCAAAATGCAGAAAATGGAAGTTCGTTTGTTGATAAAGTTTGAGCGGCGGCAGGCAGAACAATTTCTGGAAACAGGTTTTGAATTTTTTCATAATAATCTTCCTTGCTTTTTGGCTCTAACCATAATTCTTGATCACCATTTTTTAATGACTTTAAAGCAATACTGCCCATGCCATGCCGAGAGCGACTTCCTAACCCACCAAGCAAACCTAATGCTATTAATGCTTGCTGGACTGAAGGATCAATAGCACGTCGAAAACTCAGCTCTACTGTAAACTTTTGTTTTTCATTCAGGCAACTTCGTTCTAACTGACCACTGTCTTTTGTGACGCGAGTATCTCTGTTTGTGCTATTGAAGGCGACCATTAAGCCATAACCAAGATACCGTGCGCCAGCAAGATGGTTAGGATCAACTTTTTTCTCACGATTAACTGTTATTTCTTTAGAAGGTTTAAAGCACCCATGCACAACATCTTTATTAGAAGCCTCAAGGGTTTCATGTTTAACCCGCAGTAAGAATTCCCCTTGTCCACGTTTTGTTCCCTCTTTCGCCGCAGCACCAAATAAAGTGGCTTCCCTTTCATGTAATAACTTTAACGCTAACTTTAAAGCTTCTATTTTTAATTTGTCTGGAGTATAGGAATGTTCTCGCAATTTTAATTCTGCATCTTGCAAACACTGCCCCCAATACAATGCCCGCCACCAAAACCGCAACGCACCTTTAATAGACGGTGGACGTAATTCAACATCATTATCGCCACCACCTATGAACATCGGCGTGACAATTTCAAAACTGGCTTCAATAGTCTGCATAAGCTCTCCTGCTGTTAAATATGTTATTAGCGTTTGGCATCTCGCCAGTTTTTCATGTGTGTTTTTAGATTGGGTAATTCTTCTGGTGTGATAATTTTTATCTGCGCGTTTTTTGCTCTTTGTTCGACTTCTAAGGGTACGGGACGGGCAGATACCAGCCATTTTTCATGGTATAAACCGCCGATACCTTTGCCTAATGCTTCCAGTTTGTAGAGTATTTGATTGGTGTCTTTGGCATCCTTTTTTACTAAGGCGACGGTTTTACATTCAATGGCTAATAAACGGTTGTTGTGTACCGCGATGCAATCCATTTCATTTTTAGTCGCTTCTTGACCACGCCCAAAAGTGATATTTGATTTAACTTCACTCAGCCCTAGATTTTGCGCCATTAACCAAACGTATTCTTCTAACCAAAAACCTTTGATGTATTTTGTATTGTTGGCAGTTTTAAAAGTTATTTTGTTGGGTGCTGCGTTGTTCCATTGGAAAATATCCGCTGCACTTAATTTTCCTAAGGCTACGCTGTATTCATTTGCAAAAGCAGGGTCTAAAAAATGATTAGCTTCAACAACACTATTTTCTTTTGCATTCAATGCAGTAGTAGCGAGTTTATTCATTTTCCCTAAAAAAGCATCTAAGGATTGCGAATTCTCAGCTAACCATTGGCTTAATTGCTGACGTTTTTGGGCAGGTGTTGTCCAGCCCGCGTTATCGCTCATGCTATTTTGAAAAGAAAAGCCTAGTGAGCGTAAATAAGTTCTGACATCTAAAGCGTATTCAATGGGAATCGCTGCTTGTTCACGCGGATAAACCAATTCAATCTGATTATGCGCAGTGTCCGTATAAATGACACGGTTATTTTGTTTGGCGAAAATGGGATAAAACCCCAGTGTCATTAATTTAGTGCCGCCTGTGGCATGATAAGTAATCATGCTTTGAGGATAATTGTTTTGTAATGTTTGATAAATTTCGGCGGCTTTTTGTTCAATGCTAAAAAGTCCAACACTCGGCACATCGTCGAAACATTGAATGATTAACTCTGGTCGCAATCGTTTTAACAATTCTTTAAATTCATCGGCATTTTTTTTCATGTCGCTAGAAACAGCTAAAGCAACGACATCAGGTTCTAATTGTAAAATCGGAATTAAGTTGGCTTGGGCTTGTCCTGTGACAATCACTAAATGCACGTTAGTTTTTTTCGTAGTCATGCAAACTCCTCGTTATTGATTTTAAAATAGCTTATGCAGGACGATTAATTGTCAGTCCAATAAGTGCTTACCGTCTGACAATATACCGCTTTTTTTGCTTAAAGTCGGCTTTGACAATTTTGTTAGAAAAACGCATAACCATCGAATGTGGCTAAACAACTAAACTAATAACAACTGATAACACCCAAAACCCATACTGGCATTTTTACCCACGTTTAACCATTGCCCTAGATACAAATAGGGCCATAAAGCTTCCATGCCTTGTAAATCCAATTCCAAACTACCCAACACCCCGCTGGCATCTAGCATTTTTCGGTGTTTGGCAGAATAACGGCTTTGCTCCTGACCCACTAATTGATTATTAGACACCTTCAAAGCATGAACTAACACTTTTAATTGCTTAAAATCCGCGTCTAATTGTTTATCCGTATAAAAATATTGCAATAAAGACACGCGCCGCACTATCGCCATTAAAAAAGCGGGTATATCTAAGCCCTCATTGGATGTCTTGCCACTTTGCTTATACGGACTAATAAAGCGCAACGTCACCTGCTGTGGCATAGCAATTATGGGTAACAATTCAGGTAATGGAAACGCTTTAATTTCAGGTGGCTGATAAATCAAACGTGGTAAAGCGTTAGGATGATGTAGCCACACTTCTTGCAACTGTAGCTTGCTGCGGTTTTTACCTAAACCGTTAATTCCTGCTTTTAACAACGCCCAAATGATTAATTGTAGTTTTTGATTCGCCGTGCCGATAACAATTAAGCGTATAGATACTATTTGCTTTGGAAAAAGCAGCATTGAAGTCAGGTTTTCTACTCGAATAATATGCGGCACAGGAATGGTTTGATAATGACGCATCAATTCAGTTTTAAGCGGACGCGGTGCAGTGAACAACAAAGAATAATCACAGCTATGTAGGAATGGACAATCTTCACAAGCACTGCCACGATTGATACAAACACTTTCATACAAGGCTTTACCAAACACGCCATGCCATAAACTGCCCGAAAAGTCAGATGAGCGCAGCTCCTGCAATACTTGAAAATTAAATTGATACTCAGCTAAAGGCAGTTCGGGTAATACCGTCATAGAATTAGTCATCGTGTTATCTGGCTTTGTAGTGATTTATCATGCCGATTCTACCGAAAGCCCGTCAAAAAAGCTGACAAATTTGTTACAACCGTTTAATCAAAAATCCCCTGTTAAACTTTTTCTACCCAAACGACTGACCTCACAGGAGTCACCATGAAAAAGTTTGATATTAATGATTTGGATCGTATTGCGGGCAGAGCAAAAAATACCAACCCCGATACAACCTCACAACAACTCCAACAAACCACCGCGACGATTTATGATCGACTAAACGGGCAAACAGGCAAAAAACCCAATTTAGGCATAGTAGGGAACTTTCGTGCCAAGAGCTATGAACGCGGTTTAAGTCTCAACAATACCAATAAAATCAACGAAGAAAAATACAAACTGATTAGCGAAGTATCGATTACCGCGCTACGCAATGAAGTACAGCTAATTTCTGAGCAAATGCGCATTGAATTCAACCAGCAATACGCCGCATTAGCCGAGCGTAGTGCGGTCGGTGAAATCATGGCATTGCGTAAATTTGAAGCCGTTTGTGAAGCTGCACGCGATTTATTGCTAGAAGATCGTCACGGTGCATTAGGACGAGTCGCAGAACGTTATGATGCGGGTTATTTAACCGATGAAGATTACGCGGATGAATTGCAACACCTGATACAACGCTACCAACGTTTACGCCACGAAGTCGTCGATATAGTCAACGAACGGGGTGACAATGTGAGAAGTGCGTTTCGTCCAACTAATCGTTACTAGGAGCTATGACCATGAACACTGAAAAAAACACCCTACGCACCAGAGCTGCCAACTTATTTGCGGCTGAAGAACGCACTCAGGAATTGATGGGCTTGGCATTATTGCAACAGGGTACGACTCAAACGCTAAACGGCGAGGCTAATGCGTCAACAAACAGGCAAAGTCTTGAAGCATTGGTATTGGACAGCGACCACACTATTCTCGATATTCACCAACGCTTACAACACGCCAGAGGTTACGCGGCACAGTTACAAGCCGAAGATAAACAACTGGCAGCGTTAAATCAATTGGTTTACGGTGCTAATCAACCCAGTTTGATTGATGAAAATATTATTGAAGGGGAAATTATTGCCGAGGTACACGCGACAAAAAACACCGTAACGGATTAAATAAGGAGCAATAAAAAAGCCTGTTAGTTTAAAAGCTAACAGGCTTTTTTTATGTTCAAAATTAGATAGACAATTCGGAATAAAAACCTAATTTTTTATTCCATTAAATACCTTCTTAATAAGGCATCCATTCAAACCGACTGATGCTCGCACAATGCTGAAATAGACAAAGTCTTAATACCTTCTTAATAAGGCAGCCATTCAAACTGACTGTGAGCGTACGCTAGCATGGAAGCACAACGTCTTAATACCTTCTTAATAAGGCAGCCATTCAAACTCAAATCCTTTTGTATTAACACACAAGAAGGATGTCTTAATACCTTCTTAATAAGGCAGCCATTCAAACTGTATGCTCTATTATAGGATTGCTTCCTGATGGGTCTTAATACCTTCTTAATAAGGCAGCCATTCAAACTGAACAAATTCAGCTAGCGCAGCTAGCTGGTATGTCTTAATACCTTCTTAATAAGGCAGCCATTCAAACGGTATGTGTTTGTTGCAACAGAGCGTATTCAAAGTCTTAATACCTTCTTAATAAGGCAGCCATTCAAACATACCCATGGGTACTGTCTAAACTGCAACTAGTGTCTTAATACCTTCTTAATAAGGCAGCCATTCAAACATTGATGCAAGAAATACTGCCAACTAATACTCAAGTCTTAATACCTTCTTAATAAGGCAGCCATTCAAACGAAGAGGTGGTTATAGAGCAATGTTTTATTTAGTCTTAATACCTTCTTAATAAGGCAGCCATTCAAACCTGCGCGCAAGTTAACACTTGACAATTAATCTGTCTTAATACCTTCTTAATAAGGCAGCCATTCAAACCCAAGACGTAGAAGAAGCTGCTGCACGCACAATGTCTTAATACCTTCTTAATAAGGCAGCCATTCAAACACTTAGGAGTTAGATAATGAATAGAGAAGAGATGTCTTAATACCTTCTTAATAAGGCAGCCATTCAAACCCAAGGAATTTACCATGGCTCAAGTTACGTATAAGTCTTAATACCTTCTTAATAAGGCAGCCATTCAAACCCGTAGCAAAACCAACTGCTATTGCTGCTCCTTGTCTTAATACCTTCTTAATAAGGCAGCCATTCAAACAAATTAATAGGTGGAGTTGTATGGTTCTGCGCAGTCTTAATACCTTCTTAATAAGGCAGCCATTCAAACGCAATGACGCTCGTGTTTCTGGGGCAACTTCGTCTTAATACCTTCTTAATAAGGCAGCCATTCAAACAATAGTCTAAGTAGGTTAGAAAACAAAAGAATTGTCTTAATACCTTCTTAATAAGGCAGCCATTCAAACGTAGCACGGTACACAAGAAAAAAAATATATACGTCTTAATACCTTCTTAATAAGGCAGCCATTCAAACACAATGTGAATTATAGCGTGTATCAAAAAGAGTGTCTTAATACCTTCTTAATAAGGCAGCCATTCAAACAATCGAAGGTTTTGAAGGTGCTACATTCATGTGTGTCTTAATACCTTCTTAATAAGGCAGCCATTCAAACAACAAGTCGTGAATGCAACTCTTGCAACTACCAGTCTTAATACCTTCTTAATAAGGCAGCCATTCAAACTGTTTGAATTCGCTTTCGCTCGAGCTTTTTTCGGTCTTAATACCTTCTTAATAAGGCAGCCATTCAAACTTTCATAATATTTGTAGCTTTGCTTGCGGTATCGTCTTAATACCTTCTTAATAAGGCAGCCATTCAAACGTTAACTTTGAAAGTTGACATTGTTGATCCAGCGTCTTAATACCTTCTTAATAAGGCAGCCATTCAAACAAGACCATTTTATGAAGGTCTTGTGACTTCAGGGTCTTAATACCTTCTTAATAAGGCAGCCATTCAAACCAAAAAAAGAAATCAAAGCAAGCAATCGTTTGATGTCTTAATACCTTCTTAATAAGGCAGCCATTCAAACTCCAAGCATGGTTCTTCATTCGAAATGGAATTGTCTTAATACCTTCTTAATAAGGCAGCCATTCAAACACTGGAACCTTACTAGCTCAAGTCAACCGACTGGGTCTTAATACCTTCTTAATAAGGCAGCCATTCAAACATCATCATTAATTCATCTGTTAATGCCATTAATGTCTTAATACCTTCTTAATAAGGCAGCCATTCAAACTTTAAGGAAAACGATGATGATAAGGTAAGTCTTTGTCTTAATACCTTCTTAATAAGGCAGCCATTCAAACAATGTTGCTAGACACAGTTGTCACAACTCAAGGGTCTTAATACCTTCTTAATAAGGCAGCCATTCAAACTTACGCCATTTTCTGGTAAGCACAGTTTAACGTGTCTTAATACCTTCTTAATAAGGCAGCCATTCAAACCTTGATGAATTTATAACAATTGAAAAAATATTGTGTCTTAATACCTTCTTAATAAGGCAGCCATTCAAACCACATTAACTATCGCAAACATCGCCGCCGCTTCGTCTTAATACCTTCTTAATAAGGCAGCCATTCAAACCCTGCCATTTCTGGATTCGGGTTTGTAATCAATGGCTTATAAGCGACTTTTTTACCCATCAAATCGCACTTTCAGAGTTAGCATTTAAAAGTGCGTTTTTTAAGCGTTTTTGCCTAAACATTTGATGAGTTTCTCCGTTTGAATGGGCGTTTAGAATGCAGTAAAACCAATCAACAGGTCAAGCGGTTTTAGCAAAACAATAAAAATCCAATCATCGAATAGGATTAGGCAAGGGTTCACCTAAAAAAATAACCCGCGAATGACTGCGCGTTATTTGGGTTTTATCTGGATGCAGCTTTAAACCTAATTTGTTAAGCTGTTTTTCCGCATATATCTTCTCTTCTTCGGCTTTACTTTTCGCATTAGCAAATAATAAAAAATCATCGGCAAAACGGACAAACGGGATATTGGCATCGGATAAGGCTTTATCAAATTCATGCAAATACAAATTGCAAAACAACGGTGATAACACCGCGCCTTGTGCAATACCACGCCGTGAACCCAATAAACTACTGCAATGCGCTCCTTGTTTTAACCAGAGTTCAACTAACTGCATGGTTTGATTGTCATTGATGAACTTTTTTAAAATCTTAATCAGCGGCGAATGCGGAATGCTATCAAAAAATTGTTGAATGTCCGCATCAACCAGCCAATCTTGACCGATTTTTACCCGCTCATGGACTTTTTTTAACGCTTGAGCCACACCCCGATGTGGGCGATACGCATAACTGTCATCATGAAATAGAGCTTCGGCGCGTGGTTCTAATACGGTTAATAACGCCCGTTGAATCACTTTGTCCTGTAAATATTGCGCAGAAATAACCCGTTGCTTGCCATTAGGTTTAGTCAACGCAAATTGACGCAAGGGCAATGGCTTGTAATTGCCCGATAACACCAACTCTCGACAGCCTAATAAATGCTTAAGCAAATTTCTTTGCAAGTCATCACGCGAGACGTTTAATGACCACGGCGTGTGTTCATTGTGCAGTCGTTTCCAGCAATTATTGAGAGTATCAGGCGACATGGCTTGTTCTAACAGGCTCATTTTATAACTCCAAGGTTTTCATGTATTCGCGGGTTTTAGCGATTTGACCGTTGATTTGTTCATGGATATGACAAACAGACCAATCATCTAGGCTTTGTGTCTCGGTTGAAAAAGGACGATGCCATTGTTCTCGATACGCTGCCCACGCTCCAAAAAATTTAGGGCGGGCTTCTTTGCTTAAGCGACAGCCTTCTTCAGTACGGTAATAAAAATCACTGTCTCCCAAATCTTGCGTTGCCAGCCACGTTAAAACAAAGCAATCCACACCAGCACGAAAAATTTCAGTAAAATCCAATGCCAGTGATTCACGCCCTGCTGTATCTTGATGTAAAAATCCCAATGATGGATCAAAACCTGAACTGATTAACGTTTGCCGAATATCGGACATTAACAAGGTATAGCCAAGTGATAATAAGGCGTTTACGGGGTCTTTCGGTGGTTGCCGATTTCTGCCCGTAAACTTCCATCGTGCGGGTAAATAACGAGTTAATAAACCAAACCAAGCGCGGGCTTGTTGACCTTCTAAACCCATAATCACAGCAATCGAATCCGCTTTAGTGAGTTTTAAACGGGTATCGACGGTGAGTTGTTTAAAGGCTAGGCAAACGCTGTCATCGGCGTGGTGATGCTCAATCAAGGCTTGCAACGATAAGTCGTAGGATTGTAATTTTAAATCCACAAACCATTTTGCCAGAGCTAACGCCGCTGATGCTTGATTGGCGCAGCGATGTTGTAAACGTCTTAACGGTAATTGCACCGCTAAACCACTGCCTAACATAGCGGCTTGTGGTTCACCGCGTGCCGATAGCATGACAGTCGGCACATTGGCTTCCGCTAACGCTCGCCAGACGGCGGTTTCTGCCATTGGATTACCGATGACAATGACTTGTTCTAACTGACTTATCGCCGCTCGTTGCGGTTTTTGGTCGGCTTGTTCAATGCGAATACAGCCCGATTGATACCGTAATACGGTGTCACGTCTATCGATAATTAAAATCATGATGTTCTCCCAAATAAGCTGGCAAATAAGCGTTTTAAACCCGACTCTGGCGCATTAAGATTGCCTGTATAAAGTGACTGCATTACGCCAACCTGTTTACCTGCTGCCCAAATAATGTGCGGATTGGCAATAGGATATAAGCGCACATCATCAACCGTGCCTTTCGTGCGTTTTTTTACGCCTACTAAAATATCTTCTAAGGTTTTTCGATCAACGTGCAGTAAAAATACGGAATTTTGCAAAGCAGTCGCCTGTTTTTTCAGAAAATAATGCACTTTGCGTAAGCGTTTGGTTTCACGAATGTCATACGCCAGTAAATACCAGTTTTTCATTATTTAATCCTGTTTAACCTAAATACAAAGCAGGCATTTGAAAACCAATCCGTCCGCTTTCTGTCACGGCACGGGCTTGTTGATTGTTGTCCAGCCACGCTAACATCAAGGCATCTTCTGATTCATCAATTAACGCGCTTAATTGTAAAAATAATTCTTCGGCTTCTTTATTGGATAATAGGCATTCAAATAAAGAATACTGACCATCTAATCGCCATTTTTTTAAACATTTAAAGACTTTGCCACGTCTTTTATTACAACTAATGTCATAAGCAATAACAGCGGATTTACGTTTCACTTGCTAACCTTTTATTAATAGACCTTTCAGGTTTTTAAAACCTGAAAGGTCTTCACGTTGTTTAAAACTCCCGTTGTTTATCATCCGCTTTCATCGTTGATAAAACCTCATCAAATACCCGATTTGCAATGTCCATATATTCTTTTAATAACTCGTCTTGATACTGTGGACTGTTTAAAAAACCTGTTTGAAATTGATTAACTTCGCTACCATAGCCTTTGATAAATTTGCCGAAAATTTGCATTTTTAATAAATGATGATCGGTTAGCTGTAACAAGGTTTGTTGATTTAATGAATAAAGTTCATTTCTTACCTGTAATTCAATGCGCTCTTTTAACGTTTCAGATAATGCCTCTTGTTTAATTTCTTCGGTCAACTTAGTCGTTAAATTAACAGTCGTTTGTTTATAGTTCAATTCATCGTCATCACTGGCAAGAGATTTTAATGCCAAGGCAAACAAATCAATTAAAAATAATAACGCGGTAAATAGCCATTTTTGCAAACGCACATTTTCATGTGTTGCCGAAAGTAAATCCAATTCTTCCGATAAGCTCTGAAAATCAGCCACGGCGAATTTATCGTAATCTTTTACCGCATTAATTTGTGCTTGTTTCAACTCAGCAATACTCGCGGTTTTTTCATTAATCACTTGTAAATCAACATGACGCATGGTTTTTAAATTTTCTTCATCATCTAATACCTGTTGTTTTTTAAAACTTTCATTTTTTTGGTCATCGGTTTTTGCTTGATTTAATGCGTCAGTCAATTGGGCTAAATCGTCATTTAAGGTATCAATCTTTTTTTGAATGCTTAAAGCAACAGGCCCTATACCGCTTTTAGCGGATCTGGATTTTGAAGCTCCTGCAACCTCATCGCTGTACTCGGATTGTGCTTGGCTGATTTCGACTTGTTTTGCTGCTATCTTGTCTTGTAATTCTTTGACAACAGGTGATAAAGCAGTTAAGAGACTGGCATGATCGCGCTCGGTGCTTTTATTTCTTATATCGGCAATGTTAGCTTCAGCGGTTACGATTTTAGCCTCGTACTCCTTAACTATATTGTCTTTCGCAATACGACTATTAGCGGCGATGCTTTGCAATAAACGGTGATGAAACATCTCTAACACCAGCGGTTGTGCCAGCATGAAACTAATTAAGCTACCCATTAATAAGCGTCCTAAAGCTTTAAAAAACCCAGCATTGTGAAACGTAATGATAAGAAATCTATCGAGGCTTAATACCACCCAAGACCACAGCACACCAAACGCAATAGCTGGATAAATGCCCGCTTCATTAGTTGGAAAGAAGGCGGTTTTGACAAAAAATGCCGCTGAAGGCAGCGCGAACAACGTAGGAACAAGAATAAGAAAACCAAACGCCATGTATTTCATCACCACAGAATTTGAGCAAGTTTTTAATAGTTCTTTATCCGCACAAGCACACCAAATAATAAAACAAGCGAGCCGTGAAAAGTGTCTTTCATTACTGTTGTCATTTGCGTATTTCATGGCATTCTCTCCAAAATAAGTATTAAGTGGCTATACGATAAACTAATGGCTTTTTAAAAGGACATTTAACAAATTTGTTGCTTTATTACGTTGTGTTTAATTCAGTATTAGCATTAGACACAACGCATAAAACTACCCGTTAAAATTAATCTACTTTTTCAATATGTTTATCAATCACTTTTCCCAGCACAAAATCTGCTTTATACACACTTCTGTTGAATTTATTTTTCCACGTTAATCTCTCTGTTTGAATTCCGAAGGGTAATTGAACATTTTCACTGCTGGACGGATTACCCATGATTGCCAATACGTTTTTTTTATTATCGCCAACATCAACATTAGCAAAATCATAATCATCCACACAAGCGGTTAAAAGTAATGCGACGACAACTGTTAAAATCGTTTTTGCTTTCATGCTATTCACCTTATGGTTTGTTGTTTAATTCGGTGACTATTAAAACGTATTTTTTTAACAATGGTGTGTTTAACAAATTTGTTGAGGAATAAATTTTAGGCAAAAAAAATCCACCGATGAGGTGGATTTTTTATTTTTAATACCTTCTTAATTAGGCTGTCATTCAAAAACCTAGAATGCAGTAAAACCCACCAATAGGTCAAGTAAATTTACTGAATAACATTGATAAATCATAACCC
>Ga0194056_10000744_pt1 | contig 17776 bp, 15 predicted proteins | sample SepL4413m_MetaG_FD_155458 | JGI IMG/M metagenome (GOLD analysis project Ga0194056, IMG submission 155458) | Anoxic zone freshwater microbial communities from boreal shield lake in IISD Experimental Lakes Area, Ontario, Canada - Sep2016-L442-13m | ecosystem: Environmental > Aquatic > Freshwater... | reverse complement strand
AAATATAACAACAACTTATTGAAATATATCGTATGTTTTTTTAAAGGCTGGAAGCCTTTTTTGCAAAAGGCTTCCGTAGTTCAAAACACTACGATTTAAAAGCAAGGGAGTAGTAAGCGAAAAAATACAATTGTCTTTTTTTGTTTACTTACATAGTAAGGCTGCCAACTTTAAGCAGGGCGATTTTACAGATACCATTCACTCAAGGAATGCTATCTATCCCGACTTAAGATGGCAGTCTTTATTTGTCACAACAATAGTTACTCTTGTTGTGTTGTCAATATTAAATCCCCCTCTTTGAAAAAGGGAGATTAAATATTGAGGTTATGTTTATTATTAAGAATTGAGCAAACAAGCTGTCAAAATTCAAATTTATTTTAATTATTTATCGGGACTAACATTATGAAACAAAAAGCAATATTAACCAGTTTAACGACCTTGGCCTTATTGGCTGGAAGTGCTGCTGTATCAGCGTCAACATATAACACGACCACCCCCTCCCTCCCGACCGGTGGGTTTATGGTTAACAGTGGCACAAATTACGCCTTCAACTATGCAACTGGGCTCTGGAATCTTGGCGGTGTTGCATCAGCGACTTTAACCATTAGTCTACAAGATGCTCCCTTTAGGAGTAATCCTACGTCTATCCCAGTAATTACCCCAGTACATAGTTTTGGCCTAATAACAACACCAGGATCTTCCAAAGAGGTCTCAACAACAGAGGTTGCTGGATCAAGCCCTATTCTTGCAGAGGTTGGTGGATCATCACCTATTACTGCGGCTACAGTCATGGCCGGACACGAAACTGCTGAGCTTATTAAAAAGTATACTGCTATTTCCAACGGTAAATCGTATACACCTCCAACAGCTGCAATATTAGCAGACCAAGCAGCAAGAGCGCCCAGTGAAGCAGTGCGATTGAATCAGTTAGGCTTTCAAAATTTTGTAGGCATTACCCCCGGAGCAAGTACCGTTTGGACTATGGATGTCACGCAGTTGCTTAACGCATCCAATAGTGGAATCCTAAAATTAGGTGTTAATTCTCAACTATACCCTGCTATACCTTACAGCGACCCAAAAATCTTCCCCAACTCTGATTATGCATTGGTCAATGATTTTACATCAGGGGTGTATACCTTCGGTAATCCATTGGGACCTGTTACCTTGGATCAGCGTTATCTCCTCAACAGTGCTACGCTGAGTGTTAATTATACACCCGCCCCCGTCGCAGCCGTTCCAGTTCCTGGCGCTGTTTGGTTGTTCGGTAGTGCATTGGTTGGTTTGATTGGTTTTAGAAGAAAATCAGTCTAAATACTTTAAAACCTCCCCGTTAGCCTTATCCTGTTTTTTTACTGTCTAGGTAATGGCTAACCGGGGAGATATCGGGTTATATTTTCAACAGCTGATTTATGATTAAAGAAAATAAAACCCGTCGACGCAAGCATAAAAAACGCCATTTACTTCGGAAGCACTGGGTTATTGCACTGGTTATCAGCTTATTAATAATTATCGGTGCAGGGCTCTATCACGAAATTGATAATTCAAAAGCGGCACCGGTATGGTCTGAAACCAAGACCACCTCAAACACCTTAATCACATTGCCAAAAGATGACGCGCCTCACCCCTCTAAAATGGAAGGGTGGTATTACAGCGGACAATTAGTATCAGCAAGCGGCAAAAAATACAGTTTTCACGATACGGTATTTCTGATCAATAGCAGTAGCCTTATGGTTAATCATCTGTCATTTGTAGATTACCAAAGCGGACGCCGTTATATTGATCAACTCAGTTCTGCCGGCAACTTGTCCGTGGGCACCGCCAATGGTTTTAATTTTACCGGTACTGGCTGGCGCATGTCCGGCAGCAATGACACGGATACCTTGCAAGCCTCAACGGCTGACTTCAGCTTTAATCTGGGCTTAAACAATACACAGCCACCTGTCTTTCATGGCTTAAAGGGTGTTCTTGACTTGGGCTCTGCGGGCAGTAGTTACTACTATTCAAGAACACGCATGACCATTTCCGGAACCGTAACCATCAAGGGAAAAACAGAAGCCGTTAGCGGTATTGCCTGGTTTGACCATCAGTGGGGCGACTTTTCAAGCACGCAATTATCTTGGGATTGGTTCAGCCTGCAACTGGATAATCACAGCGACATCATGATTTATCAATTGCGGGACAAATTCAATAAACCGATCCTTTACACCGGCAGCTTTACTGAAAATGGAAAAACTGAAATACTTGCCAGTAAAGATTTTTCATTAAGCAAAGGCAAAAAATGGCTGAGCAGTAAAACAGGCACCAGCTACCCAGTCGAATGGCAAATCAAAATACCGGCAAAAAAGGTAGACATAACCACCCAAAGCCAACGCAACGATAGCGAGTTTGATGCCACCTTAACCACTTATAATGTCTATTGGGAAGGTGCCGTACAAGTTACCGGTTCCCATACCGGACAAGGCTTTATGGAATTAAGCGGCTATAGAAATAGCAAAGCGGATTAAAGGCCAATGTCGTTAAGTTAATCGCAAGTTGTTTAAAAAACCGGAGTGCAATCGCTTCAGCTATTGCCTGTAAAAACAGCTAAAGCGGTTTTACTCCAGTTGACTGCTTAACTTAACAGCATTGGATACCATCCCTTTGAGGGATGGTATCCGTGTGAGCCGTGTAGGGCAACGGCTTTATCGTTGCCCGACAATCATGCCGAAATTGTCGGGCGCAAAAAGACGCGCCCGACGTGACCGTAGAGACGCGCTTTATCGCGTCTGAATTATCGTAGACCGTAGACAGCAGACGCGATAAATCGCGTCTCTACCTTGTAACAAACAATAATGCGGATAAAATTCAGTCTTGGCTCCCAAACTGGAGCTCTCGTCGTTATACACAAATGTCACAAACTCCGTCATTCCGGCATAGACTGCCGGAATGACGTACTTTGAGAGAATGTATAACGACGAGAGCGTAGCGCGTGGTGGCGTTTCCGGCGCTCTTGTACAGAATGCCGGAAACGCTTATTCTCACTTGCGCTCGAAAAGCCTTATTCCGGCCTACGTCAGCCCTATCTTAAGTGGTACTTATTCAGTCCCCCTCTTTGAAAAAGAGGGGTTAGGGGAGATTTTATTAAATAAATCCCCCTCTGCCCCCTCGCTTTGCTCTCCCCCTTTTTCAAAGGGGGAGGTGAATACTTACCTTAAGTGGGTGTAAGCATTCAAAGAGGTGGATAGTTGCCTTATGTGTGCTGTTTTTAACGACTGGGTCGTTACCATTTTTTTAACACAACCTTAATAATCTATCAGTATAATGCTAAAATATTATGATATATTTACAACTTATAAGTCGCATAATTTATACCTATTACGTCATAAGGCAGCACGTAGCAAATACCCTCCCCTATCCGCCGCTGGGTGATTATTTTTTGCGACCTGCCTTACTAAAGGATTAATGGTCGGGCATAATATAGGGTGGCTTAGAAGTAAAGCAACATTAAGCTCCCTCTCCTTTAGGGAGAGGGCTGGGGTGAGGGTGATCGAATGTCGCTTTACTTCCGCGTGGCTATATATCAATTAACTACCATTTTGTTAGGTACCCAGTCAATGAAAGGATATATCACTTTTGTTCAATAACATACTTGTGGTGTGTGTAGGCAATATATGCCGCAGCCCTATGGCGGAAGCAGTTCTTAAAGAAGCGCTTTCTAAAATCCATCTTAACACTTGCCATGTTGGCTCGGCAGGAACCGGTGCATTGATTGGTCACCCAGCTGATGAAAAAGCCTGCCAACTTATGATGGCAAGAGGACTGGATATTTCAGGTCACAGAGCTCGTCAGCTAAACCATGAACTGATTCGAAAAGCTAATCTTATTCTGGTGATGGAATTGGCGCATAAAAAAGATATCGAAAGTAAAGAACCCAGCGCCAAAGGCAAGGTTTTTAGAATAGGAGAATGGGAGGGGTATGACATTCCAGACCCCTACCAATTGGATATAAAAGCGTTTGAGTCGGTGCTGGTTCAAATTGACCAAGGTATAAACCAATGGCTCAAGAAAATTTGACCGCCGGAGCATAACGCACCAAGGTAACTCGCAATAAATGACCCACCCTATCGTTCCCACGCTCCGGCGTGGGAATGCCGACAGTGACGCTCCCGCGTCACGCAACGCTGGAGCGTTGCCGGATGAATTCCCACGCTGGAGCGTGGGAACTAGGCGTATTCTGGGGGGTATTTTCTGCGTGCAGCCTTACCAAGTAAATCCACAACAAAGGCATAAATGTGTTACCGTTAACCGAGAATCGAACATTGAATATCCAAAACCAAAATAGCCCACAAAAAGCACTAACCCTCTTATTGATGCTCATCAGCTTGAGTGGCTGCACCATTGTTCCCGGCATGCACATGAGCCAATTCTCCAATCAATCCAGTACTGAAATGCCGGTTAGTGTAAATAATGAAACCATTCTAAAAAAACTTAACATTCAGACCATCAACGCACAATTGATTGTCGCGAAGGAAAAAACTGCAAGTAAGCGCGGTCTGGATTCTAATAATGTTGCTAATCTTAATGTGGATTACCGCCTAAGCTCTAATACCATAAAAGGCTTACCGCCTTTAGACGACCACAGCCAGTATTGGGTGGGGCCTCGTGATGTTCTTGGCATTACCGTATGGGAGCATCCCGAATTAACCATTCCAGCCGGCGATTTAAGTTCTGGCACGTTTGTGGGCGAAGACGGCAACATCTTCTTCCCTTATGCCGGCATAGTCAAAGCAGCGGACAGACCGGTTGAGGACATAAGAGCCGAGTTAACCGAAAAATTATCCAGATATATAGAACAAGTTCAATTGGATGTCCGGGTAACCTCCTACCGGAGTCAGCGGGTTTACGTAGTTGGAGAAGTAAATAAGGCTGGCACCCAATCGGTCACAGATATTCCTTTAACTGTACTGGAGGCAATCAATGGTGCCGGTGGCGTAAAGTCGGATGTAGCAGACTTGCGCAACATTAACCTTACCCGTGATGGCAAAACCTACGGCATTAACCTTTTGTCGCTCTATGAAGGGGGAGCCATTAATCAGAACATCATCCTAAAACATGGTGACGTACTGAATGTACCGGATAACGCTATCAATAAAGTGTTTGTACTGGGTGAAACAGGTGTAGGTGGAACCGGTTCAGCGAGATCAAGAAGTGTATTAATGCACATGGGACGGATGACCTTGACTGAAGCACTGAGTGAAGGCGGAGGTGTTAATCAAGGTACCGCCGATGCTGCGCGAATCTTTGTATTCAGAGCCGGGATTAAAAATCCCGAAATTTTCCAACTGAATTCACAATCACCCGACGCATTATTGCTGGCTGATCGATTTCCAATGGAGCCAAGGGACGTGGTCTATGTTGACCGGAATGAAGGCACGCGCTGGAATCAAATCATTGAACAAATTCAACCTACCATTACCTTGTTGAACGCGTTTGACGGTTCGCTGAAAGTACAACCTTTTATTGGGCAATAAATAAAAGTAAGGGATTAACTAAAAATATTGGACATCCTTAATTTTTGTACGAAAGTGGTCAATTTGTCGGGTTACGCTATTGCTAACCCGACCTACGCGCTAAGCTCCCTCTCCTGTTGGAGAGGGTTGGGGTGAGGAGAATAAAATCAAGCAGTTAAATTCCCCTCATCCCAACCTTCTCCCTCAAGGGAGAAGGAGCTGGTACTTGTGTAGATACTTATGCCCAGAGGGAGAGGGAGCAAGATGCCTAAGTTATTTTATGCGCATTCCTAAGTTGTGGGCAACAAAATAAAACGTTTAAATCAACCATAAACTGCTAAAAAAATTATTTTTAAATCTAAAAATGACAAACTCACAATCAGATACACTTAAGCAAGCTCCCAACAATCAAGATGATGATGAAAAACTTGATGTCGGAGCATTAATAGCAACGATTTTAAATGGTAAATATATTATTATATTTTTTACATTAATTTTTTTAGCGTTAGGGATATTTAAGTCATTTTTAATTATACCGAGCTATAAAGCCGATGCCATGTTGCAGATTGAAGAAAAAACAAATGCTCTTGATGCGCTAGCCCCGGTATCATCGCTAATGGATGCGGAACCGTCGATGATGACGGAAATAGAAATAATTAAATCCCGAAAAATTCTTGGCGCAGCCGTTAAACAACTCCATCTGGACATTTTTGCCAAGCCCAACTATTATCCAATAATTGGCGAAGCCATTGCCAGGCGCTTTCAAACAAAAAATGCGGCAGGTGTTGTTTCCACGCCCTTATTTGGACTGAATAAATATGCTTGGGGCGGCGAAGAAATACATCTAAACTCATTATCCGTCCCGGAAAGCTGGATCGGTAAAGGATTAATTTTGCTTGCCGGTGAACAAGGTCACTACACCTTATTTAATGGCAATCAAGCACTGCTTGAAGGCGAAGTTGGCAAACCCGCAACCAAGAAATTGGACAACAGCGAGGAGACAATTGCCTTATTTGTATCCTCATTAAAAGCACGCTCCGGCACACAATTCATCGTCATGCAAAAATCCTTGGTTAACGGGATTAATGAATTGAGCGGAAGCCTTGTCGTCGCTGAAAAAGGCAAAAAAACCGGAATGTTAAGCTTTACCCTAGCAGCGCCTATCCCGACGGCAGCGGTAAACATTCTCAATGAAGTGACTAATATTTATGTAAAACAGAATGTTGAACAAAAATCCAAGGAGGCGGAAAACACGCTTGAATTTTTAAACAAACAATTACCACTCACCAAAGAGCAACTGGAAGCGGCAACAAATGCCTTAAACGATTATAGAATCGACAAAGGCTCCATTGATCTGACAACTGAAACACAAAATGTGCTGACGAGTGTAGTGGATCTCACCACACAAATTAATGTACTGAAACAGCAAAAAGATGTGTTAAGAGAACGACTTACCGAAGTGCATCCAGCAGTCATATCCATTGACAAACAAATTGCCCGACTGCAAGCACAAATGAATGCATCCGACAAAAAAATTGAAAGTTTGCCGGAAACCCAACAAGTTATCTTAAGATTAGCCCGCGACGTCCAAGTCAGCACCGAACTTTACACGGCATTACTTAATAGCGCACAAACCCTAAGAGTCGCCAAGGCAGGTACTGTGGGTAATGTAAGAATCATTGACGAAGCTGTGCTACCAACCCAACCAGTAGACTCAAAAAAGTCTTCAATCATTGCAATATCACCGATATTAGGACTGGTGGTTGGCATAGCCCTAACCTTTATTCGCAAAGCCCTGCATCGGGGTGTTGAAAATCCAAACCAAATTGAAAAGCACCTCCATATTCCGGTTTATGCCACTATTTTGCATAGCAATATCCAACAAGAACTCGACGAAAAGAGAAAAAAATCAGCCAAACAACAAATCGACCAAACTTTTATTTTAGCGTTGGAAGATAAAGATGACTTGGCGATAGAAAGCCTAAGAAGTTTACGTACCACGTTACACTTTGCTTTCCTGGAAGCAAAAAATAATATCATCATGATTACCGGCCCCAGTCCCGGTATCGGTAAATCGTTTATAGCGATCAATCTGGCCATTGTCTTGGCTGATGCTGGTAAAAAGATTCTCCTGATCGATGGCGATTTGCGGAGAGGCTCTTGCAACAAAAGCTTTGGCATCAACAGGGAAAATGGTTTGTCGGATCTCATTTCCAACAGTATCACGTTAGAGAAAGCAGTACACCACATTGCTGCGGCCAACATTGACTTTATTCCAACCGGATCAATACCGCCCAATCCTTCAGAATTATTAATGCATGAGCGTTTCATAGAGTTACTGGAAACCCTTGGCAAAAATTATGACCATATCATTATTGACTCTCCCCCTATTTTGGCGGTTACCGATGCCGGCATCATTGGACGTATCGCCAGCGCAACCCTAATGGTTGTTAAATCCGGTCAACATCCAATGCGCGAATTAGAAGTATGCGCCAAACGCCTAACCCAAACAGGCGTTGATATCAAAGGCATTGTATTTAACGACTTGCCGGAAAAAACCTCAGGATCGTATGGGTATGGGTATGGGTATGGGTATGGGTATGGGTATGGGTATCAATATAGTTATAAAAAAGCCACCGCTGCCGCTTCAGATAAATAATGAGTGAGGCAGTACGCAGAAAATATCCCGACCAGAATCGGCTCTTAGGATCGTGCATGAAATAACTTAACCATTTATAAGCCCTCACCCCAGCCCTCTCCCGGTGGGAGAGGGAGCAAGATGCCTAAGTTGTTTCATGCGCATTCCTTAGCGTTATACACAAGTCTTCAAGTAAACCGTCATACCCGCCGGGAAGCGGGTATCCAGAGCGCCACTGCCCACAGTTAAGCGAAAGTTGTTTAAAAAACCGACTACCAACTTAAGCCGGGACAGATAACTTTATGGGAACGCCGAGCCCCAGCTCGGCACGGGATAGTCAAACCGATTACTGACTACGCCGAGCTGGGGCCCAGCGCTCCCGGAATTAATAGGCCAGTTTTATTTATCTGTCCCGCTTTAAATTGGTAGCCAAAAAACCGGAGTGCAACCGCTTTAGCTGTTGCCTGCAAAACAGCTAAAGCGGTTTTACTCCAGCAGCAGTATTATATTATTACGATAGTTAACTTAATGGGTAATTACCCCCCCCCTAAGGTTTTAACATGACGACTAAAAGAAAACTCATCACCTTTGACTGGGCCATAAAACGTTTGCTACGGAGCAAAGCCAACTTTGGCATACTGGAAGGTTTTTTAACCGAACTGCTTAAAGAAGACATCACCATTCTGGATGTACTGGAAAGCGAAGGCAATAAAGACTATAAACTCGATAAATTTAACCGGGTTGATCTAAAAGTCCGTAATCACAAACAAGAAATCATCATCATAGAAATCCAATATGATCGTGAATACGACTACTTGCAGCGCATATTTTATGGTGTTTCAAAAACGGCCATAGAACATATAGCCGAAACCCAATCCTACGCCAGCATCACCAAGGTCATCTCAATAAACATACTTTATTTTGATCTGGGTAGCGGTACAGACTACATCTACAAAGGCACAACCCGCTTTGTCGGCCTGCATAACCAAGACATCTTGGCACTGACTGACAAACAAAAACAACTCTTCCAAAAAGACAGTATAGAAGTCCTGTACCCGGAATATTACCTGATAAAAATAAACCGTTTTAACGACATTGCCAAAGACACGCTGGATGAATGGATCTACTTTTTAAAAAATGAAGAAATCAAAGACACTTTTACCGCCAAAGGTCTAAAAGAAGCCCAAGAAAAATTAAGTATTATGAAATTACCCGAAGACGAACAAAAAGCCTACGAACATTACAAAGACGACTTGCACTACCAAGCCAGTATGTTTGAATCCTCTTTTGGAGATGGATATAACGAAGGCACAAGCCATACCACAAAAACAATCGCACTCAATCTGGCTAAAGAAGGCGCAGAAATAGAAATAATAGCCAAAGTGACGGGGCTGTCCGTTTCTGAGATAAAACAACTATTATCGTAATCAAAATCCTAATCTGTAATTTTAAATAGCCCTCGTCAATTCCATTGGATTACAGCAATATAGAGCCATGTAGAAGTAAAGCGACATTCGATCACCCTCACCCCAACCCTCTCCCGGAGGGAGAGGGAGCTGAATGTTGCTTTACTTCTAAGTCACTCTATACTGCCGAACCCACTGTAAAATTATCAGGCGGTTTGTGGCAGTCGAACAAGATGCTTTTCCGGGATCGCAAAGCCCTAGCTCGGCACGTGATAATCGTGTCAATTAAAGTAAGTATTCAGCCCTCCCCCTTTGAAAAAGGGGGACTGAGGGGGATTTATATAATAAAATACCCTCTATTCAAAGCATAGGTATCTACACAAGTATCAGCTCCTTCTCCCTTGAGGGAGAAGGTTGGGATGAGGGGGAATATAACTGCTTGATTTTATTCTCCTCACCCCAACCCTCTCCAGCACGAGAGGGAGCTTGATGGTTTTCAAGTCATTGTTTTTATTATGCGAAAAAGTTGTGTAGATACCTATGATTCAAAGAGGGAGGACTGAATAGTTACCAGACGGCAAGCTCAAACTACTTTTTTCGGCTACCAACTTAAGGCAGGACACTGAGGAGCAGAATGATTCGCCAAGTACCAAAAAGTCCGTCATTCCGGCAGGGAGAGCGAAGCGAGGGTTGGCCGAAATCCAGTTGCCATGGATGGCAATTACAAAGCATACAATTGATTTATAGACACTTCGATTTGTCGGGTTACGCTGTCGCTAACCCGACCTAAGCGAATAACTTTGCAAATTACGATGTGCATAAGGGTAGAAAATTTTCTACCCCTACAACCTATTGTTACTCTTTCTGGGTTCACCGTGATTGTTCATAGTCAAAAGTGTTCCGCCTTAAGTTGGCAGCCCTTTTTTCGTACTTTTCGTATAAAAACCGTTTTTTAAAAGCAATAAAAATCAACCCCATCTAAACAACAATCAACCTATAAATAATCACATGAAAATTAGTGTAATCGGTAGTGGCTATGTTGGCCTGGTAAGTGGTGCCTGTTTTGCCCAAATGGGTAACAACGTCACTTGTGTAGATATTGACGAAAGCAAAATAGCCAAGCTACAACAAGGCATTGTGCCTATTTATGAACCCGGCCTGGAGGAAATGATCCAGGAAAACCTGAAAATAAACACCTTAAATTTTACTACCGATAGCCAAAAAGCCATCGCCGAAGCCGCCATTATATTTATTGCCGTTGGCACACCCATGGGTGAAGACGGCAGTGCCGACCTGCAATACATCTTGGCGGTTGCAAAAAGTATTGGCCAACACATGCAAAGCCACCTTGTTGTCGTTGATAAATCAACCGTACCAGTGGGCACCGCTGATAAAGTACGCGCAACCATTCAAGCCGAACTCAAGCAACGTGCCAGCAAACTAACATTTGATGTCGTATCCAACCCCGAGTTTCTTAAAGAAGGTGCGGCCATTGATGACTTTATGAAGCCAAACCGGGTGGTCATTGGTGCCGATAACGCCAACGCCATGGACATCATGCATGAACTCTACACCCCGTTCATGACCAAAAATGACCGATTTATCGGCATGGATATTAAAAGCGCAGAAATGACCAAGTATGCTGCCAATGCCATGCTGGCCACCAAGATTTCGTTTATGAATGAAATCGCCAATATCTGTGAACAAGTCGGCGCGGATGTCAATCAGGTCAGGCACGGCATTGGTTCTGATAGCCGCATCGGTTACAGCTTTATCTATCCGGGCTGCGGTTACGGCGGCAGTTGCTTCCCTAAAGACGTACAAGCCCTGGTTAAAACCGCCAAAAATAATGGTTATAGCCCCCGATTATTAGAGGCGGTCGAAGCCGTTAATACCGATCAAAAATCCGTACTGGCTCAAAAAGTTATCCAACGCTTGGGAACCGACTTAACCGGCAAAACCCTGGCGGTTTGGGGACTGGCTTTTAAACCGGAAACCGATGATATGCGGGCCGCCGCCGCCATTACCATTATCAATATCCTAACCGCACACGGCGCAAAAGTAGTCGCTTACGACCCCAAAGCACGGCACGAAGCAGAAAGCTTTTACCTAAAAGGCAATGACAACGTCAGCTATGTTGACAGCAAATACGAAGCCCTAAAAAATGCAGATGCCATGTTATTAATAACCGAATGGCAAGAATTTAGAAGCCCTGATTTTGATGAAATAAAAAAACTACTCAAAACTCCCTTGTTTTTTGATGGCCGCAACCAGTTTAAACAACAGAGAATGGAAGCCATGGGCTTTGAATATATCCAAATTGGCGTTACCGCATAATAACTATTCAGTTCCCCCTCTTTGACAAAGAGGGGTTAGGGGAGATTTTTTAAATAAATCCCGCCCCCTTTTTCAAAGGGGGGGGGTGAATACTTACACCTAATAAGCGGCAGCCAAAAAACAATAATAAATTGTGGTGCAAATAAAATTATTTAGTAGCAGGCTTTTGGTGCGCGATACGCACCCTACCCCCTCATTAAGGATTAATTAAATGAAATTTCTCGATATAAAAACAGACTTTGCTTTTAAAAAAGTCTTTGGCAGTGCCGATTCAAAAGACCTGCTGATCAGCTTTTTAAATTCAGTGATAGAGTTTGACAACCACCAAACAATCACCGATTTAACCATTGTTGATCCCTACAGCATCCCCTTACTAAAGGGCATGAAAGATACCTTCGTTGATGTAAAGGCAGAACTGAGTGACGACACCCGCGTCATTATAGAAATGCAAGTTTTGAATCATGAAGGGCTGGAAAAAAGAATCCTGTACAATGCCGCAAAAAACTACTCCATACAGTTAAAAAAAGGCGATGCTTACCACTTACTCAATCCCGTCATTGCCTTAACGATCACCGACTTTACCCTCTTTAAAAACAGTGATGAACTCATTAACCGGTTTAAATTACTCGAAAAAAAGCGTTTCATTGAATACAGTGACGATATCGAACTGATTTTTATCGAACTGCCAAAATTCAATAAAACCGAACCAGAGCTAACCAGTATTCAGGATAAATGGCTGTATTTTATTAAAAATGCCGGCAGCCTGGATTACATCCCTAAAAATCTAAATCAAGAACTGGAAAAAGCCTTTAATATCGCTAACGAAGCCAATCTTAGCGAAGAAGAATTGGATCTTCAGCATAAAAAGAGAGACTGGATTTATATTCAAAAAAGCTCAATCGAATTGGCTACAAAAACCGGCTTAGAACAGGGCTTGGAACAAGGCGAATGGAATGTAAACATGAAAATAATAGAAAATGCCTATCGAATGGGTCTGCCTATGCAAACTATTATTGCGCTAACAGGACTGGATGAAGAAAAAATCATGTCATTGTTGCCAAAAAAATTGTAAGTAAATCGGACAAAAAAACATAATTATTCAGCCCCCCCCTCTTTGTCAAAGAGAGGAACTGAATATAGAGTGGCTTAGAAGTAAAGCAACATTAAGCTCCCTCTCCCTCTGGGAGAGGGCTGGGGTGAGGGTGAGGGTGATCGAATGTCGCTTTATTTCTACATGGCTCTATAATTACGATTTTTTAACTTTGCGAACAATCATAACTCACATTAATAATTTCATGCGACTCACCACAGAACAAATTGCTATTATTAAACAAAAAACAGCACTGATATTTGGTGACGATTCCAAAATTTATTTATTTGGATCACGAACTGATGATAATGCCAAGGGTGGCGATATAGATTTATTTATAGACCTGGATAAAGAGATTGAAAACCCTGTTTCAAAAACGATACGCTTAAATGGTGCATTACAACAAGCGATAGGAATGCAGAAAATAGATATTATATTCCACGCACCGCCTTATGATTGGAAGCCCATTCATACTGAAGCAAAAAAACGAGGCATCCTTTTATGATCGATAATAAATTACGATTTTTACAAGTAATGCAATTGGTTGATAAAGAAGCGCTGCATTTAGAGCAAATAATACATCGGTTTTTTGAAGAGAAAGATACGATTACCCCGGAATGGCTAGAGGAAAAACTAAAAACAGCTACCGGCATCGACCAACTTGAATCTTTTTCGGCAAAGTTTTCACGCCTGCAAGATACCCTCGGTGACAAGCTGTTGCCCTTGTTTTTAAAACTAACCGCAGAGCCAATAGGCACAGCAATAGAAAATCTAAACCGTGCCGAGAAACTTGGCTTAATAATAGATACAGAGCAGTGGCTAGGCGCAAGACAATTGCGCAATTTTTTAGTACACGAGTACATTGACGACCTAATAATTTTATTAGAATCATTAGAACAAGCCAGAATAATGAGCACTGTCCTTATTAATACAGCAAACGCGATAAAGCATTATGCGGAAAAAATTGCTATGGATAAAGTGAACAATAATAAATGAACCGTAATAACAGTATCTCCATCACAGAATCAGGGATGATATTTGGTGCATATTCACCGGACGACGCATTTGAACTTGAAAAAGCAGTCTATGAATAAGCGAGTCATCTGTACCAACAACACGGCTCTAATTAATGGCGATGCTGATACCAGCCAGAACTTTTGTTGCATTGACAAGCAACTGCAGGAAGTGTTGACGCACTTTCCTCAACTGGTGCTGGCGCTGGTGTTTGGCTCGGTCGCCGAGGGACGGCAGCGCCCGAACAGTGATTTGGATATTGCTGTAGCCGCCAAACAGGCGCTGACAGCGGTTGAGAAAATAGACATTATTGCCGCCTTGGCAGAGCAAACAGGTCAGCCGGTTGACTTGATAGATTTAAAAATGGTGGCCGAGCCTTTATTGGGGCAAATCGTGCGACATGGTCGTCGCCTGCTCGGCAGCGATGGTGAGTACGGTAGATTGATTAGCCGACATTTGTTTGAACAGGCCGATTTTATGCCCTATCGAAACCGGGTATTATAGAGTGGCTTAGAAGTAAAGCAACATTAAGCTCCCTCTCCCTCCGGGAGAGGGCTGGGGTGAGGGTGATCGAATGTCGCTTTACTTCTACAGGGTTCTATAGCAGAAAGGCGGGCGGCATGGATCGGGAAGTAGTCGAACAAAAGCTGGAATCACTGCGGCGCTGCTTGCAACGCATTGAAACCAAATGTCCTGCTGAAGCTGAGGCGCTACTCACAGACTTTGATCTGCAAGATATAATCTCGCTTAACCTCAGTCGAGCCGTGCAGTTATGTGTAGACATTGGCGCACATCTGATTTCAGGTATGGATGTACCGCCGCCCGACGCGATGGGCCAAACGTTTGATAGGCTTGAGCAGGCCGGGATGTTGACTACGACACTGGCACTTAACCTGAAAAAAGCCGTTGGTTTTCGCAATATTGCTGTACATAACTACGATTGAAAGCTTAAATAACTTTCAAAACGTGGGCGACGGAATTGTAAGCCCCGTCACGCCCCTGTTAGGGGGAGATTATATGGCTCTATGTGATTTGGTAATTATTCAGTTCCTCTCTTTGAAAAAGAGGGATTAGGTGCGAGCAAAGCGCGGAGCTTGAAAACTTACGCTACTACATGTAGTATAATTTAGCTGAATGCCAACAAATTAATCTTAAATAGTTTTGTTTAAAACAGGAGTAAAACATGCAAGCACTTGAAATTGAAGTTGATATAATGCCAGATGGTCAGTTGCTTAATGCGCGTTTACCCACATCCTGCCAGTCAATGTTTGGCAGACACACCAAGCTTATTATGATTTTGCCAGAACCACAGTTTGATGTCGTTCAGCGCCAACAACGCACCGAAAAATGGCACGCCTTATTAAAAGAAACCCAAAGCTTGCCGCAAGCAAAAAATATGACCGAAGCAGAGATTGCCGCTGAGATTGAGGCACATCAAAAGCAGAAAGCGGATGCTGATTAAATCGGCCCTGGCGTTCCACGCTCCACTCCGTTACGCGATTCCACTGGGTCGCGCTCATCCCTGATCGCTTCGATGAGTAATACAGGTAATCAGCCTGCCCAATGCCCCGCTAAATTTATGCTTATTGAGATTTAATTTTAAAAGAAACGGTTTTATTCAGTTCGCAACGTTCCAGCGTTGCGTGACGCAAGAGCGTCCGATGCCGGTCGGGGTTATAAACCCCGTCACGCCTCTGGTAGAAAGCCGTAGTGGTAAAAAATCTTCTGCCCTGATAACACGCCGCATAACATCGGGCGTAAGTATTCACCTCCCCCTTTGAAAAAGGGGGATCGAGGGGGATTTATCTAAAAAATCTCCCCTAACCCCTCTTTTTCAAAGAGGGGGACTGAATAATTACCATCGGGCAGCTTATCTTCTGCCCCTACGGCTTTAGAAGCCCTGTAAATACCGTAGGGCGCAATTCTGATAGCAATATCAAGGGAAATCCGTAGGGGTAGAAAATCTTCTACCCTGATAACATGCAGCATAACAGTGAGCAGAAAATCTTGGTTACCAATATACAGTCGCTGTTTGAAACGATGCCTTGCTTTTTTATATACTTGCAACTCATTGATTTTAAATGCACTAAAAAGCTGTTTCTTGAGAGATTGTCGAAGAAGGGCCGTTAATGGTTCGACAAGCTCACCACGAACGTCTTAACTTTAAATTGTCCTGCCTTAGTGGGCAGCCCAACATTAAATTGATACTGCCTACCGACACAAAGTCGACGGCAGATTATAATGGGTGGGCAACGCATTTTTAACCACCTTTTTAGCTAACCCTAATCAACTTGGAAACCCGTCATGCAAATAGCAATCGACCTGCCTAATGATTTTATTGCTTTTCAATCAGCACCCGATATCCAGCAAGAAGTCCGTAACGCTTATGCCCTTTGGCTCTATCAAAAAGAACGGGTTACCTTGGCTAAAGCAGCAGAATTAGCAGGGGTCAACCTATATGAGTTTATGAGCCTTTGCAAAACCAATAATATACCCGTCATCAACATCACCCGAGATGAATTGCTTGAAGAACTAACAGAATTTAACCCATCATGATTTTGGTAGCCGATGCCTCGGCACTTATCGCTCTTGCAAGCTGTGACAGCCTAAACTTACTGGAAGCAATATTCGGTAATGTACTGGTGCCCAACACCGTTTTTTCTGAAGTAACGGCATTTGATAAACCACAATCTGCGTGCCTGAAAAGTTACCTAAAAGACAAAATCCGTACAGTCGATATGCAAAGGTATATCTATCTGGATGCATTTGCCGATGCAGGTGAAACCGAAGCTATGCTGCTTTATAAGGAAGTATCTGCCGATTACTTACTCATCGATGACAAACGCGGCCGTAAGGTTGCAAAAATAAATCAGATCAAAACAATAGGCTCCCTCGGCGTATTACTACAAGCCAAACGTATCGGCTTAATCCTGCTTATTGCCCCCTTACTAGAACAAATAAGTGACAGTCCGGTTTTTATAAGCGATAGCTTAATACAAACCGTACTTGAACTAGCAGGCGAGTAGTTATTCAAGTCCCCTCGCTTTGTCTGCCCCTTTGAAAAAAGGAGAGCAAGGCGAGGGGCAGTGGGGAATTTATTTAAAAAATCGGCTCAATGTGATTTGTAGTGGGTAAATAATAAAAAACACCGATAAACACAGGCCTTACTTATTAACTAAAAACATCCAAGCCCGTCATCCCGGCATGGACTGCCGGGATCCAGTTGCCATGGATGGCAATTACAAAGCAAACAATTGATTTATAGCTTCAGTTTTAATAAATACCGATGCCGGTCGGGGTTTGCAACCCATACGCATCAAGCTAAGGAATGTAGGAGCGGGCCGCGCCCGCGATGAATACGCTACAACTTAGGCATTACTGCCGAAATTTCGCTCCTACAGCATCACTGTTCATGTACCACCGCGTAGACACGAGAAAAATGCCTTAGCTTGATGCGTATGGGTTTGCAACCCCGACCGAAACGTTTGAAGGCTTAAATAACTTTCAAAACGCAAGTAACGGGATTACAAACCCCGTCACGCCTCAGTTAAACCTTTTTAAATATTTCATTGGTACTTAGAAGCTCTCCCATGGATGGGGAGCGCCCCCCCAGCCGGATTGTGTAACGAAGTGGAGCAGTAGGCGCGAGGGCATCTTTTATTGCTTGCCCGGCGCTTTTAGCTACACTCCATGAAATTAAGTATCGGTCTTTCCCGACTGTCAGCCCATAACAGGCATCAGGCTTGCGCCCGTAATTGTCACCTCGACAATGATATAAAGGCTTGTCATGTTAGCCGCACTG
>Ga0194056_10000742_pt1 | contig 17787 bp, 11 predicted proteins | sample SepL4413m_MetaG_FD_155458 | JGI IMG/M metagenome (GOLD analysis project Ga0194056, IMG submission 155458) | Anoxic zone freshwater microbial communities from boreal shield lake in IISD Experimental Lakes Area, Ontario, Canada - Sep2016-L442-13m | ecosystem: Environmental > Aquatic > Freshwater... | reverse complement strand
TTTCATTACATCGTAAGCTATTGTTTTTTTAGGGTGGCTTGAGATGCTCTGAATTGCTGTGGAACGGAGTGCATACCCCGTCCCGCCCGAGCACTAATTACTTGTAGGATATTGAGCTTTAAAATCGTAAATAGCCTTAACTTTCCCTTCTAAAACCGCATCCTTTATATATGATGGTAGTTCTACAGATGAAGGAGGTATGCTTTGAATTTCAACAGACATTCCTCGTAATATCGCTTCCTCTTTGTACATTTCTAATAGGGTTTGGTCTTCTGTTATAGTTGTAAGAATCGACTCAGCTCTTTCAAATCGGTATTTGCACGCATCCAATGCCGCTTTCGTTTCTCCTAGTGGTTGAGGGAAGTTTTCATGCACGTGAGTGAAAGTTTGGCTACTTGGCAGATCCTGCACCTGTGATTTTATGAAATGTCCGCCTTGCTGCTCAAATTGCTCTGCCGCAATTGTCTTCAAAGGATTTACCGCTGTTACATCGATTCCCTTACCTTCAACTATAAATTCTGAAGTACGTTCTGGTCCAACTAGAAGATATGATTTTTTAGTCAAAGTCGGCGGCTTTCCTAATCCGGGTTTCGGCCCTTTGGCAAGAGGTGCGACTATCAGCATCGTATCGAAGATGGCTTCGCCCAACACGTACCTTATAGCTTCCGGCTTCATAGAATTGAGCGCTTCCATCAGAGGTTGCGAGTCTTCTATGACCGAGACGTTGGTCTCAATGTTTCTCGCGACTGCGGTCATGGTCGCATCTCGCATTTGAAACAATTGTTCTTCTTGCTCTGGAAAACCAAGAAATCCCAACGCTAGCGTTGGAAGCGATTTGACAACACCGGTTACGAATTCACCCGCGCAGTGCCCCCAGCCCGCAACGAGAGACGGAAGTGAAGGGAGACCGATCTCATCGGGTTGTCTGCCTGTTATTTTCGCTTCGGCGATTCGGTACATGACGGCGGCTTCTGCATTAGCTCCATTCGGATCGAAAAAGCAAACCGGATTGGCTTTAACGAAACTGTATGCGTTCAAGGAGTCTTTGTCTCCTACCGGATCACAACTCGCCCACCTTCCCAGCCATAATGCATAATACCTCGCCCTGTGATAACTCAACCCACTCTCATCATCCCTCTCCATCCCCGTATATCGATACCGCTTCAACTTCACTTCAGCTGCATTGCGCCCCGCCCGATAGGCGCTCGTGCCATAAGGGTGATACTCCTCATAAGAGATAATATCCGCTGTTTCATCCAGTTCTAGGGTTGCTGAACCGAGATGGTTACTGAGGGTATAACGATAAAGATCACGTTTGCCCAAATCGACATCATCAATTTGATCCACCATCAACAGCCGCTGTTCACCATCAAATAGATGCAGAGTTTCAATTTCTTGTTTCAATACGTCATTAACCCAACGCCGATAAAGTTCCATCCCACCCAGATAAATACGCTCTTCAACAATATTCTGAGTGTTTCCGGCTGTAATCTGTTCGCTGCGGTCTATAAATTTACGGGTACGCTGCTTGCCTACATCGTATTGATAATGGGCAAACCCGTTGCCCAGGTTGATAACGCCGATCATGTCGCGGTGATCCCATTGCATCCGAAATTCATCAGGCACATTGGCCAGATTGAGCATGCTGCCGTGGGTATCGTAGGTGTAAGTAACTTTATTGATAGCTTTAGTGCTATCCCAGTTATCATCACCTTGCCATGTCCGCCATAGGCGGTTACTGGCTTGTTGGTCAGGATCGTCGAAAGCATAGTCATAATGACGCGTCCAGTTGCCATTGCTCAAGTCTGCCACATGACACATTTGCTTTATGTTGCCTACCGAGTCATATTGATAAGTTTGGGTATAATTCCGAAGGGCATTGTCAGCAAGGCAAGGGAATTTATTCTGTAAAGGTTCCGCTTCGATATTTGATGGTGCGCCAGTGGCGGCAGCGTTTTCTCTACCCGTAGCATTGATCAGCCGATACAAGGCATCGTATTCGTAGCGACTAATCGGCTCGACTTTCTGGTTTAGGAAGAAAACATCCTTGAATGCGGGATCATGAATCTCAGTAATGTTGCCTACCGGATCGTACCAATAATGCAAGTCCTGGATAATGTGGTCATCCACGAAAACGGAACCGGTGCCTGCACTACAGGTTTCATTCTTTCCTCTCCATGTGTGTAGATTAACAAGGCGGAATGTGTTTGGGTCGTAGGTGTAAGTGGTAATAGCACCGTTCCCCAGTTTGAGATATTCTCTTTGCCCTTTGGCATCGTAGCGAATTTCATCAATTGCATTCGTCTCTTTGCCGCCCGTGTAACCTTCTGAGGTATTGGTCTTGGTAGCGCCCACAATCAGTGCTTCACTTTTCAGCACTCCGCGCTCGCTGTATTTTGGAAGGTAAACCGCAACGGGTTTATTTTCCCGATGCCAGTTATAAAGCCGTGTCATGCGTTTGAGCGCATCGTATTCGGTGATTTGTATAAAGGTTTCAGTTTCGAGTTTTGATGTACCATCAGCATTAAGGGCATTTTGCCAGTCAGTGACGGTGGACTTGCCATCGCTTACCAATCGGCGATGCACTTCAATCGGGCTGCCTTTGAAGTCTAAGGCAATGGTTTCGATAAGACCGCTGGAGTCGTAGTGTCTGACAAGCTGGCCGATCAGGTTGGCGGCCTTGTCCTGATCCAGTTGCGGATTAGGAGTGTCATCCGGCAATTGAGTGTCCCGGTATTCGTATCGCTCAACCATGATGGAAGAGGCATCGTTGATTTTTAACCATAACTTTGCCGGGCGATGAAGAGCATCGCACTCTGTTGAGTAAAGCCGGTTTTCACTGACCATAGTATTGTTGCTGTCTTGCCGCTCGTTAATATCCCAGGCAAGCAGGGGTTTACCGGCGGCATCATTGATCATCCAGCGATCGCCTGCATCCATGCTGTGCTGGAATAACAAATTGCCGGCGATGTCGTAACAGGGCACTGCATTGGATGGCATGTCGTAAACCGGTCTCCATTTGGCTCCGGTTGCATCATACAAAGGTGTGTGATTGGGTTTTGGTGGGTTAATGTACTGCATGACCAAGTTTCCGTGTGCGTCGCAAATCCATAAGGGTTTACCTTCGGCATCAAGCTTGGTATAAGTGGTGTAGTATTCATTGCGGTATTTTTTGGTGCCAACTATGTAAGTGCCATTGACATCCTCTACACGATTATGGGCTATCGCAATAACATCACGTCCCAAACTATCGAGCAGCGTCAGCGCCGGGGTGTTGGCATGGGCTTTTACTAAATCCGCAGCTCTAATATTTTCCGTTGTATTAAAGTCGGCAAATTCAGGATGGTTCGGATCGATCCGCTGATTGTACCAATCACTATGTTTGGTTCCATCAGGATCATAAGCGGTATCGTTGGCATCAAAGGTAAGCACATGCCAGGGGGAGAATTCGACGCGGCTATAACTGCCATCGGGCATTTCAGTACGCATCACACGCCCGGCGGCATCATAGTAGATCACAGTAGTCACGCCATTAGCCTGTGGTGGCTCACAGCCGAACCTGGAACTGAATGCCGGCTCGTACTGCTTGACGGGTTTGCCCTTGTTATTGAGCACGGTGAGACCGTTGATGATCCAGCGTAATTTCTGCTCGGCTACCGGCAGTGTTGGGTCGGGTTCAGCTTGAACTTTTTTCATCAGCACGTTGCCGCCACCATCGGAGCATTCAAGCGAAACTTGAATCGGGTGTTTTTTCTTAATGTCCGTTTCGGTATCAATATCAACTTGAGATTGGTGGCGTTCACGCTTAATGCTGCAAGCGCCTGCCATGCGTTTGTTCCATTCGCCATTCTCATCACCAAAGTGATACACAAAACGCGTTGTAGCTCTGCCTAGCCAATCCCTTGCTGCTGTTTCATCCATTTCAGTAGCTGTGCAAAACGCCTGAATAGCTTGCGATGAAGGGTTACGTAAGGAAAAGTCAAAGCTGGTTAAATCGTCACCTTCCCATTTATTGGCAGCAAGCTCTTTGCCTTTAATTGCTGCGGCAACGGGTAAGCCCAAGATGTCAAAAACCACTTCCGAGTGATTGCCGTTGGCATCTATCATCTCGCTTGGGGCAAGCACGCGGTAATCAAATCGGGTAATACTACCCGTGTTGCCTAGTGCATCTTGACTGGACTGAACATACAAATCGTGTAAGTCATATATCAGCCTGGTTTTGTTGCCGAAAGGGTCGGTGTATTCTTCAGGCAGATAAAAATGGCTATTAGCATCGTGTGCAAAACCCGCAGTGCCGGAACGCATCCAGTACTGATCAGTAAGCGTAGAGTTAATGCCAATCCCGAGTATGTAACCGCTTTTAAGGTAGTGCGAATCGGGTTCAATGGGTTCTGCAAAGCGCTCACGGGTGGTGATACCGCTGTCAATTTCCCAAGCCAGCTTGTCGTCCAGTAAGGCCCCGGTCTCTGGATTGAACTGCTTGAAAACCGCGTCGAGCAGGTCGTCGGTTAGCGCCAATTTGTAATCTTCATATTTCAAACCGCGAGTGCCGAGTTGGCCTAATGGCAATGGGACCAAAGGCGTTTTAGGTTTACCCGTGCTGTCATCCCCATCATCAAAGTAGCGTGTACAAGCATGCTCAACTATACGGCGATGGGGTGTGTTTGCCTGTGGCTGCTGGTGATATTGCAGGGATGTCAGGCTGATTTGTTGACCGGTTGGAACGGTGGGAGGGTAGAAAGAATCCTCACAAAATGTATAGTTGCGCAGATTTTCAATAGTAAAGTAAAGATTGGCTGGTGTGGGTATGCCTGTGATTTCGTAGGTTCTGACTTCGTAGGGAAGACGCAGGCGATAATGTTTTGTAGGTTTTATTTGCCCTGTGCCTGCTGGTTCCGGCAAGATGATATCGTTGGTATACCGTGTTTCTGTATAGGCGATATGTGTTTGTTCCTGTATCTCATTAATCAATTTTATATTGATTGCGCCTGTGTTTGGCAATTCTGCCTGTTGAACTGAAACAACACGTCCGTAGGTTATTGCAACCGATTGCTGCGGATTACCGTATACGTCGTGACGGAGGTTAAGGGTGTGGGCGATGCGGGGATCGGGCTTGAACGGCTTGGTTATTAAATCCAGCTCGTAGTTGTAGGTGATCGCCTCGCTCTCGGTGACCAAAAACACCGCATGTTGATTAGTGGCTTTGCGTTGCAGGCATTCAATATGGCAGTTATGGGTTGCCGTTGAATACAGGCGCACCGGAACTTCACGGGAGATTTCGGCATGGATCGCATCGACATCCAGTTCGTAACTTTCCTGACGCAGCACCATACCTTTACAGGCTCGTAGGGCTTCACGCCATTCGTCCGCACTCAGATCGGCGGTAAGTTCCGGTTCGGGTAGTGCTTTTTCATTAAAGCTTGTCCCTTGCAGATAGCGGGCGGGGAAATATTCCTGTTCGAATTGAGTCAGAATGCGCTGACGATCGATCGCGGCTCCCGTGTGGTACCAGGTGATAGTCTTGATCGGGGGCTGATAAAGTTCGTGGTTGTCAGTGATATAGGGGCTGGCGATGTTGCCTTGCTCGAACTTGCCATAACTTTCCACATCCACCTGCTCGACACGGCCAAAGCCGCGAAACTCGCGTTCGATACCATCGAAGTAGCCATGATGATAACTGTAGGTGCTGCTAAATTCCGTGTTCCGCCAATGATCGATGACGGTAACCCTGGCAACGACATGCACAGGGAAAGGCAATTTGGTGATCCACGGGTTTCCTGCCGCTTTATCGGCAAGATAGAATTGGGTGGACGCTACATATTCGACGACGGTTTTGCCGCCGAAATTGTTGGTTGTTTCGAGTAATAGGTGTGGTTTGTTACTGCCTATCAGATCGATATAACGTAACGGGCTGCGGGCCGCGCCTGGCAATGGGGATGACCACAACAGGCAGGCGGTGCCATTGCCGAACAAATCAACCACCTGTACGGCGCTGAGATTATCGATTTTGGGGAAACCAGCGAGTGTGCGTACTGGACTGAAACCATTGCCGCTTTGGTTGAAATAGAGTTTGACGCCGTCCGTCGCCAGATAAATGATATCGACGAGGCCGGAGCCGTCAATATCGGCAAGCCGGATACGGCGTTGGTCAAACTGATCCGGGTAGTCGAAGTGCGGCGCATTGTCCATCGTGACTTTCGTGCCAAAACGTCCGTAACCTAAATTGGGCCAGTAACACACTTCAGTATTGCGTATGCGCACGAGGTCAGTCAGGCCATCGCCACTCATGTCGGCGAGATAAATCGATTGGGTGCCGTCGGCAAATACCAGGCGTGGACCACGTTCTTCTTCAAGTGTCTGATTGACTCTTTGAGCAGGCCCGAAACCGGCTTCGGCTAATGAGCCATACCAGGTAAAGGCATTGTCTTCGCTGATCAGCACATCGGCATGGCCATCACCGGTCAGATCGATGAATTTGAGATTGGGATCATGCCAGGCAATATTGGGTAGAGATTTGAACGGAACGAACGGGTCCCAGTTTTCATCAACTGTGCGTTCATAAAAACCTGCCAGGGGCGGTTCTAATTCGACGAGATCCAATTGACCGTCGCCCGCCAGATCGAGCAATTGTTGTCTTCCGGAAGCCAAGGCGGCGAGTGAGGGTTTGCGTGCCACCAACGCCTGTTCTGCGAAACTGCCGTTGCCGATATTACGCTTGTAGTACCACGCGTCAGCCTGTTCGGTCAGTATGCCGGTCAAGCCTTCGCCATCGAGATCGACCCATTGATAACGAACACCATCCAGCCCTTCCGGTAAATTGCGCAAGCTTTCATCATCGAGTTCGTGGATTTTATCCTGGATCACTGCTTGCGAATAGGTGAACTTAAGGGGCGGCAATGAGCGTTTGTGGTAAGTGTTACCGTGATCGCGTTCATAACCGGATTGTGTCACTGAGCTAATCAGCGAAAAGACCGGGCTTTCGGCGTATTTGAATCCTGTGGATTTAACCAGATAATTGGGTGTGCCTAATTCTTTGAAGTGATAAAACATCAGTATGCGGCGGCAAAGCCGGTAGGTGCGTACTTCAAAGCCGGGGCGGTAAGTGGAAAACGGATCGGTTCTGACGGGCCATGTGTGGTTATTGCCTTCAAAATCGATCGTGCATGTTTGGTTGGCGGTATCTTCGTAGTGTTCGCCATAATCGAATACGACTTCGAATAGCCAATCCTTACGCAGGATTAGTGCTTCATTATTTTGTCGAGGAGTGGTGTTGCCATATTTTATGCGCTTTAAATAACGGTTCGCACTGCGGGTGCGGTTACGTTCATTCGCCTGCGTAGTTAATTGGATGTTTGCCGTATCTTCCTGCTTGTATTCGTAAAGTATGGCATTGCCTTTATCATCATAGGATTCAGAGATGAGCCAGCTGAAGATATGCGTGCTGTTATCCGGATCGACGATGCGGGAATTTTCGGTCTTGCCAAAAATTGTTGTGATATTGTCTTTGGAGATCGTGCGCCAATGGCTTTCACCAGAGGTTGTGTTTAGCCAGCGTTCGATATCGGCAAATAGTCCTTCTATTCGAGGGCGGTAAAAGTAAATAATATAACCGGGGGCGCTTTTATCATCGTAAGCGGGGAGCAGATTGTTAGCCAGCACCGGTACCAAATCTTCGGAGCCGGACAATAGGAATACATCGGACTCATCGGCATCGTTATAGTAAGGCAAGCCTTTATCAGTTTTCCGCGCGATGGTAGGCAGCGAGAGATTCCAACCCAAGCCAAAGGGGCCATTGCCGGCACCTGAGTCGTAGGAAAGAGAAAGTTGCGGGCCAAAGCCGGAGCGGCCAGGACTGGTAGCAATGGGGATTGACATAGAGCCAGTGCCCGTGACTGGATTTGCCGCGAACTTCTCCCCTATGCCATGAATGGCACCGCCACCTTTAGGCAAATTTAACGTCGGTGCATGAACCAGATTATCCTGCTTACCTGATGTATCTGGTTGAGCAGATTCCTTATTCTTGTTTTCGCTCATCGTCCCCTCCACAAAAAGCCTCCTACATGGCCACCCTGACGAGAGCGCATTCGGAAGTCTGGCTTTCCACTCGGGATCCGCGACTTTCAACGCTTACCTTCTGTCAGGTTTAACCTTAAGGAAGTCTATTTACAGCAAAAAATTACAATAATGGAGAGTTATTATCAACGAACCATTTTTGTAATCTGATAGGGTGGAGCTGAGGTATAGCTAAGAGCTGTTTCTGACCGCTGACGGTCATCGAGAATTAAAGTGAAAATGTAAAACGCCCATGCATTCCAACAACTGATGGACGGCATCCTAACATTTTTAATTAAATAATCAATACGTATAAATACCTATATGCACTAACTCGAAACACATGCGGCTTTGATATTTCTACGCATTGTCACGTTTTTAAAGATGTTAAGAATGCGTAAAGATTTCTGACCTTCCTATGATCGATTTGCTCAAAGGTGATGGGCTGCTAATAGCAAATAGTGTCAGTTAGTTCGCCAGAATCGATTGGCTGCTTACAGTAGTGAACCGGACGTTAGAATATTGGGGGCCTATGACCGGATTGGGTCGTGAGCTGTCTGTCACCGGCTCCGTCAAGCGGTTGTTTTATGGACAGGTTCGGCAAACGATTTTTCGTTTTAACTAATTCTAAATAGCTGCCAAAGCTTCTTTTTCGCTCACAACGGGCAGTCGCTCACGCAGTACTGGAATAGCAGCATGCCAATCGGTTTCACTAATTAATCGAAATTTGGTGATGGCTTGCTCAATCGCTGCACGGTCGATTACGTTTACATCAAGAATGATGAATAGCCCAATACCGTAGGCATAGCTAGGATCAAGCCGGAAAGACTCATGAATAGTGGGTGGCGTTTCACGGATTATCTCGGATTCCAGCTTTTCCAACTGCTCGTAAAAAGTCAGTCCACTGAATTTCTCGTACTGCATCTTCTTACGTCCAACAAGTTTGTAACTCAAGACTTTGCCGGTGCTGGAAAAATCCGCAGGTTCAAACTCTATATTGGACTCGGCAGCGCGTTCTTCTGGCGTCAACATTGCCGTCGTGCGTTGGTAAGCAAGCTCATGGGCTGCATCCCAAAATGCCTTGCGTGCTGTCACAATTTCCGCATTCCAGATGGTGAACCGATCTTGACCGGGAAAATAGAAGTCAAACCACTGATTGTATAAATCCGGTCTACCAGGTTCATCGAGAACCAAGTGACTTGTGAACATCCCACCATATTCGTCAGAGTCGCGCTTAATTCGTCCTTTGAGACGGATAACCTCATTGCTGCGTTTATGCCGAGGCAGCGTAATGAAAGATGGGCGCTTTTTTTTGAATCGACGGGTCATGAATGCCCAGGGTGGTTATTTACACAGTAAGCTGCGTTAGTATTCATCGAACAAATCCACATGTCTACCTGTACGCTCAAAGCGCACTACATCGCCCATGATTTTGTATATCAGCAACCAATCCGGCTCAATGTGGGCATCTCTAAACCCTTTCCAGCTACCTTTCAGTGGATGGTCAAGATAGCTTGCTGGCAACGACTGACCTTCAATCAGTAAGCCTAATAATGTTTTGAGCTTACTCATGTCTTTACCTCGCTTTTGAGATTGCTTCACATCACGCTTGAACTGGCCGGAGTAGTCGGGCTGCCGCATCAGATGCCAAGCTGTTCAAAGAGCTCATTAGCATCTTTAGCATGATGAATATCTTCACCGCGTTCACTCTTGGCGAGCGTTTCAGCAGTCAGTTTATTGGGAACGCGCATCTCGAAAGGCAGTGCTTTTTCCTTTGCAACCTTGGTCAAAACAATACGTACCACGTCGGATACGGTAAGCCCCATATCTGCCAGCACAGCGGTGGCTTCTTCTTTAAGTTTTTCGTCGATTCTTGCTCGTACATAAGCGGTGGCGGCCATATTCTTGCTCCTTTGTGGTTAAGGGTATATTGTAGCCCAAATGAACTACAACATACTAATCCGTAAAGCAGACATTAAAGTGGTAAATAGTCAATTTTGAGCCTGTAAGTTGTTATTTGAACAGTGCCTTGAATATTCGCTCATGAGAGGGCCCTGATAATTTCGGATGACGTTGATTCCATTGCCTTTCTTCAAATCGAGCTTTCGCATCCACAACATTACCAGATGATTTTGGGTGATCCTCTGATAGCCACATACGGTTTGCGGCTAGATGCAGGCCTTCATGTACATAATTTTCATCGATTGAACCGTTCTCCATAATTCTGATGCGTTCACAATCGATTTGAATTATTGTTTTTGGTTTTCGCTGATGCACTGTGTAAATGACCACAGCAATTTGAACGGCTTGATTCGCGAACTTCGTAAGGGCGCCGACTTCACCCGAATACAATCCATTGAAAGTCTTTTGTGAAATAGGAAAGATGGCTTCTTCCTCGACAATAAATATGCGGTAACCGATACTCATACGACCCTATCTCTCATGATACAACCAAGCTCTACGACCATCGCCCTGGATATCGGTCGCGTCGAAACACGCCACATAAATACGGTTGCCCAAGGTATCGGTTTGCAGTAGTGCTTTGGGTTATGTGAAGCAGAATTATTCATTTTCTATAATCCGCATGACAATTACAGTTACTATTTAAGATATTGATTTACTACATAAACGTACAGAATAACCTGGAAAATATGGACGCTGACAACTGTTAAATTTTCAACGGTGATTAAACAAAATAGGTAGGCTGTCTGTTTTTGGCTAATTATATACTCATTATTCACTGCTGACTGTAAACTGCATGACAATAAGACTCCTCTACCTAATTTTAGGAGTTTGTCATGAATCAAGATACCAATGATCAAAATAACCATCAAGTTCCCTGGAACAAGGGCAAATTGATTGGTCAGAAATCACCTCTCAAATTGAAAGAGATTTGGGAAATTCGCATTCGTTTGCAAATGACTAAGAACATTCGTGAATTGGCGTTATTCAACTTAGCCATTGATAGTAAGTTGCGCGGGTGCGATCTGGTGACACTTCGAATCAGCGATGTAGCTCAAAGTAACCGCGTGTCATCGCGGGCCATTATCATGCAACAAAAAACACATCGACCTGTTCAGTTCGAGATAACCGAGCAAACCAGAGATTCGCTTGAGGCGTGGATCAACCAAGCCAGGCTCAAATCGGATCAATATCTTTTTCCGAGTCGAATTCATAGTTCGCCTCATCTATCAACCAGGCAATATGCTCGTATTGTCGAACACTGGGTAAAGTCTATTGGTCTCAATCCAACGGCTTATGGAACTCATACTATGCGGCGAACAAAAGCCACTCTTGTCTATCGAAGAACCAAAAACTTGCGAGCTGTACAACTTTTACTGGGTCATACTAAACTTGAAAGTACGGTCAGGTACCTCGGTATTGAGGTCGACGATGCTCTTGAAATATCAGAACAAACCGAAATTTAAACTTAGGATCCTCGGTTCGCTCATTTTTATAACAATATGATTATTAATGATTATTTTTGGCTGATTTGCTAAAAAACAACACATCACTCCATTGTAACCAAATGAATCTATTGAACTTTAAAAAAAATTAGCGAACCGAGGGTTAAGAATAAGTATATACTGCGACCGTTGAAAAACGGTCGTATTTCCAAAGCGGACGTTTATATCCGGGAAATAAACCGATATTTAAAGGCTCACTACGGCCATGAGCTGACGATCAGTTTCAACGAAAATCAACACACTCCGAGCTCTGGGCTTGATGCACACTTGTTTCCGTTGATTAATGGCCGAACAGGCCGAAAATGGCTCAATTCTATTGGCCATTGACAGGATGTGAAAATAGCAAGAAAAGTGTAGCATTACACCAGTAAAGTGTAATAATCGTACACAAGAGCATTCATGGGAAATAACCACAAATTACAAAGTGACCCAAGCAAGATAGGCTTGTTTTATATCATTAACCCATTAGTTTGCTTGGACTTAGGTTTGGTGATGAGAGGTTTCGGTAACCTTACGGTAAAATCGTTATACCCACAAAATCCACTGACTAAAATCGTTATTATTTCTCAAATAAAGGCATAAAGGCTCAACAAAGTTGTACACTATTTCGCACTTTTCGAGAAACTATCCTGAGCGTTGATGATTATCAGCTCACTGATACCCCGCCCTAATTCTCTAATAACCCCTATTTAGTTTTCATATCGCCTCCTTTGAAATCAAGGATAACCATTTACCCAACTACCTCGCCAAGTTTTACATGCTCTCTACTACTAAGCAAACCCGGCTGGATTCCATTCGTCCATCATTTTCTGGCGTGCTACATTGAGACCCTCCGACATCAATGCTGCAAATTTCTTTAACAACTCGTAGCCAAATTTCGGTTCATGCTCGCATCGTACCAGTATGGCTGCACCGTCAAACTGGAGCAATTCCGAGTCCTCTTCGGCCTTGGCTTGAAAATTCCATTTATAGGGCGATATCAGCCAAGACCACCCCAGAACCTGATCCTTATCCAGCGTCTGGATCTCCAAGGTCGGCCCCATAATCGCCGGCATCTGCAAGGAAATTCGTCCATTGCGGACTACATAGAACCTGTTCGCTTTTTCGCCTTGTCGAAACAGGATATGACCCATTTTGATCTCGTACGTGCTGGAACGTTCGCATAGGAATTTCAAATCGTCATCATTGAACTCGGAGAAAAACTCGTGGGTCGATAGGTACTCGATAGTTGATGGATTACTCATGGTTTACCTCCACAAATGATTGGTTACGATGGTGCTGAAGAAATTTTAAAGTGCAGGGGTGTAAAAAAAGAATCCAAAATATACCACTACTAGCGTTGGCCTTTCCAGTTAAATACGTCAGTAGATTTTTTAAAATCAATAAGATAACAAAAACTGCTGGTAAATTGGCTAATATTTGGTCAATCTGACTGTGTGCCAGAACTGGCATACTGTTGGGACGTATTACCGGCAGGGTTATCCACAGATAATGTGGATATCTATCTTTTATCACAAGCCATTGGAGTCATCCAGGATTGGCTAGGCTTATCCTGTGAATAACCCATCGTTATGATCCGCAGGATAAGGTCGTTGATTAAAGGTTTCACATTATTTGCGCATTGGTTGCAAATTGTTTGCGCTTTTCCTCGTTAAAGTAAGCATCAAGAACAGGAGGCCATGTCGCACCCTGATGTTTTTTGTTAAAACAGCTATTTTAAGGAGCTAACTTATGAAGCACGTCACCAAAATCGCCTTACTGACATTGACGATTTCAGGTCTATTAGTCGGTCGTAACGTGCTGGCTGAACCGGCCAATACCGCTACCGATGTTAACCAAAAAACAGTCACCGAAGAGCCGAAAAAGTGTGATCGCGAGGCAGGAAAAGAAAAACACCTGGCAACGCTCAAAACCGATCTTAAGCTCGACGCCAATCAAGAGGCGGCTTGGGCCGAATGGGTAAGTAAGATCAAGGGAGATACTAAGAACGAGGAGAAACACCGCGAGAATATTGAATCATGGGCTAATTTACCGGCACCTGAGCGTATGGAAAAGATGCTGGAATTTTCCAAAGCACATATCGCCCAGCAAGAAGTTAGTCTTGCTGCCACCAAAACTTTCTACGCCACCTTGTCACCTGAGCAAAGACTAACCTTCGATAAAGGCTTTAACTTTGAGCATCGCAGTCGTTTGGGTAAGCACTGGCCAAAATAATGGTGTTATGGGGGTTGTGACGTCCAACCCCGATTCTAACCAATAGCACAATAAGGGCAGCACTTGTTAGTCCTGCCCTTACCTGTTATTGAGTTAGATTTTCATCCAGCTTTTTATAGCTAGTTGAGTTCCCCTACCTATTAGGTATTCGGCCTTCCTATTGCTCCGGATGTTGTTTGCATCCATTAGGGTTTTGCGTAAAATCAGACCGCAGAATCAGCCTTCCGTTCTTTACAGACAAGCTTATGCGATTAAAACGTATTATTTCGATATTATTGGTTGTTTTTGTGTTGGGCGCTGGCGTCATTTTTATGCTGTTGATGGCTTCCTTACCGAAAGAAGATGGCGAAATTTCGTTGTCCGGTTTAAGCGCGGCGGCTACGGTTCATAGCGATGCTTTGGGTATTCCGTCTATTCTTGCTGAGAATCGTGAAGATGCTGTTCGTCTTTTGGGCTTTTTACATGCACGCGACCGTTTGTTTCAAATGGAATTAATGCGCCGCAAGAGCACCGGTTGGCTTGCAGAAATCTTTGGCTTAAAGGCGGTGGATCTGGATAGGCGTCAACGTGATTACCCGTTTGAACAAGCCGCCAAAAATATAGTTGCGACCTTGCCCGCTAACCAGAAACCAGTTTTAGCCGCTTATGTGGCAGGTGTAAACGCCTTTATTGACCAAGCTAACCTGTTGCCGCCTGAGTTTACAGTGCTTAATTTCCGTCCGGAACCTTGGCGTCCAGAAGACAGCATACTGGTTGCTCTCGGCATGTTTCAAACCCTTAATGGTCAAGAGCAGGACGAGCGCATGGTGACGGTCATGGAAAAAGCACTGCCCAAACCGTTGGTGGCGTTTTTGACGCCGGATACCGATGCTTATGCCACCGTACTGTTAGGGGGGCCGGATTCGCACCGTCCGGCGCAGCCTGTTCCCGTTAGCGCCTTTGCCGCTCTCGATGCGCAACCCGTCAAATTGGCGAAGGGTTCTGTTGAGGTTGAAAGCAGTATCGCCGGGTCAAATAATTGGGTGGTGGCCGGCAAGAAGACTCAGGATGGACGCGCCATAGTCGCCAACGATATGCATTTGAGCTTGAATGCGCCGAATATTTGGTACCGCGCCGAGTTACAATACGCCGGGCACACTCTGAATGGGGTCACCTTGCCAGGGTTGCCGATGCTGATTGTGGGCGGCAACAATAATGTCGCCTGGGGGTTTACCAATGTTACCGCCGATTTACTGGATTTGATTACTCTCGATATTAATCCGGACAACGCTCAAGAATACTTGACCCCACAAGGCTGGCGTAGTTTTACCAAAAATACAGCCCTTATCAAGGTCAAAGACGGGGCTGACATACCCATAGAATTACGCTCTACCGTTTGGGGGCCGGTCTCATCAAATCCGTTATTAGGCCATTCCGTGGCAATAAAATGGACCGCGCTGGAAACAGCCGCTGTCGATCTTGGTTTGCTTGAGATGGATAAAGTGACGTCTGTCAAAGAAGCCATCACTGTCATTAATCAGGCGGGTGGCCCACCGCAAAATGTCGTTTTCGCTGATCGCGCCGGTCATATCGGCTGGACTTATATGGGCCGTTTTCCCAAGCGCAAAGGCTTTGACGGTATGGCTAGCCGGTCTTGGGCAGCGGCTTCGACGACGTGGGAGGGTTTTATTCCACCCGAGCAATTACCGCGTTTATACGATCCTCCTGAAGGTTTTATCGTCACCGCTAATAACCGCACACTGGGCCGGGATTATCCTTATGTCATTGCCCACAACTGGGCATTAGGCTACCGCGCCCATCGCATCACCGAATTGCTACAAGGGTCGAACAGCATCACTGAACAGACTATGCTGGCTATGCAACTCGATACGCGGAGTGAATTTTATGAGTTTTATCAGCACTTGGCCTTGCAGGAGTTAACCGCGATTAAACGCAACGAAGGCAAAGTAAATCAGAGCGAACAAACGCTGCTTGCCTGGGATGGTTTCATGAATGCCGACAGCAAGGGAGCGGCGCTCTTAATTGCTTTTCGAACAAAATTAGCCCAAGCCCTCTTTGCCAAAGTGGTCGCTCGCTGTCAGCAATACGACCCCAATTTCAGTTATGCCTGGCGCGAGATGGAAACCCCGTTGCGAGAACTATTAACGCAACGTCCGAAAGGCTTCATTCCTGCGCAGTATAACGATGACTGGCGGGCATTCATTTTGGACACGTTGACTTCAGCGGCAAAAGACTTGCACAGCGATTATCCCGATATTGAGCTTACCCAACTGAATTGGGGAACAGTCAACCGGATTGCGCAACAGCATCCTTTCAGCACAAGCCTGCCGGTACTTGGCGCATTTTTGGATATAGGCGACTTCAAAAGTTCGGGTTGCGCGAGTGTTTGTGTCAGAGTCATGTCAAAAGCACACGGTGCCAGCGAAAGATTGGTACTGGCTCCCGCCCATCCGGAAAATGGCATACTGGAAATGCCTGGCGGTCAATCGGGTCATCCTTTTTCAAGACATTATCGGGATCAACAAACATTTTGGCAAGCAGGTAAAACAGTCCCATTTATACCCGGTAAATTTTTACATACCTTACGTTTCCAACCCACATGAAAAATCACCTATTGTCAGTACATGTCTATTTTTCTTTTTGCTAAAACCACTTATTTTTTTTGTTAGTGCATATTGGTATTTATACGTATTGAAACGGTAATTAAAATGTGGAACACTGACTTAAGCAGGGTGAATCTTTACGCCCCCCATTCAATCATAATAAGCAGGGAATCCTATGCCACTTCCAACCAAATCCCAAAGGCTCGGACTCGGTCTTTCCGGCGGCGGCTTCCGCGCCTCCTTCTACCACATTGGCGTATTGGCGCAGATGGCTGAGCAGGGACTGTTGCGCCACGTAGAGGTTATATCCACGGTATCGGGTGGCTCCATCATAGGGGCGCTATATTACCTGCATGTTAAAAAACTACTGGAAGCCAAACCAGACAGCGACATCACCAACCAAGACTATGTGGATATTGTCAAAACCATTCAAACGGATTTCTTGAAGGCGACGGACAAGAACATCCGCATGTCCACCTTCGCCAGTTTCTCCGCCAATTTTAGGATGATTTTCCTAAATTACTCCCGCAGCGACCGCATCGCTGAATTATACAACAACTGGATATACCAGACGGTGCTGGGGAATGTCAGTAACCCTGTGCAGATGCAGGAGTTGAAAATATATCCTCCCGGCCAGCCTGACTTCTACCCAAACCGCGACAATCAAGATCGGCAAGCAAAAGTCCCCATCCTCGTCCTCAACACCACCACTCTGAACACTGGCCGCAACTGGGAGTTCACCGCCCAGACCATGGGCGAACCCCCAACCCCCACATCCTCACTATGGGAGCGGATAGACAAACAACCTATCCGGTTGCGGCGGGCAGGCGGCTATCCCGATATGATCGCCGCCCCGATCAACCAGCAGCAATTCCCGCTCGGCCATGCCGTGGCAGCCTCTGCCTGTGTGCCGGCGCTATTCGATCCCTTAGCAGTCAGCAATCTCTATCGCGACAAGGAGAAAAACGAGGATATTCGGGCGCAACTGGTGGACGGAGGCGTGCATGATAACCAAGGGATCGAAGGACTGTTGCGCAATGACTGCACCTGCTTCGTGATCAGTGACGCAGGTGGCCAATTGGAGTCGTTAAATAATCCGGGGGTCGATCCGGTTTCCGTGTTGTTGCGCGTCAGCAGCATCTTGCAAAGCCGGATCAGAACCCAATGGCACTAAGTTAAGTTGGCACCAAAGATGCTAATAAATCCTCGTTAGCCTTGGTTTTCCTGGAATTTTGCCTGTCCAGTATTTTTTGTTTGACTACGCCACGCGGTTCAGTTAAGTAAGGAAACTGCGCGCATCGTCGCTTTAACATTCTCGGCTCAGATCTTCCATCGCGATTACCAATCCTCTTGGAAACAACTATTTTTAATACGTATTCTACCCAATTCGACAAGATTTCGCCTGATGCTTCCGCCAACCTTAATGCATATTCCTTTAAAGTTCCTAAAGC
>Ga0194056_10000741_pt1 | contig 17828 bp, 16 predicted proteins | sample SepL4413m_MetaG_FD_155458 | JGI IMG/M metagenome (GOLD analysis project Ga0194056, IMG submission 155458) | Anoxic zone freshwater microbial communities from boreal shield lake in IISD Experimental Lakes Area, Ontario, Canada - Sep2016-L442-13m | ecosystem: Environmental > Aquatic > Freshwater... | reverse complement strand
CACCTTCGGTGTCGCACGGATGTAGCGCAATGCGATTCGTAGCTATCTCACGGTTGTCATGCCGGACCCCGGATCGAGCCCGGGGCAAGCTCCGATCCGGCATCCAGTGCAGCGCGGAACCTGGATTGCGGATCAAGTCCGCAATGACAGCAGTGGGGCGCAATGACAGCAGTGGAGCGCAATGACGGCAGCGGATCACGGATTTGTTGTATGCAATTTGAAATTCAAATGAAAGGCTGTTATGAAATTCACCCCTGAACACGAACAGATTGCCGACACCGTCCGCAAGTTTGTCGCCAAAGAGATCAACCCGCATCTGCCCGCGTGGGAAGCCGCCGGACAGTTTCCGGCCCATGCCCTGTTCAAGAAGATGGGCGACCTGGGCCTGCTCGGTATCAAGTACCCGGTCGAGTACGGTGGCATGGGGCTGGACTTCAGTTATTCCATGGTCTTTGCCGAAGCTTTGGGTGAATGCAATGCCGGCGGCGTGCCCATGGCCATCGGCGTGCAGACCGACATGTGCACGCCAGCGCTGGCACGCTTCGGCTCCGACGCGCTGCGTGAGGAATTCCTGGCACCCAGCATCGCCGGCGACATGGTGGGCTGCATCGGCGTCAGCGAAGTGGGCGGCGGCTCCGACGTGGCGGCGCTGAAGACGACGGCGCGCAAGGACGGCGACGACTACATCATCAACGGCTCCAAGATGTGGATCACCAATGGAATGCAGGCTGACTGGTGCTGCCTGCTCGCCAATACCTCGGAAGGCCCTGTGCACAAAAACAAATCGCTGATCATGGTGCGCATGGACAGCCCGGGTGTGACGCGCCAGAAGATCGAGAAAATCGGCATGCACTCTTCCGATACCGCACAACTGTTCTTTGACAACGTGCGGGTACCCCGGCGCAACCTGATCGGGCAGGAGGGCATGGGCTTCATGTTCCAGATGCTGCAGTTCCAGGAAGAGCGGCTTTACGGTGCGGCTGGCACCCTGCGCTCGCTGGACCGTCTGATTGACCAGACGATTGACTACACGCGTCAGCGCCATACCTTTGGCCGGCCGATTCTGGACAACCAGGTGGTGCATTTCCGCCTCGCTGAATTGCGCACCGAGGTCGAGGCGCTGCGCGCTTTGACCTACCGCGCGGTCGAGTCCTACATTTCGGGCAAGGACGTCACCAAGCTGGCCTCGATGGCCAAACTCAAGGCCGGTCGCCTGAGCCGCGAAGTGGCCGACAGTTGCCTGCAGTATTGGGGCGGCATGGGCTTCACGGCCGACAACCCTATTTCCCAGGCCTACCGCGATAGCCGACTGATCTCCATCGGTGGCGGCGCCGACGAAATCATGCTGGGCATCATCTGCAAGTTGGAGGGCACGCTGCCCGGCAAGGCTTCGGCATGACCCTGGCGCTGCAACGTCGCGGCTCGGTTCTGCATGTCACGCTGAACCGGCCCGAATTGCGCAACGCGATGTCGCTGCGCATGGTGACCGAGTTGCGCGCCGCACTGCGCACCGCAGAAGACGAGGGGCAGGTTCGGGTCATCGTGCTGCGTGGTGCTGGCGGCAACTTTTGTGCCGGCGCTGACTTGAAAGACATGGCCGCAGCGCGCATGCAGTCCATGCAGAGCCAGCCGCAAGCCGCTGCCGACGAGCCAACACTCGATGCCGTGGCGCAGGCCAATCTGCAGTTTGGCGAACTCTGTCTGGCCTTTGCCAGCACACCCCTGGCGCTGGTGGCGGTGCTGGAGGGCAGCGTAATGGGTGGCGGCTTCGGTCTGGCCTGTGTGGCGGATGTGGCGCTAGCGGGCGAATCAGCATTGTTTCGGCTGCCCGAAACTGGTTTGGGCATGGTGCCGGCGCAGATTGCCCCCTTTCTGGTGGAACGCTTGGGCTATTCGCAAGCCAAGCGCCTCGCCGTGACTGGCGGGCGCGTCACATCCACGCAGGCACTGGCTATTGGTCTGGTGCACGCGGTCCACGCGGCGGATCAAATCGACGCGGCATTGGATGCGGTGCTGGCCGACATTCTGGCTTGCGCCCCTGGTGCACTGGCAGCCACCAAAGCCTTGATGGCGAAGGCGCGCCTGACAGCGACGGCTGAGCTGTTGCAGCCAGCCGCCATCGTCTTTTCCCGCGCTGCGCAGGGCGCCGAGGGCGTCGAGGGAACGACGGCCTTTATTCAAAAGCGCAAACCGAACTGGGCTGTAGTGTCATGACCTTTTCCAAAATACTGATTGCCAACCGGGGCGAGATCGCCTTGCGGGTGATACGCACGGCGCGTACGCTGGGTTTTCGCACGGTGGCCGTTTTCAGCGACGCCGACCGCGTGGCAGCGCATGTGTGCCTGGCGGACGAGGCGGTGCACATTGGTGGCTCGGCTGCGGCGGACTCCTATTTGAACGTTGCAGCGTTGCTGGAGGCAGCACGCAAGACCGGCGCTGACGCAGTGCACCCGGGTTACGGTTTCCTGAGCGAGAACCCCGGCTTTGCTCAGGCCTGTCTGGATGCCGCTCTGGTCTTCATCGGTCCGCCGCCCTCGGCCATGCTGGCGATGGGCAACAAGGCGCTCGCCAAGCGACGCATGATGGCTGCCGGTGTACCTTGCGCGCCGGGTTATCTGGGCGAGGATCAGGACGATGCACGTTTGACGCAGGAGGCCTTGAAGCTGGGCTTTCCGCTGCTGGTCAAGGCGGTGGCGGGTGGCGGTGGGCGCGGTATGCGCCTGGTGCGCAGCGGCGACGAGATCGCGCAGGCGCTGCTCGGTGCCAGGCGCGAGGCGCAAAACGCTTTCGGCGACGGCACGCTGATGCTGGAGCGCCTGATCGAGGACGGCCGCCACATCGAGATCCAGATCTTTGCCGATGCGCATGGCAATGCGGTCTACCTGGGCGAGCGCGATTGCACAGCCCAGCGCAGACGGCAGAAGGTGATTGAGGAAGCGCCTTCACCCGTAGTGAGTGCCGCGATGCGCGAAGCCATGGGCAAAGACGCCGTGGCGGCCGCACTGGCGGTGGGCTACCGCGGTGCTGGCACAGTGGAGTTCATGGTGGACGGCGCCCTGAAACACTACTTTCTGGAAATGAACACCCGGCTCCAGGTTGAGCATCCGGTGACAGAACTGGTGACCGGTTTCGATCTGGTGGAGTGGCAGTTGCTTGTGGCAGCAGGGCAGCCACTGCCGGTGGCCCAGAGCGAGGTCACCCTGACCGGCCACGCCATCGAGGCCCGCTTGTACGTCGAGGACCCCTATGCCGGCTTTGCGCCGCAGACTGGCACCGTGCGCTGGTGGCGCCCGGAGCAGGCGCGGCTTGATGGTGCGCGCATCGACGATGGCATCGAAGAGGGTAGCGAAATCTCGCCTTTCTACGACCCGATGGTGGCCAAGGTCATCGTGCATGGGCGAGACCGGGATGACGCGATGCGGCGACTGCGAGCGGCGCTGCGCAACACGCCTTTGCTGGGGCTGCGCAATAACGGCCGTTTCCTGGCTGATCTGGTGAATCATCCCTCGTTTCGCGGGGCGACCATGACCACTGCCTCGATCGATCAATGGCAGGACAGTGGCGAGACGCTGCTGCAACGTCCGCAACCCGACGAGCCGACCTGGTGTCTTGCAGCCGCCGTATTTGCCTTGCAGAACGGCACCAGCTGGCGCGCTGACAGTGTTGCCGCTTTTGACATTCCGCTGCAATGCGAGGGTGTTGCGCAGACGCTGCGGGTGCAGCCTGATCGCCTGGGCTACGTCAAGGTCAGCCTGGCCAGCCAGCAGCGCGAGATCAGGATCATTGACTTCAAGGACGGTGCGCTGCGCTTCGAGATCGATGGCGTGATACGCCGCGCCTTGGCGGTGCTGCAGCAGAGCGATTTGCACCTGGCGCTCGATGGCAGCTCGTTTGTGTTCGGCGAAGTCTCAGCCTTCCCCGGCAAGGACCAGGTCGCCGATGCAAGGCAGGCGCGCTCGCCGGTGGCTGGCAAGGTCACACAGATCAAGGTTGCAGTGGGAGACACGGTCGCCGAGGCGCAGCAATTGCTTTGTGTCGAAGCCATGAAAATGGAAATGTGGCTGACGGCACAGGTGGCAGGCACGGTCGTGGCCGTACACGCCACCGTCGGCGACCAGGTGGAGTCGGGCGCCCTGCTGGTCGAAATTGAGCCCGAAGAGAAAAAGGAAACATGATGGACAAAGCCATTCTCACCTGCGCCCTGACCGGCGTTCTGACCAACCCCAAGCAGCACCCGGTACCCGTCACACCGGCTCAGATGGCTCAGGCTGCGCGTGACGCCTTCAACGCCGGTGCTTCCATCATGCACGTGCACCTGCGCATGCAGGAGGAGGGCCTGGGCCACATGCCGAGCTGGGACCCGGACGTGGCTGAAACGATTGTCAACGCCATTCGCGCGGCCTGTCCCGGTGTCATCATCAACCTGACGACAGGGGTCGTCGGCAAGGACATCTCGGGACCACTGGCCTGTATCCGCCGTGTCAAGCCTGAAATTGCCGCTTGCAATGCTGGTAGCCTGAACTACCTCAAGATCAAGGACGACGGCCAGTGGGCCTGGCCACCCATGGTGTTCGACAACCCCGTGGCCAAGGTGCAGCAGTTTCTCGACGTGATGCAGGAGTGCAATGTGCACCCGGAGTTTGAGTGTTTTGATGTCGGCATCGTGCGCTCGGTTGGCATGTTCCTGAAGAACGGCATGCTCAAGGCTGGCATGGGGCGCGCCGAATACAACCTGGTGATGGGTGTGGCCTCCGGCATGCCCTGCGACGCCGATCTTCTGGCCTTGATTCCGCGCTGGATGGCCGCCGACAGCGTCTGGCAAGCCACATTGATTGGTCGCAGTGAGATCTGGCCGGTGCATCAGAAGACGGCTGAGCTCGGTGGCATGCTGCGCACCGGTCTGGAAGACACCTTCTATTTGCCAGATGGTCAGAAAGCCAGCGGCAACGGTGTCCTGATCGCCGCCTTGGCCGATTGCGCGCGCAGGGCCGGCCGTGCGGTGGCGAGTCCGGCGGAGGCGCGGGTGCTGCTGGGCCTGTGAGCATGTTTGCGCATGTAGCACAATAATGCTACAGTAGGTGAAACTTGGAAAGTCAGGCATGACCACCACCACCATCCGGATTGAGGACACGCTGAAATCACGCATTGCCGCTGCGGCAGAGCGCACTGGTAAAACAGCGCACGCCTTCATTCTTGACGCCATATCGCAAACCGTTGAGCAGCTTGAACAAGACGGCGAATTCGATGAAGTTGCCGAACAACGTTGGAAAGCTCTGCTTGCCTCCGGCAAGACGGTGTCGTGGGACGAAACCAGGGTTTACCTCTCGGCCAGATCGCAAGGTGCAAATCCGAGAAAGCCGGTGGCCCGTAGCTTCAAGCCTTGACAGTTGCAATGTCAACGCGCATTGAACTAGCTCCTGAGGTATTCGACGACTTCGACCGTTTTTTTGACTACATCGCGCAATTCGATGTCGGCTCTGCGCCTGACCGCATTGAAGAAATTTTGCAGGCGGTGCAAATTCTGGCGACCAGCCCGTTGATCGGGCGCCCCGTCAAAGGTGGCAAGCGAGAGTTGGTCATTGGGAGTGCTTCCCGCGGCTATATTGCCTTGTACCGATACGCAGCGTCGATTGATACGGTCTTCGTTTTGGCAATGCGGAGCCAGCGCGAACTGGGGTACAAACGCAATCGTTGAATTATCACGTCGGCGCCGTTGAAGCACGCTAGAAGTTCGTGAGCATCGAGAAACTGGCAATTGAGCGCACCGTGGGACGAACTGCAAGCCACCGTGTCAGTGGTGCCCGGAGCCGGACTCGAACCGGCACTTCTTTCGAAACCAGATTTTGAGTCTGGCGCGTCTACCAATTTCGCCACCCGGGCAGCGGGGTAAGGCGCGAATTATGGCACAGTGTGGGGTATGAAATACCCAACGATTGAAGATTCCATCGGAAAAACTCCCCTCGTCAGATTGCAGCGCATTGGAGCGGACGACAATGCCACGCGCGGCAATGTGATCCTGGGCAAACTCGAGGGTAACAACCCGGCTGGTTCGGTGAAAGATAGGCCCGCTTTGTCCATGATCCGCCGGGCCCAGGAGCGCGGCGACATCAAGCCCGGCGACACCCTGATTGAAGCCACCTCGGGCAACACCGGCATTGCACTGGCCATGGCGGCGGCCATCAAGGGTTACCGCATGATTCTGATCATGCCCGAAGACCTGTCGATCGAGCGCGCGCAGACCATGAAGGCCTTTGGTGCGGAACTGATCCTGACCCCCAAGAGCGGCGGCATCGAGTACGCACGCGACCTGGCCGAGCAGATGCGCCGCGATGGCAAGGGCTTTGTGCTCGACCAGTTTGCCAATGCCGACAATCCGCGCATCCATTTCGAGACCACCGGCCCCGAGATCTGGGCCGACACCAAAGGGCACGTCACGCACTTTGTCAGCGCCATGGGCACCACCGGCACCATCACCGGCGTCTCGCAGTTCCTCAAGCAAAAGAACCCTGCCGTGCGTGTCATCGGCGTGCAGCCGATGGAGGGTTCGCGCATTCCCGGCATACGCAAGTGGCCGCAGGAATACCTGCCCAAGATCTACGACCCGAGTCACGTCGATGAACTGATGTATGTGAGCCAGGAGACGGCCGAAGACATGTGCCGACGTCTGACCCGTGAGGAAGGCATTTTTGCCGGCATCTCCGCTGCCGGCGCCTGCTGGGTAGCACAGGAGATCGCCCGACGCGAAAGCAATGCGACGATTGTGTTTGTCGTCTGCGACCGCGGCGACCGTTATCTCTCCACTGGCGTCTTTCCGGCATGAGCGGCGGATTTCGCTTTTGCCCGCAATGCGCCACGCCGCTGGAGTTGGTGACGCTGGCCGAAGACGGTGGCGCCAAAGAGCGCCTGCGCTGTGTTGCCTGCGGCTATACCCACTGGAACAACCCGACCCCCGTGCTTGCCGCCATCATCGAGTACCAGGGCAAGGTTTTGCTGGCACAAAATGCCGCCTGGCCGGGCAAGATGTTTGCCCTGATCACCGGTTTCATGGAAGCCGGGGAGACGCCACAGGATGGCATGGCGCGTGAAATCCTGGAAGAAACTGCCCTGACCACAGATGAGTTGAATCTGATTGGTGTTTATGACTTTCAGCGCATGAACCAGATCATCATCGCTTACCACGCAGTTTGCGATGGCGAGGTGAAGCTGTCACCGGAGTTGGTCGATTACCGGCTGTTTGCGCTGGAAGATGTGAAATGCTGGCGCGCTGGCACCGGTCAGGCCTTGGCACAATGGCTGCGTTCACGCGGCCATGAACCGCAGTTTGTGGACTTCCCGAAACGGAGCTGATCCGGGGTCTTTAGAATTCAGCCTATTCCAAGGAAATTTGATGCAAATTGACCGAGAACTCGACGCCCGTGGCCTGAACTGCCCGTTGCCCATCCTGAAGGCGAAAAAGGCACTCAACGATATGCAAAGCGGCCAGACACTGCGCGTCATGGCGACCGACCCCGGATCCGTGCGTGATTTCCAGGCCTTTGCCAAGCAGACCGGCAACGAATTGCTGGAGCAGCAGACCATTGGTCTGGAGTTTTACCACCTCATGCGCCGCCGCTAGGCAGCGCTTCAACCGAGTCGCGTTAACTGATCGCTGAGCTTGGCCAGCGTCGCCTCAAAGTCGGCCACGCGCTTGCGCTCCTGGGCAATCACCGCCGGCGGCGCTTTGGCAACAAACGCTTCATTACCCAACTTGGCCAGCGCCTTGGCAATTTCGCCTTGCAGACGCGCGGCTTCCTTGCCCAAGCGGATCTTCTCGGCAGCCACATCGATTTCCATGTGCAGGCAGATGCGCGCACCGCCCACCACAGCAACCGGTGCCGCTTGCGCTGCGGCAGACCAGGAGGCGTCGTCTTCAAAAACACGCACCTCACTGAGCTTGGCCAGTGCCTGCAGCAGCGGCGCAGATTGCTGCAGAAAAGCCGCCTCGCTGGCCTGGCCGGCAATCACGAAAAGTGGCAGACGGGTGGCAGGTGAAACGCTCATCTCGCCGCGCAGATTGCGGCAGGCATCGACCAGCGACTTCAGCTTGCCAATCTGTGCAATCGCGGCCTCGTCGATCCGTTCCGGTTGGCTGACGGGGTAAGCGGCAATGGCAATCGATGCACCGCCGCGCCCGGCCACCGGTGCCACCTTTTGCCACAGTTCTTCCGTCACAAAGGGAATCAGCGGATGCGCCAGACGCAGCAAGGTTTCCAGCGTGCGAATCAGGGTGCGGCGGGTAGCCCGCTGCTGCGCTGCATCGCCGCGCTGCAATTGCACCTTGGCGATTTCCAGATACCAGTCGCAGAACTCGTTCCAGGCAAAGTCGTAAATCGTGTTCGCCACATTGTCCAGGCGGTACTCGGTAAAGCCGGCGGCCACATCGGCTTCGGCGCGCTGCAGCAGCGAGACGATCCAGCGATCTGCCGCACTGAACTCAAGGTAGCCGTGTGCGCTGCCGCCCACCGCGCACTCTTCCTGGGTGTGCTCGCGCAAGCCGCAGTCCTGACCTTCGCAGTTCATCAGCACAAAGCGGCTGGCGTTCCACAACTTGTTGCAGAAATTGCGGTATCCCTCGCAGCGCTTGGCGTCGAAGTTGATGCTACGTCCGAGCGATGCCAGTGAGGCAAAGGTAAAGCGCAGTGCGTCGGCACCAAAAGCCGGAATGCCGGTGGGGAACTCTTTCTCGGTGTTCTTGCGCACCTGCGGTGCGGTCTCGGGCTTGCGCAAGCCTTCGCAACGCTTCACCAGCAACTCGGGCAGCGCGATGCCATCAATCAGGTCCACCGGGTCAAGCACATTGCCCTCGGACTTGCTCATCTTGTGGCCCTGCGCATCGCGCACCAGGCCGTGGATGTAGACATGCCTGAACGGTACCTGCCCGGTGAAGTGCGTGGTCATCATGATCATCCGGGCGACCCAGAAAAAGATGATGTCGTAGCCGGTGATCAGGACGCTCGACGGCAGATAAAGGTTGTAGTCGCTCAGGGAATTTTCCGACGGGCCGCCCCTAGGAAAATTGGCCCCCTCGGGGGGCAGCGCAGCAGACGCAGTCGCAAGCGTGGGGGCGATATTTGGCCAACCCATGGTGCTGAAGGGGACCAATGCCGAGGAGTACCAGGTGTCGAGCACGTCTTCATCACGCCTGAGTTTCTTGCCCGGTGCTTGCGTCTGGGCTTCAGCTTCGTCGCGCGCCACATAGACCTTGCCGTCTTCGTCGTACCAGGCCGGAATCTGATGGCCCCACCAGAGCTGGCGGCTGATGCACCAGTCCTGGATGTTGTTCATCCACTGGTTGTAGGTGTTGACCCAGTTCTCCGGCACAAACTTCACCGCGCCGGACTGCACGGCATCGATGGCTTTTTGCGCGATGGATTTGCCTGTAGGGTCCGACGGGCTGACCTTGGTCATGGCTACAAACCATTGATCGGTGAGCATCGGCTCGATGATCTGGCCGGTGCGGCCGCAGCGCGGCACCATCAGCTTGTGTTTCTTCACTTCGACCAGCAAGCCCAGGGCTTCGAGGTCGGCCACCACCTTCTTGCGTGCCACAAAACGGTCCAGGCCCAGATAGGCAGCGGGCGCCCGATCGTTGATCTTGGCGTCCAGCGTCAGCACGCCAATGATGGGCAGCTTGTGGCGCTGGCCGACGGCGTAATCGTTCTGGTCATGTGCCGGCGTGACCTTCACCACGCCGGTGCCAAAAGCCTTGTCCACATAATCGTCGGCAATCACGGGAATGGTTCGATTGCAAAGGGGCAGGGTGACGTGCTTGCCAAGCAGGTGCACGTAGCGCTCATCCTCGGGATGCACCATGGCGGCCACGTCACCGAGCATGGTTTCAGGGCGCGTTGTGGCCACGACCAGCCCCGCGGCCATTTCGCCGTTGACGAGTTGCGGACCATCGGCAAACGGGTAGCGGATGTGCCACAGAAAGCCGTCTTCTTCTTCGCTTTCCACTTCAAGGTCGCTGACGGCGCTCATCAGAACCGGGTCCCAGTTGACCAGGCGCTTGCCGCGGTAGATCAGACCCTGCTCATAGAGTTGGACAAAGGTCTCGGTGACGGTTTTGGACAATTTCTCGTCCATCGTGAAGTACTCGCGGCTCCAGTCCACGCTGTCGCCCATGCGGCGCATCTGGGTCGTGATGGTGTTGCCGCTTTTCTCTTTCCACTCCCAGACCTTGGCGACAAAGTTCTTGCGGCCCAGGTCGTGGCGGCTGATTTTTTGCTCCTGCAACTGGCGCTCCACCACGATTTGCGTGGCGATGCCGGCATGGTCGGTACCCGGAATCCAGGCCGTATTGGCACCCAGCATGCGATGCATACGGGTCAGAGAGTCCATGATGGTCTGATTGAAGGCATGCCCCATGTGCAGCGTGCCCGTCACATTGGGTGGTGGCAACTGGATGGCAAATGCGGGCGCGCCTTCCTTGGGCGTCTTGCTGCCGCGAAAGCCGGCCTGTGCGTAACCTCGGCGCTCCCACTCGGGACCCCAGTGGGCCTCGATGGCGGCGGGCTCGAACGATTTGGACAGGCTGTTCAAGCCGGGTTGTTGGGTTGCGTCATTCATGATGCCTTTGATTTTATCAACCGAGTCATAATCATTCGTCATGCTGATTCTTCTCTCCCCCGCCAAATCGCTGGACTATCAAAGTCCGCTGCCCGAAGTGCCCCGCACGCAGCCATTGTTTGTCAAGCAATCTGCCGAACTGATTGCGCTCATGCGGCAGAAGTCACCGCAGCAGATTGCCAGCCTGATGGGCCTGAGTGACAAGCTGGCGCAGCTCAATGTGGCCCGCTACGCGGCCTGGCGTCCCCGATCAAATGCCAGCAATTCCCGGCCGGCGGTGCTGGCCTTCAATGGCAATGTGTATGGCGGGCTCGATGCCAGAAGCCTGGCCGCTGATGAACTTGCCTGGCTGCAGGAGCATCTGTGCATCCTGAGTGGCCTGTACGGCGTCTTGCGACCGCTGGACTGGATGCAAGCGTACCGGCTTGAAATGGGTACCGCGCTGGAAAATGCCGAAGGCAAGAATCTCTACCAGTTCTGGGCCTCGCACATTTCGAAGTACCTGAACCAGCGCCTGCGCTCCGAGCTTGCGCCCGTTGTGCTCAATCTGGCCTCGCAGGAATATTTCAAGGCGCTGGACCTGAAGGCACTCAAGGCGCGCGTGGTCGACTGTGTTTTTGAAGAGTACCGCGCCGGCCGTTACAAAGTGATTGCCTTGCACGCCAAGCGCGCACGAGGTTTGATGGCACGCCATGCAGCGCAGCAAAAGGCTTTGACGCCGCAACGCTTGCAGGGATTCGACGATGAAGGCTACGCCTTTGACGCGGGCGCTTCTGGCCCCCAGCGCCTGGTTTTTCGACGTGGTGGTCCCGTATCGTGAACCGGGCAGAAGACTCCCAACTAGGCAAGTCTTCAGCCTATGTTGACCAGTACGATGCCTCGCTGCTGTTTCCGATAGCGCGTGCCGGCAAGCGCGCCGAGTTGGGGCTGGCGGGAGCGCCGCCCTTTCTGGGAGCCGACATGTGGACGGCCTATGAACTCAGCTGGCTCAATTTGCGCGGCAAACCGCAGGTGGCACTGGCGCACTTCACGGTGCCTTGCGAGAGCACCAACATCGTCGAGAGCAAGTCGCTCAAACTCTACCTCAACAGCTTCAACAACAGCCGCTTTGTCAACCTCGATGCCGTCAAGGAACGTCTGCGCGCCGACCTCAGTGAGGCGGTCTGGCGCGGCGCCGGACGAACGGCCACGATAGGCCTCAGGATCGTGCCGCCCGAACTGTTTGACCGGGAACCGATTTACGAGCTCGATGGTCTGAGTCTGGACCGGCTGGATGTGGAATGCACGCGATTCACGCCGGCGCCGGAGTTGCTCAAGGTGCTGCCCGATGAAGCGCCTGTGACCGAGGTGCTGGTCAGCAACCTGCTCAAGAGCAACTGTCTGGTCACGGGGCAACCTGACTGGGGCAGTGTGCAGATCAGCTACATCGGCGCTGCGATAGATCAGGAGGGATTGCTGCAGTACCTGGTGAGTTTTCGCAACCACAACGAATTTCACGAGCAGTGCGTGGAGCGCATCTTCATGGACATCTGGACGCGCTGCCGGCCCCTCAAGCTCGCGGTCTATGCGCGCTACACGCGCCGTGGCGGTCTGGACATCAACCCGTTTCGTACCAGCTCGGCGCAGGCGCTACCGCAGAACACCCGCATGGCCCGGCAATAGCGCTGCCGCTTCGCGCGCAGCTACCAGCCCTTCATCGGTCGGGATCAACCAGACCTGGACCCGACTCGTCGTGCTGTGGATGGCCAGCACCTGGTCCCCGGTCGCCTGACGGTTGAGTGCCGGATCGAGTTGCACGCCAAGCCAGTCCAGACGCTCGCAAACCTGAGCACGCAGCACGGCGTCGTGCTCGCCAATGCCGCCAGTGAAGCTCAGCACATCAAGGCCGCCCATACAGGCCACCAGCGCACCCGATTCGCGCACGATGCGGTGTGTGAACTGGTCAATGGCCCGCTGCGCCGACGCACTGCCATCAGCGCGCAGGGTGCGCATGTCGGCCGAGATGCCAGAAACACCGAGCAAGCCGCTTTGTTTGTAGAGCAGAGTCTGCAGCCGCTCAAAGTCCCAGCCCTGTTGCAGCAGGTAGAGCACGACGCCGGCATCGAGCGAGCCGCAACGCGTTCCCATCATCAGGCCGTCCAGCGCAGAAAAGCCCATGGTGGTGGCGCAGCTGCGGCCATCGACAGCAGCGCACAGGCTGGCGCCGTTGCCCAGATGCGCCATCAACACGCGACCCGCGGCCAGCGTACTGCGCCGCTGCAGGACACCCATCACGTACTGGTAAGACAGGCCATGAAAGCCATAGCGCCGCACGCCTTGCTCGGCCAACCAGGGTGGCAGGGCAAAGCTGTAATCGACGGGGTCCAGTGTGGCGTGAAAAGCGGTGTCAAAACAGGCGACCTGCGGTATCGCCGGAAAAGCCTTTTGAAATGCTCTGATGCCTTGCAGGTTTTGCGGCTGGTGCAGTGGCGCCAGCGAGTTGAGCCGCGCGAGCTGCGCCAGGATCTCGTCGGTGACCAGCACACTGGCACTGAAGTGCTCGCCGCCATGCACCACGCGGTGTGCAACCGCCTTTAATGCGGGCAGGGCTGCGTTGGCGGCGAGTAGCTCCCCCAGGCAGCGCAGGGCCTGCGCAAAATGGTCTTCCTGCGTGGCAGGCAAAGCACGGCTGTGCCGCTGGCCGTCAAAGCTCCAGTCCAGCAGCGGTGAGCCGCCCGGCTCCAGGCCCTGGATGCTGCCACTGAGCAGGCTGCTCTGAACTGCACCGCCAAGCAGCGGGTAGAGCGAAAATTTCAGCGTCGAAGAGCCGGCATTGACGGCAAGGATGGCCATGCCAGTTCCTTACCAGACCTGGCGTGGCTGGTCGCGCTGTGCGCTGTGCGCCGCCAATTGCGCCAACAACGCGGAGGCAACGCGGTTCATCGGGCCATCGGCCCGGCTGGTCAGGGCAATCGGCACCCGCGCTCCCAGCACCAGACCGGCGCCGCTGGCGCCAGCCAGGTATTCAAGTTGCTTGGCCAGCATATTGCCCGATTCCAGATCGGGCACCGCCAGAATATCGACGTCACCCGCGACCGAGGATTTGATGCCCTTGATCTGTGCTGCGTGGGCCGAGATGGCGTTGTCAAAAGCCAGTGGGCCGTCGAGTATGCCGCCCTTGATCTGACCGCGCTCGGCCATCTTGCACAGCGCAGCAGCATCCAGCGTCGAAGGGATATTGGGATTGACCGTTTCCACCGCCGACAGGATGGCGACCTTGGGGACCTTGACGCCCATGATGCGGGCAAAGTCGATGGCGTTCTGGATGATGTCAACCTTCTCTTCCAGTGTCGGGTGGATGTTGAGCGCGGCGTCGGTGATCAGCAGTGGCTTGCTGTAGAGTGGAATGTCAAAGCGAAACACGTGCGACATGCGCCTGCCGGTGCGCAGACTGCGCTGCGTCAGCACCGCATGGACCAGTTCATCGGTATGCAGACTGCCCTTCATGATGACGCTGACCAGGCCTTTCACCGCCAGGTCAGCTGCCTTTTCTGCTGCTGCATGACTGTGCGGCATCGAAATGATCTCGACCCCCTGAAGATCAAGTCCCGCTTCTTCGGCCAGATGGCGGATGCGCTTTTCCGGGCCGATCAGCACAGGCTCAATCAAGCCGTAGCGGGCCGAGTCCATGGCGCCGCTGAGCGAGCCGGCGTCGCAGGGATGCACCACGGCGCAGCGCACCGGTGCCAGACCTGCGCCCAGTGCGAGCAATTCCTTGAAGCGGGCCTCCGGGTCAAACAACTGGATTTGCGGTGCATTGACGTGCGCCAGACGCACTTTTTCAGTCGGAGCCAGCACCCGTGCCGTGCCGTGCAGTACACGCTCACCCTTTTGATTGAGGACCTGGCAGTCGAGTTCCACGCTCTTCTTGGCTTCGTCCTTGCTGACCACGGTAGCAGTCACGGTGAGCGTGTCTCCAACGCGCACGGGCTTGGTGAAGTGCAGCACCTGATCGAGATAAATCGTGCCGGGGCCGGGAAACTGCGTCCCGAGCAGGGCGGAAATCAGGGCACCCCCCCACATGCCGTGCGCAATGACACCATGAAACAGGGTGTCATTGGCGTACTTGGCGTCCAGGTGTGCTGGATTCGTGTCGCCGGATACGGCGGCAAAGGCCTGGATGTCAGCCAGCGTCAGCGTGCGCAGCAGGCGGGCGCTTTGGCCCAGGGTGATTTCGTCAAAAGTGACGTTTTCGATCAGTTCGGTGTTCAGCGGAAAATTCATAATGCATCGAGTATCTGCGGGAAAACCCTTGGTTTTGAGGCCAACTGAAACATTTTCTTGATACGGATCACTAAATTTGCTTAGGCGAGGTCCCGAAAACCCCGCAAGGCCTGCAGCGGCGCAAACTCGGCGCTGCGTTTGCTCTTGAGTGCCACGACGGCTTCCATGACGTTCTTGTTACTCCAGATGGCGCCCTGCAGCCAGCCCATCTGCTTGAGAGACTCATCCACCGAGTGATCCCGCGCGTAATGCACGGCCTGCTTGGTGCCCCAGATCGCCACCGGCGGTTTGCTGGCAATCTCGGCGGCGCACTGCATGGCGGCAGCGAGCATGGCTTCGGGTGTGTCGAACACCTCGTTGACCAGACCGTAAGCCAGCGCTCTTTGCGCGTTCAAACGACGCCCTGTGTAGGCCAGTTCTTTCACCACAGCCAGCGGGATCAGCTTAGACGGGCGTTGCAGCGTGCCAACGTCTGCCACCATGCCGATGTTGATCTCCTGAATGCAGAAGAAGGCGTCCGCAGTGGCATAGCGCAGGCAGCAAGCCGTCACCATGTCCACCGCGCCGCCAATGCAGCCGCCCTGGATGGCCGCAATCACCGGTATGCGCAGCGTTTCGAGCTTGGTGAAAGTGGACTGCATATCGATTAGCAGGTCGAACATGGCGGCGCGGCCCTGTGGAGTCTGGTCGTCCATGGTGATGGCGCCGGCAAAAGTCTCCAGGGCCATGCCGGCGCTGAAATGCTTGCCAGTGCTGCTGATCACAAGGACACGGGCATCGGCCTCCTTGTGCAGCGTGGTCAGGACCTCATCGAGCTCGCGCCAGAAGGTCGGCCCCATGGTGTTGAAGGTGGCGCCCTGGTTCAGAACCAGATGCGCAATATGGTTTTCAGTGCTGAGCGAAAAACAGTTCATGATGAGATTCTCCTGACCGTACTGTAAGGCCATGCGGTCAAAAAAGTTGCCCCGTGCTGTCTTGTGATGCGACGCCCGGTCGACCCTGTTCAACGGCGTTCACCTCGTCCGCCTTCAGCAGCGACCCCACGCGCACGCCTAACAGGCGCATCGCCTGCTTCAGCGGTACGCGCTTCAGGCAGAGCCCGGCGGTCTGCCGGATCGCCCTGGCGTCAGCTGTGTAATGGTCGATTGTCTGGTCGCGCGTCACGCTGTGGAAGTCGGTGTAGCGCAGCTTGATGCCAATGGTTTTTCCGACGTAGCCTTTGCGCTGCAGATCATCGGCCACCTGCTCGCACAAGCGGGTGAAGATGGCGCCCAGTTCCGCTTTGTCGCGCACGGCGTGCAGGTCGCGCTCGAAGGTGGTTTCGCGGCTGATGGAGACCGGTTCACTCTCCAGCACCACCGCTCGCTCGTCAAGGCCGCGCGCTGCGTTGTGCATCCAGGCCCCGGTTTTCTGGCCAAAGTGGGTGATCAGCCAGTCGAGCTCCTGCTGCGCCAGATCGCCAATGGTTTGAACGCCCAGAGCGCGCAGCTTTTCATCGGCCTTGGGACCGATGCCGTTGATCTTGCGACACTGCAGCGGCCAGATACGACTTTGCAGGTCTTCTGCGTAAATGACGGCAATGCCCTTGGGCTTGTTGAACTCGCTGGCCATCTTGGCCAGCAGTTTGTTGGGTGCAACGCCGACCGAACAGGTCAAGCCGGTCTGCTCAAAGATCGTTTTCTGGATCAGGCGTGCCAGCACCCGGCCGCCCTCGCGCTGGCCGCCGGGCACGTCGGTAAAGTCGATGTACACCTCGTCCACACCCCGGTCTTCCATCAGGGGGGCGATGTCGGTAATGATGGCCTTGAAGGCTTTGGAATATTTGCGGTACTGCGCAAAATCAACTGGCAGCATCAAGGCCTGGGGGCAGAGTTTGGCAGCCTTCATCAGCCCCATGGCCGAGCCGACACCGAACTGACGCGCAGCATAGGTGGCTGTCGTGATGACGCCACGCCCGGTATAGTCTTTCAGAAGCGGGAAGTCGCTGACGGGAATCCTGTGCAGAGGGCGTTCCTGCTGCGCCGGGTCGATCGCCTCGTCAACGCTGCGTCTGCCACCACCAATAACCACGGGCAAGCCCTGCAACTGCGGATAGCGCAGCAACTCGACCGAGGCATAGAAGGCATCCATGTCAAGGTGCGCAATGCGGCGTATCTTTTCGCTCATGCTGTGAGGATAACCGTCCTTTCCACTTGAAACGCGCTGATCAGGATCAAGGCAGATCACCGATAAAGACGGTATGCTGCGCTGCAACAGTCTCATCAATTGGAATCAGCATGGACAAGCACTTTCTGACGCCACTTTTTTCGCCCGACTCGATTGCCGTATTCGCCGGCAGAGCGGACGAGCCGGCCTCGCAGACGCCACAAGCAAGGGTTTTGCTAGAAGCGCTGCGCGCGCAGCGCTTCGCCGGTACCCTGACGTTTGTGGACACTCATGCCACCGGTACGCTGGCCGATCTGGCTGAAGCCCAGGCCGATCTGGCCGTGATCGCCTTGCCCGCTGACGAGGTGGCGGCCGCGCTGGAACTGGCTGGTCGCATCAAATGCCGTGCAGCACTGGTGATCTCCAGTGGCATGGGCGCCGCACAGGCGCTTGAATTGCACAAGATTGCGCGTCGAGACGGTATTTACCTGCTCGGCCCCAATTGTCTGGGTTTCCAGCGCCCCCAACTGCAACTCAATGCCAGCGTGGCGGGTCAGTTGTGCGCAAAGGGGCCACTGGCGCTGGTGTCGCAGTCGGGTGCGCTGACCTCGTCGATTCTGGACTGGGCGCAAAAGAACGGCGTCGGCTTTTCAACCGTTGTCTCGCTCGGACCCAATACCGACGTGGACATGGCGCAGGTACTCGATTTTCTGGCCGCTGATTCGCAAACGCACAGCATCGTGGTCTACCTCGAAGGCATCAGCAATGCGCGCCGCTTCATGAGCGCCTTGCGTGCTGCCGCCAACGCCAAG
>Ga0194056_10000739_pt1 | contig 17852 bp, 19 predicted proteins | sample SepL4413m_MetaG_FD_155458 | JGI IMG/M metagenome (GOLD analysis project Ga0194056, IMG submission 155458) | Anoxic zone freshwater microbial communities from boreal shield lake in IISD Experimental Lakes Area, Ontario, Canada - Sep2016-L442-13m | ecosystem: Environmental > Aquatic > Freshwater... | reverse complement strand
CTTTAACACCCATAATCTCAGAAAGCTGGTCATGGGTGTAGAACCGCCGGTTTGTGGGCGTTCTGTGAGCTGTTAAAATACCTTCCCTATCCCATCGCTGTAAAGTTTTGGTAGTTTTGGCTATTAGCTTTGCAAATTCATTCGGTCTATAGGTATCCATGCTTTCTATTTATACACACTTTAGCGTATAAAATCAACTACTAAGTAGCACCTCACTCATTTATAACTGTACCGCGATCGCTTTGGAGACCGTCAATTATTGCCATTTACCGGTTCATAAAATAGACCGGTTAGCGGCTAATACACCTCGCTTGAGTCATATTTTGCTGCAAAGGTCTTGTGACCGGTTTGATGCTCAAATAGATAAGATGATGCTAAGTCGGCGCTCCGCCGAAGAGCGTGTGGCTTGCTTTATTTTGTGTATTTCTGATCGCTTGAGGCTCAGGGGATATTCGGAAATGGAATTTCGTTTGAGTATGTCTCGGGTAGAAATAGGGAATCATTTGGGGATTGCGCATGAAACAGTGAGTCGAATCATTCATCTTTTTCAAGCACAGCAATTGATCGAAATTAAATCCAGGCAATTGAAAATAATAGATAAAAAAGAGCTGTTTAAATTTTATACAATGTATTCATTAAACAGCACAAAATAATGAGAATTTATTTGAACTGTAGCACACAAAACATATAATCAGGCTTTGCTGTGTACTATAAACGGTGAAACAAAAATGATAACAATAAGAAAAAAACTATTTATTTTCTGATCTATGCGAGACCGCAGCGGGTTCTTCAGAAATGGCTTGTGCTGAGGATGCATACTTATCATGCTCGTTGCTTTTAATTGCGATGACAAATACAACAACCGCCAAAACAAGACCACCCATATAAAGCCAGTAATTATCTTTTTCTTCTGTTTTAATATTCATATTTAATTCTCCATAAGGATTAACTTAAATTTAGGTCGCTGTTGATTGGTATCAACAGGACGCTATTAAAACAAAATGTAGCATTAAAAAATTGAGCCAGATCAAGAAAATGTTTATTTGTGATATTTAGCCGGTTCCCACGCTGGAACATGGGTTACGGTTTGCACCTAAGCCAACCGACTGATCATATCCAAAGCCAAGGCTTCTGCGACTTTGATGCCATCGACAGCGGCTGATAGAATGCCGCCGGCATAACCTGCGCCCTCCCCGGCTGGATAAAGTCCTTGGGTGTTGATGCTTTGGAAATGTTCGTTACGCTTGATTCTAATCGGCGACGAGGTGCGCGTTTCAACGCCTGTCAACACCGCATCAGCCATGGCAAAGCCTTTGATTTTTTTGTCAAAAGCCGGCAATGCTTCGCGTATCGCCTCGATAGCGTAAGCTGGCAAGGCGGTGCTTAAATCACCTAAATGTACGCCGGGAGTATACGAAGGTTGCACTGTTCCCCATGCGACAGACGGTTTATTGGCGATGAAATCACCCACTAATTGCCCCGGTGCCTGATAGGTTTCGCCGCCCAATTTAAACGCATGCGCTTCCAACCGGCGCTGAAAATCAATCCCTGCCAACGGGCCGCCCGGATAATCATCAGGCGTAATACCCACCACGATGCCGCTGTTGGCATTGCGCTCGTTACGTGAATATTGGCTCATGCCGTTGGTAACCACATGTCCGGCTTCAGAGGTGGCTGCAACCACCGTACCGCCAGGACACATACAAAAACTGTAAACCGAACGACCGTTTTTACAGTGATGCACCAGCTTGTAATCCGCTGCCCCCAATAAAGGATTTCCGGCTTGTGTGCCATAACGACAACTATCAATCAGTGATTGTGGATGCTCAATCCTGAAACCAATCGAAAAGGGTTTGGCTTCAATATAGACGCCTTGTTCATAAAGCATTTTAAAAGTGTCACGCGCACTATGGCCCACAGCCAGCACCACATGATGACTTAAGATGGTTTCACCACTGGCCAGTGTTACACCGCGTACTTGACCGTTTTCAATTTCCAGGTTATCAACCCGACTTTGAAAGCGAATCTCTCCACCTAATGATTCAATCGTGGCACGCATTTGTTCCACCATGGTCACCAATTTAAAAGTGCCAATATGGGGTTTACTGGCTCGCAAAATTTCGGCAGGCGCACCCGCTTTTACAAATTCAGTCAGCACCTTGCGACCATATTGATTCGGGTCTTTAATCTGGGTATAGAGTTTGCCGTCAGAAAAAGTGCCGGCACCGCCCTCGCCAAACTGGACATTGGATTCCGGATTAAAAATGCCTTTGCGCCAAAGTCCAAAAGTATCTTTGGTGCGTTCGCGAACTTCTTTACCGCGTTCCAAAATAATCGGTTTAAAACCCATCTGCGCCAGAATCAAGCCGGCAAATAATCCGCAAGGCCCTGTGCCGATCACCAGCGGTCTACTGGTTAAATTTTTGGGAGCCTCGGTTACAAAATGGTAAGTTGTATCCGGGGTTATAGAAACATGAGGATCATCTTGCATCCGTGTTAAAATGGCCGCTTGATTTTTTGTTTCAACATCAAGGGTATAAACAAGACTGATCGCACTGCGCTTACGGGCATCATGGCCTTGCCGGAATATTGTAAAGGCAACCAGTTCCTCTACAGCAATGCCCAAGCGCTTAAGTATGGCTGTTTTGAGCGCGTCTTCCGGATGATCCAGAGGGAGTTTAAGTTCAGTGATTCTCAACATGTTTAATAGTCCAATAAGGCCTTTTTATAAGGCTCTATATTTTTGAGTGTTAGCGTAATGGCAGCTCGGCCAAGTCATTGATAATAGTCATTTAACACGCATTAACCACCCAGCACCAAGTTGTCGGGAATGATCTTTGTGCCATGAACAGTTATCGTTTATGAGTCTTTGTTAATCATATAGTTTACATTAATGAGGGGTTTCTTGTTAGCGACTCTATAAAACAACTCGGCAACTTAAGTCTTTGCGGCTATCAATAACTTTATTGCCGGTTGATAAAAATATTTCCGACCCGGTCTATAGATTTTTAAGTCGACTACCGGTAATCAATTCGATTTTCGATAGTAAGGGACAACCATTTGTGAATATAATTAGCGTTGTTCTACCATAAAAATAATAAACGTTCACTATAACAACAAGAGGGAAAACCCATGAAACAAAAGAAATTACTCGGTCTGTTTTTTATGATTGCTTTTTTAAACAGTAATGCCATTAATGCCGCCGAGCACCATAGCGGACATGGTGGCGGCGCTAAAGGCAGCAGTACCCCCGGCACTTGTGAGAAAGCACGCTTAAGCAAGTTTTTACCGCCACATTTGGCCACTGTTGTACCTGAAGCCGAGTTTTCTTTTTTGGTGTTCAATATTGATAAACCAGAGCAGGTATCGGTCACTGTAAAAAATATTCCGGTTGATTTTACCGCTGAGTTTAAAGATCCCTTTTATCTGATAAAAGGAAAACTGCCTGCCTCTCTTGTTAACACGGCAGCGCGAATTAATATCAAGGTGAGTGCTAAATCCAGTCATTGTGAAGCTGAAGACGGCTGGCTGTTAAAAATAGCTGACAAGTAACCCGTATTGCTCAAATATAGACTTTCAGAAATTAAATTTCCAATTCGCGTCGCTGTAAGCTCATACAGATAACATCCCTTGAAGGGATGGTATCTGTCGGCATAGAAATTATTTATCTGAAAATGTATAAGTCAGAGCTTCCAATTGACGCAGAACAGGCCTGCAAAAATTAGGTTGCCAACGTAAAACTTGATGCAGTAGTTAGCGCTGAGAGGCTCTTTATCATTAAATATTGGTTAAAATTTATTTATGTCTGAAAAAAATCCCGTCAAAAAATGTGCCGCCTATTGCTTGGCGTTGCGTTTTGATATTAATCAATTAGCCTCTACTCTGTCTGATTCAACGCTTATCAGGATTATTAAAGGTGCCTTACTGATTGAGGACGCTCACTCTTGGTCGGTGGTCTTTGCTTATGGCGCTGTTGTGCATTGGAATGTCAGTTTGGAAGATCAAGGCAAGTTACATCATTTATTATTGGATTACGCCGAAAATCCGCTGACCGTTATTGAAGAAGACAACTTCACGTTTGCTCTTGATTGTCCAAGCACACGCATTATTGAAGACCATATTGAAATCGAGTCCTCAGATCCCATTTTAATATTTGCCTTGTCTCAAGGCATGGCTCAATCCATTAAGCTGGCCTCTTTTGAAACCAATGCCATCACCACCATCAATAACACCAATTACATTCCAAAATCATTAGCTGAAAATGGCCGAATTAAGTTGAGCCGTCATAAAATAGCAAAAATTCGCGGCCAATTGTTTTTAACCAAAAGCGATATTATCTTGAATTATGACTTACTGGACACGCCTGATTTCTTTTGGGAATACCCCGAATATGAAGCCTTTTACAGCATTACCGCAAAGTACCTGGAAATAGCGCCGCGCACCCAAGTGTTGTCTAAAAAGCTGGAAACTATCCATGAATTGTTTGAAATGTTGGCGGATGAACAAAAACACCGACATTCAACCATATTGGAATGGATTATTATCTGGCTAATCGCTTTTGAAATCGGCATGACCATATACGACAAAGTATTCTAAATAATATTACCCCCAATGCCGTTAAGTTAAGCGCGAGTTGTTTAAAAAACCGGAGTGCAATCGCTTCAGCTATTGCCTGTAAAAAACAGCTAAAGCGATTTTACTCCGGTTGTATACTTAACTTAGGAAAGTGCATGAAATAACTTGACCATTTATATCCCCTCACCCCAGCCCTCTCCCAGAGGGAGAGGGAGCAAGATGCCGAATTTATTTCATGCACATTCCTTAACGACATTGATAACCCCTTTTTTCACACGACCCCCAAGGCTTTTTTTAATGCTCAGTTATCGACATTCATTTCACGCAGGCAATTTTGCCGATGTTTTAAAACACCTTGTTTTGATAAAAATTCTTGAACACCTTAACAAAAAAGACAAACCTTTTTGTTGTATTGATACCCACGCCGGCCCCGGCGCTTATGCACTGAATGATGATTACGCATTAAAAAACAAAGAATTTGAAAATGGCATTGCCGCATTATGGCAACGCACTGACCTGCCTGAAAGCATCGCCGGTTATGTTAATTTGATCAAACAATTTAACGCAACGGAGCAATTAAACCGTTATCCCGGTTCGCCTTTAATTACCAAACACTATTTGCGTAAAAAAGATCGCTTGTTTTTGTATGAACTGCATTCAACAGAAATACAACTATTAAACGAGGCGGTTCGCCATGACCGACGGATCAAAGTATTTCATGCGGATGGTTTAAAAAACGTCGTCGGTTTATTGCCCCCAGACGAACATCGGGGACTGGTATTGATTGATCCGTCTTATGAAATAAAAAGCGACTACGAACAGGTGACCGAGACCTTGATACAAATGCACAAACGCTTTGCTACCGGCACTTACGCGCTCTGGTATCCGGTAGTGGAGCGCAACCGTAACCAACAACTGGAAAAATCGATAAAAACCAGCGGCCTAAAAAATGTGCAATTATTCGAATTGGGCATAACAACAGATACCCACGAACACGGCATGACCGCCAGCGGTATGATTGTGGTTAATCCGCCGTGGACGTTGGTTCCCGACATGCAACAAGCGTTACCCTGGCTGGCTAAGGTTCTGGGTATTGAAGGTGCCGGCCAATACCGCATAGAAACCTTGGTTAAGGAATAAGTTTTTATTCACCACGAAGACACGAAGGACACGAAGAAAAAACTTTTTGTCCTACTATGCCGGTCGGAATTTGTAAGTCCCTGTAACGCTTCAGGGCTTTTATGGTTTTTAATGCTTTAAGCTTTCTTTGCAGGCTTACCGGTCGCTAATTAGAAGCTGCAATAAAAACAAACATTAACATTCAACAACAAAGGATCGCATGGTCGTTAAATTTATGGCTTTTACGCTGGTGGGAGCCATCAGTACCTTGGTGCATTATTCAATACTCTATGCACTGGTTGAACGCTTTGCTTTCAATCCGGTTTGGGGGTCGGGTTATGGCGCTTTGGCGGGTTTGATCATCAGTTATGCTTTAAACTATTCGCTTACCTTCAAAAGCGAACAATCACATATACAAACCTTACCCAAATTCGCATTAATCGCCTCGCTGGGTTTCTGTTTAAACATCGTATTGATGGCTTTATTAACACCTCATCTCTATTATCTGTATGCGCAGGTTTTGACCACGGGCGTGGTGTTGATTTGGAATTTTTTGGCCAACAGCTTTTGGACTTTTAAAAATGAGCGCTCGTGAACCGATCCATCTAATTATCAATGCGGATGACTATGGCTATTACCCGTGTATCAGTCTAGGCATATTGGAGGCCGCGACTTCGGGTGCCCTGACGGCGACCGGTATTCTTGCGAACAGCCCTAATTTAAAACACCAGCTCAAATGGCTGGATTCTGTTGATAATCTGGATGTGGGGGTGCATCTTAATCTGACGTTCAGGCGGCCCTTAACCGCTATCATGGCTGAGAAACTGGCGCGTTGGCAGGGCTGTTTTCCAAGTGCTTATGTCATGAGCGGGATGATCTTGACCGGTAAAATCAGTATCAACGATGTTCGCCTGGAATGGTCTGCGCAAATCGAAGCGTGTCAGGGGAAAAAATTGCAGTTTTTAAATTCCCATGAGCATATCCACATGTTGCCGGTTTTGTTTCCGTTGCTGTTGGAATTAGCCCGGCACTATGACATTCCTCATATACGGCTCACTCAAGCAGAATGGCTTGCGCCTTTTGGCCTTTCGGCACTGGTTCGCAATACGCTAATGCAAGCCATGCAGACCTTTAATAAAACCAAACTTAACAGTACAACACCCGTATTTTTAGGCCTGAGTCGAAGTGGAAAACTCGATTACCCTTATTTGGAAACCATTTTCTCAACGCTTATTCCGGGAAAAACCTATGAACTGATGTGTCATCCAGGACACTTTGACCCCCATGAAATTTCAGATCCCAGGCTTTTGTCTTATCATGATTGGGAAGGTGAACTGGCGTTATTACAAAGCCCAAAAGTATGCGAACTGTATGAAAAATTTGGCATCCGCTTAAGCCGTTATCAACATTAAAACCATCAGAGCCATAATAAAAAGAAGATCAACACAATAAATTCATAGGAAAAAACCATGCAAGCCTATTATGAAATAGAAACCGACATTCCTGACGATCATCAACTACATATTCAGTTGCCCGAAAATATTCCCGCTGGGCGGGCAAAAATTGCGGTTATTTACGAATTAACGCAAATAAAAAATGATGCCGGTGTCGCTTTAAAAGCGTTTCTGAATAAATACCAAGCCGAAGATATTGATATCGATACAAGTATTTTTGAAGAAAATAGAAAAACAGATGCCGATAGAGACTTTAGATTATGAGTTTGGTTTATTTACTGGATACCAATACCATCTCAGAACCGTTAAAAGCGATACCCAATAAGCAAGTCATTGAAAATATCGAACGTTATCATGCACAAATCGCCATTGCTGCATTTGTGGTTTATGAATTGGTGCGTGGTGTTGCGTTATTACCAGATTCTAAAAAACGATTGAAAACAAATGATTACCTTGAATCCGTTTTGGTTAAATTTCCCATTTTGCCCTATACCGAAACAGCGGCAAAATGGCAGGGTGAAACAGCCGCGCGTTTGCAGCAACTCGGAAAAACACCGCCTTTTGTCGATGCCCAAATCGCAGCGATTGCGAAAACAAACAACTTGATTTTAGTCACGCGCAACGTGGATGATTTTAAAAACTTTACTGATCTATCAATTGAAAATTGGTTTTGTTGAACCCAAGGAAATATAACCCCATGCTTAAACCCTTTAAATGGCAAGACAAACCCGCATTAATTGAACATTTGTTTCCCGTTCAAAAGATTTCAGCAGAAAGCTTTAAGAAACTAATGGCTGGTTCAGGTAAAACACTGACCGCCTTGGGCACATAATATAAATTAATAAAAAAAACATGAACTTAACAAACCAACAAAACCCCGTCATTAGCGCAGTTATTCCTGCTTATAATGAAAGCCAGGGCTTAAAAGAAGCCATCACTAAAATTGCTGAAATTCTGGAGGCGTGTGAAAAAAACTGGGAAATTGTCATCGTGGATGACGGCAGTAGCGATCAAACTTATCAGCAAATATGCCAACTTTCGCATAATGAACCCCGGATTAAAGGTATTTCCCTAAGCCGCAATTTTGGCAAGGAAGCGGCGATGCTGGCAGGACTTGAACATGCCAATGGCGAAGCGGTTATCATTCTGGATGCTGATCTACAGCATCCGCCGAGCTTGATTCCCGAGATGATCGAAAAATGGCGCTCTGGCGCACAAATTGTTCATGCGGTTAAACGCAGCCGTAAAGACGACTCAGCCGGAAAAAAAGCCGCCGCTTATTGCATCAATCAATTAATCTCAAGTCTTGGCGGCATCAATATCAACAATTCGTCCGACTTTAAATTATTGGATAGGGAAATCGTAGACATCATTGTTCTCAGACTACCTGAAAGGGAGCGATTTTTTCGTGGATTGACCAGTTGGTTGGGTTTTACTGAAGAATATATTTACTTCGATGTCGCCACTCGCCAAGGCGATGAAAGCAAATGGTCGTTCTGGTCACTGTTGGAATTGGCAATTACCGCGCTGACCTCTTTCACGTCTTTACCGTTGAGGATTGTGACTTTTTTAGGCTTTGCAACCATGATCTTGGGCTTTTTTGTCGCCGGCGATACCATTTTGTCTTTGATTAAAGGTCAGTCCGTCTCCGGCTTTGCGACCATTATCATTAGCCTGTTATTGATTGGTAGTTTTATTATGATCAGCTTGGGCATCATTGGTGAATATATCGCCAAGATTTATGAAGAAGTTAAAGCCAGACCGCATTATCTGGTTAAAGCCAGCGTTGGCATCAAAGACAAGAAACCCGAATAAGTGAGACTATGTTGATCGGCTTTTAAAAAAATAGAACACAGATAAGTCGCGGGTTAGCGACAGCGTAACCCCATAGACATCAACTTAAGACATTTCACCACGAAGACACGAAGAACACGAAGATTTTTCTTTGGTTTTTCTTCGTGAACTTCGTGTCTTCGTGGTCTGTAATATCTTTAAGTTGATGTGTCTATAACTTAAACCAATAGCTACTGAGTAGCCTTATCCGACTGTGAGGTAAATCGGCAAGGCGCTGCACCGGGCATGGGCGGCTGGATTGCCCAGCTATAATGCAGCTCTTTTCCTCGGGGCGCATGACCCCAAGGCAAAGAAAACTCGCCTTTTGCAGTGGCTTGACTAAACAATAATGAATAGGCGTCAGGAATTGTTTCTGCTTTAACCAGGATGATAAAAGCACCGCAAGCCGCCACATCCTGTGCGTTTACCCAAGGGGCTTCCAGAGCGTTATTGTCGATAAATAAAGTGGGTTCGGGGCGGGCATAAAGCAACACATTGCCACCCGTCCAGGAATCTGAAATTACGATGGCTAACGGCTCTTTTTGTTGCGCAGACCAAATTTCCGTCACTTTGTTGGCTAATGCTTCACCTGGAAAGTTTAACCGCGCCGCACTACCCACGACATTGGGGTAAATTAAGGCGACCACAAAGAAAAAAATCAAAATAATGGCCTGCGTTATCCATGCCAACCAGCTAACCACTTTTAAAAGTTGCTTGTCATCCAGTTGCTTATAAAAGCATTTTGTTAGCAAAATACCCGAAGGCAGAAAAAAAGCGGTCACCCAATTACTGTTTAACGGACTTGCCGATAACAGCGGCACCATCATGGCTAAAATCAGTGGCGTTAACAAAACAACCAGCAAGAAGCGTAAATCATGGTTTGATTCAGGCAAGTCGGCCTCAGGAATCGTCGCGACCTTAATGGTACCTTTCTTGATAAAGAACCAAACTCCCAGCAGCAGCGGTAACGCAAAGACCAAGCGAACCATCACGTTGGCAACAAAACCCATAAGAATGCCCAGTCTACTGTCTGATTCTGCCAATTTATCATGAATATAAGTAAACGGAATCCAGTTATTCTCAACCAGCCACAGCACATGGGGCGAAATGACCAGCATAAAAATAATGCTACTGACGAGCAAGCCAAAAATAATGCGCGTGTCTGACCATAAGCGTTGCCAAATTACAAATACAAAAAAACCGGCTATTATCAATATGGCACTGTATTTGGTCAGCATCGCCAAGCCACAGGCAATACCCAGCCACAGCCAATTTGAAAGCGACTTGGGACACCGGAGTGCGCAGTAAAAATAATATAAGGCCGCCGCCGTGAATGGCAAAGAAACGGTATTGTGATTAAACGTAAACGCTCTGGAATTGTGATAAGCAATTAACGAAGTAATGAGTACGGCGACAATCACCTGTTTTTTTGGCAGCATTTCTTTTGCCAGCAGCCACACATAAAACAGCGCCAGCACCGAACAGCCTTGTGCCGCGAAAACCGTCAACCCAACTGAAGGCTCGCCGAACAGCGAGTTTAAGGCATGCAGCAAGGCGGAAGGCAGCGGTGGATGCTTGTAATAACCCCATTGCCAGCTTTGCGACCAAACCACTTGCTCAATACTATCCAACTCTGAGGATAACAGCAGAAGCCCTGAAAGCAGTGTCCAGGACATTAAATAAACCGCAAAAAAAGCAAACAAGCCAAGCTCGTCTTTATCCGTCGCTATCAAGGCGAACTTATTCTTAATTAACCTAATAAAGTCGATCATGGTGATGTTATTTTTAAATGGTTGAGGTGATCATTATGAACAGGCGGCCTGTAGGTTAAGCAAATATTCACCACGAAGACACGAAGAAAAAAACTTCGTGTCTTCGTGGTGATAATCTTTTAATATAATACCATAGCCGACATTCCGCACCCCTGCTATCCAGAATCAGCATATAAATATTCGGAATCAGCATATAAGTGGACATACCGTTCACCCAGCAGGTTAAGCAAATGGTGGTGGTGCTCATTGCAATTCAGTACGACTTCTCGCCAACTGTCTATCAATAGTACATGGATACCCGCAAAGAATTGAAATACCCAACGAGCAGTTGGCTTTTCGGTAGTGGTTCCTATCTGGGTGGGAAATGTTTCTTCGTTCTGCTGCAACGATTGTCGAATACGGTATTCCAGGGCAGCATAGACCAAAAGACATATTGTCATAATCATCATCAGTACCGTGATGCGCTTTGGCGACTTCAGAAACAGTGTATTCGCCATAAACCAGGGGTCTTTTAAGAAGCGGAAGCCATGCTCGACCTTTTGTTGCCCAGGCGTATAGTGATCCAGCATATCTTCGTTACTGAGCTGGTTTTCATCCAATTGGTTGCTGGCAACAATAAAGCAGCTTTTCTGTTGAATTTTGCGCTGCCGCATGTCGAGCATGGAGGCTACCCCCGCTTCAACACGATAACCGACCGTATCTGGAGCGCTATCTTTTTGGGGTCGCCCCTTACCTTTGAAACGTTTAATCTCGACGATCTGCGAATCGTGCAAGGTGACGAACTTCAATTTCTTTTGCAAAGCTGCCAAGGCCGCTTCGGCATCAGCAACACAGGCAAATGTTCGTTTAGCCAATGCACTGAAGGCTTTGTAATCTACTTCACTTTTCTTCAAGTGTTGCCGATCTACCGTTTGTTCGGCACGCTCGCGAGCGCCTTGAGTATAAACGACCAGCCACCGCTGCTTGACACCGCCATAAGTGGCCCCCAAAACTGTATAGGCTCGTTCTGGTTGAGCGATCATCCACTCATCAGATACCGCCAAAATCAATTCCCGAGTGCCGCCAATAGTTTCTGGGACACGCGTTATCCAAGGAAAATCACCCAGGTCTTTCAATGTTTTCGCCGTATACAGCGCACTGTCGGCAACCACCAACGAAAGACCGACGCCTTCATGCAATTGTTCCAAATGTGCGTTCAGTGTTTTCCGAAAACTCTCTTTATCATTACTGTTGCCACTCAAGGCTTCCATCCATAAAGGTATACCTGCCTGATTATCGGTAATAAGTTGCAATATCACCTGATTCAAATCAGGACGATGATCGCGGCTGTAGCCCTTAGTAATATGAATAATCTGTTCCGACGCTTCCTGGTCACTGTTGTAGTCACCATCAACATGAAAACTGGTGCTGTCTATATGACCAATGTCGCAGGATAGCTCCAATCGTTTAACTGACTGTGCCGCCAGTTGGCCGTACAACTGTTCAGCACCGTATGCATAGATTGTATCCAATGCACGTCCAAGGGTGTCATCATTGAGATGCTCAGCCTCTATGCCCTCACCCAACAAGCGTCCGATGGGTTTATCCTTGAAAAAGTGGGGCATCAGGTACAAGCTGCGATTAACAAAGCCAAGACCGTTCAAGACCATGGCTTTGACGCATTGCCCGACCGATACCACTCGTTGTTCATGGTCTTGTATAATCACGGCGTCAATTAGCTCAACTAAACCTAATTCGTCAACCATACCGGCGACAAGGCCTAGATGATCTAAATTGGAACTGCTGTAAAGGGATTCCTCGTTCATGGATAGTCTCCAAAGTACATAATTCGCTGCGTATAGTTTAAATCATTTTTATCTTGGATTGGGTGCGGAATGTCGGCCATAGGTTCAAGCCCATTGAGCCACCCGGCAAACCCAAGGTAATCATTCAGTCCCCCTCTTTGAAAAAGAGGGGTTAGGGGAGATTTTATTAGATAAATCCCCCTCAATCCCTCTTTTTCAAAGGGGGAGGTGAATAACTACAACCCAAGCTGTCAGTTTATCGTACTTAAGATTGTCGACAACAACATCTGCTTTACACTAAATTACCCTGCTCAAGTGCGTATTAATAGGTGCATTAATGCTACTATATGCGCTTTTTACAGTCGCTTCCGGATAGCGATTTTTGAAAGGTTAATCGGATATGAAAAATATTATTGTGATGTCAGGCGATATTGGCAGTGGCAAATCCTCCGTGGCAACTGCGCTAAAACAGCTGACCGGCTATGACATTATTGGCACCGGCACCATACAACGCGCCATAGCAACCAGACGCGGCCTAACCACTCTGGAGCTGAATAAAATATCACAAACAGACCGCAGCATTGATGATGAAATCGATTCTTATGTAATTGAAACCGGCAAAACCCAAGATCACTTAATTATGGACTCCCGTCTGGCTTGGCACTTTATTCCAAGCGCTTTTAAAGTTTTTTTGTCCGTTGATCCGGTTGTCGGTGCCGAGCGGGTATTTAACGCCTCACGCAATGACGAAAACAATCCCTCGCTGGAAGTGACGCTTGAAAACAACCTGAAACGCCAAAGCATCGAAGACCAGCGTTTTAACCAGTTATATAACGTACACTTTAGAAAATACGGTAATTATGACTTAATTATTGATACCTCTTACACGTCCCCTGAAGCGATTGCCCAAAAAATCAAGGACTGCTTTGATGCCAGATCAAACCAACTGTCGTATTCATCGCTATGGATTACACCCAAAAAATTATTACCGACGCACTCTATAAAAGACTTTTCCGGCAAACCCGCAAATGATGACACTCAAGAAAACCAACCCGTCAGCGTTTTTATCTGTAACGGCTTTATCTATATTAAAGACGGACACCAACAAGTTATTGCCGCACACAAAGCCGGTATTGATTTGATTCCTGCAAACATTTCAACGGAAGAACCCGCCGATGAATTAAGCCCCGGACTGACTGCCGGTGAGCTTGCCTATGGAGTTTCTTTATCAATGCTGCATGACTGGGAAGCAACACTGGGCTTTACATACAAAAGTTATCCTGAAAAAGTTTAAAAGCGTTCACCACGAAGACACGAAGAACACGAAGAAAGAAAACTTCGTATCTCCGTGGTAAATATAGAGACCTTCGTTGATTAAACGACATTATTTTCTGTAGGGCATGCCGTGCGCGTGCCTTGAAAATTAAGACATGCACAGCACTGAAAAATTTTAAAAAATATCACCACGAACGACTGCATGGATGCAGGAGGTAAAGCAACTCAGGAGCAATTGCCGAGACACGAAGAACACGAATATTTTTCTTTGGTTTTTCTTCGTGTTCTTCGTGTCTTCGTGGTGAATTAATATCTTTAAGATACTTCGATTTGTCGGGTTACGCTATCGCTAACCCGACGCGACTTTTAACCAGGCATAAAAAAAGGCGTACCGAAAACGGCACGCCTTTTTTATGCTTAAAAACTTAAGCTTAAGCTTTTAACGCTTCAGCGATTGCATTAAAGCCTTCAACTCTTAATTTGGCATTTTTGACCAGATCAATACCGGTATCAACCACCATTTTGCAAAGTCCGGGTATTTTGTACACCACCAAGCATAAATAACCGACCAACGGAATGGCAATCAAAGCGCCAATAAAACCATGAAGTCCGACGACACCCATTAGTTTAATCAACAATGCAATTGCATCTAACGGCAGTAAAACCATAGCGGCAAAATAAGCGATTACCATGAATGTAAATAGTACAAAAACCACAAACTGAAGTAGCCTTACCAACGCAACATTAATTTTTTTCATAATTACTTTCAATTTCCTGAATACTTTAAAAGGCCTTTATTAATCAGCAAAATTTACTGACTGCAATTATTTTTGTCAAAAAGCCATACTTTTTGAAGCTGAAAATTATACCTTAAAGCAGTCAGATTACTTCATTTTTCTTGTCTTTAAGAAAAAGCCGATACAAAACAGACCCGGTAACAAAGCCGCCTAAATGAGCCCACCAGGCAACATCTATCGTCGTACCTTTAAAAATGATGGCGGTGGTTGCATTATCCAACTGTAACAAAACCCACACACCTAAAAAGGCGATGGCGGGTATTTGAAAGACCATCGGCGGGAAAAATACAATGACACGCTCAAGCGGATACAGAAAAAAATAAGCCGCCAACACGCCCGCTATCGCACCCGAAGCACCAATAACCGGAATATCAAGCAAGGGATCAAAATACCATTGCAGAAGCGTCGCACAGCCCCCACACACCAAATAAAAAATTAAAAACGGCAAACGCCCCATTCTGTCTTCAACATTATCGCCAAAAATCCACATAAACCACATATTCACCAGCAGATGTGTCCACGTTGCATGTAAAAACAAATTGGTCAAAAACGATAGATAGCCGTCAAAAGGCACGCCCGCATTGGCCACTGAATAACGAATCGGCACCATACCAAAGCGACTTAGCAGGCTAAGAGCCAACGGGTCGGGCATTAATTTCATAGCGATAAAAATGCTGGTACAGACCGCTATTATTCCCCATGTTACATAAGGCTTATGTAAACAGGGCGCAGTATCTCTAATCGGTATCATAGTCTCTACCTTTTTGCGTATTAAAAAACAGTGGGGGAACGGTATAAAATTAAATAGTTTGACCTTATACAATCACCTTTTCAAGGCAAAGCTTACCAGTTAAAAGCTGATTAGCAATGCAAAGGCGACTGTCCTGTTGATTTAAATCATAACGCCTTATAACAAAAAGTTTATAATGACAAAAAAATTCGTCATTTATCCTCTGCGTAACCGCAACAACTACTCAAAATTAATGCAGCCTACTCCTACAGACACTTCGCTATCATTCTCAAGCTTATCAGTCGCTGAACCCCTGCTTAGGGCAGTCAAAAAGCTGGGCTTTGAGCAACCGACCCCTGTGCAACAACAGGCCATTCCGTTGGCTTTGGTACACAAAGACCTGCTGGTCAGTGCCGAAACAGGCAGCGGCAAAACCGCAGCATTTTTATTGCCGACCCTGCATCATCTACTGACTTTATCTTCCGGCAAACCCGGTACACGCGCACTCATACTGGCACCCACCCGTGAACTGGCGCAACAAATCTTTAAACAATGTCAGCAGTTAATTGAGTTTACCGACCTTAGCATCGGTATTATTACCGGTGGTGATGACTTTAGACTACAGCAAAACATGCTGCGCAGAAATACGGAACTGGTTATTGCAACGCCCGGCCGTGTTCTGGAACTCATGGAACAGGAAATACCCAACTTCAGCAATCTTGAAATCCTGATTTTGGATGAAGCCGACCGTATGCTGGACATGGGCTTTAGTGAAGATGTATTAACCATCACCAAAAGCTGTAATACCGACCGGCAAACCTTGTTGTTTTCTGCCACGTTAACCCATTTTGGCGTGATCAAAATGGCTGACAAGATTCTGAAAGATCATAAAGTGGTTGCCTTAAACACACTGCACGATGGTCATCGCAATATTGAGCAGCAAATTATCGTCGCCGACGATAATGATCACAAACAAAAACTGTTGGCTTGGTTACTGCTTAACGAAACCTACGACAAAGCACTGGTATTTACCAACAGTAGAATACAGGCCGATTTACTGCGCGGCCCGTTGCGGGGGCAAAAACTCCGGGTCGGCGTATTGCATGGCGAAATGGATCAAAAAGATCGCAACCGCATGATGCAATTGTTCCGTGAGGGTGAAGTTAAAGTCGTGGTGGCGACAGACCTTGCCGCGCGTGGCTTGGACATCAAAGGCATCAATCTGGTTATCAATTTTGATGTCCCCAGAAACGGCATCAACTATATACACCGGATAGGCCGTACCGGCCGGGTTGACGAACTGGGACTCACCATCGCCTTGGTAAAAAGCACCGAATGGAATTTAATGTCAGGTATTGAACGTTTCTTGAAACAGAAATTTAAACGCCGCACCATTAAAGAACTGGAAGGCAAATATAAAGGCCCCAAAAAACTGAAAGCATCCGGTAAAGCGGCCGGTATAAAAAACAAAATAGAACCCAAAAAAGTAGCAGCGGAAAAAGTTAAAATACGCCACCGGGACAAGAAAAACGTGGGTAAACGCCGCGCACCAAGCGTTCATCTCGTTGAACAAGCTGCAAAGCCGCAAGCACAACAAGATTAAAAAAACGAAGTGGTAGGGTGCGCATCGCGCACCAAAACAGCAGGATTTCTGGCTCTGGCATGGTTGTGGTGCGCGATGCGCACCCTACACGGCTTAAGACATTTCACCACGAAGACACGAAGAACACGAAGATTTTTCTTTGGTTTTTCTTCGTGAACTTCGTGTCTTCGTGTCTTCGTGGTGAATTAATATCTTTAAAATGATGTGTATGGTGTGCGCGATGCGCACCCTACACGGCTTTCACACACCATAAGTCTTGCGTTTACGCCAGAATGTGGCTCGACTCATGCCCAACAAGCGGGCGGCCGGAGTAATCTTGCCATGACTGGTCTCCAGTGCCTGACGGATTGCAGCGGCTTCTTGCTCGGGTGTTTGTAGTTGCGGTTGCGTACTTAATGGCTGTGCGCTAAAGCGTGTTTCCGTGATGCGTGACTCTCTAAATTCCGGCGGTAATTCAGAACATCGCAAGGTAACACCGCGACCGACTGCAAAAGCATATTCAATCACATTATGCAGCTCTCTGATATTTCCCGGCCACGCATAATCCAATAATATCCGCATGGCTTGAGGCTCGATTTTTTCTATTTTTCTAACATTATCCGCATTATGCAGATGGATAAAATGCCAGAGTAATAAACCAATATCTTCGCGGCGTTCACGTAAGGGCGGGATAAAGATGGGAACAACCCGCAAGCGGTACATCAAATCTTCACGAAAATGACCGCTTTTTACTTCTTCACGTAATGAACGATGGGTCGCCGCGACAATGCGCACGTCCACGTTAGGTGATTTCCGAAGAATGCTTTACCAATTTAGGGTAGAATTTCATTATAATTTAACCTGTCGAGTACGAACATGCAATCCACCACTGAAACCTCTCTCTTACCCTTGAGTGCATCTCAAATCGAAG
>Ga0194056_10000738_pt1 | contig 17864 bp, 14 predicted proteins | sample SepL4413m_MetaG_FD_155458 | JGI IMG/M metagenome (GOLD analysis project Ga0194056, IMG submission 155458) | Anoxic zone freshwater microbial communities from boreal shield lake in IISD Experimental Lakes Area, Ontario, Canada - Sep2016-L442-13m | ecosystem: Environmental > Aquatic > Freshwater... | reverse complement strand
CTGGGTTCAAAACGTCGTGAGACAGTTTGGTCCTTATCCGCTGTGGGCGTAGGAGATTTGAGGAAAACATTCCTTAGTACGAGAGGACCGGGAATGACGTACCTCTGGTGTTCCAGTTGTTCCATCCTAGGAGCATCGCTGGGTAGCTATGTACGGAAAGGATAAGCGCTGAAAGCATCTAAGCGCCAAGCCTCTTCCAAGATTGGATCTCCCCTCCGCAAGGAGCTAAAGGCAGGTTGAAGACTACGACCTTGATTAGGCTGGAGGTGTAAGGCCCGTGAGGGTTTCAGCTGACCAGTACTAATCAGCCGTGTGGCTTGACTTTATTTTGACCTTACCTTTGACTTAATTTCTTTCTTACCCATCTCTATTTTTACTTTATTGGATTTTTCCGGTGACCATGGCGAGAAGGTAACACCCGTTCCCATACCGAACACGGAAGTGAAGGGTCTCAGCGGCGATGGTACTAGAGCTTTGGCTTTGGGAGAGTAGCACGTTGCCGGATTTTTTTTCGAGGGCTTGTGAGTAACATCACAAGCCCTTTTTTATTGCCCTGGTTTGAGGATATTGCATAAAATGCAAAATTCAAAAAGTGGCAGCGGCGTCTCGCCGCTGATTATCGGGAAGCCAGAGGCGAGACGCCTCTGCCACTGCGCATGAATGCAGTTCAAGGATGATTAATATCTTTCGCGGATTTAGCGTGTTTCGTAATTGCATTCTTTATTGTGACTTGAGGTGATCATGAATAAAGTCATTGGTTTTGTCTTGTTGTCATCACTCGCCCTTCTGGGGTATGCGGCCCCTTTGATATCAAACGAAAGTGCTTCACTTATGAATACGAACCCTGCGGTAGTGATGTTCGGTTCAGGCTGCTTCTGGTGTTCGGAAGCGGTGTTTCAGCGCATCCCCGGCGTAATCTCTGTAAAATCCGGGTATTCTGGCGGGAAAATCAAAAACCCGACGTATAAACAAGTTTGCGCAGGTGATACCGGCCATGCGGAAGTTATTCAGATTTCATATGACCCTCAACAAGTCTCGTATGAAAATTTATTGGATACTTTCTGGTTGAGCCATGATCCCACGACTTTGAACCGGCAAGGGGCTGATATTGGAACCCAGTATCGCTCTGTGATTTTTTATTATGATGATATTCAGAAAAATGCAGCAGAAAAATCAAGGCTGTCGCTTGATAAGTCAGGGAAACTCAAGGATCCCGTGGTCACTCAGATCGTACCTGCCGGCGAATTTTATCCCGCCGAGGACTATCATGTGGATTATTTTAATAAAAATCCATCCGCTCCCTATTGCCGCTTCATCATCGCCCCAAAATTGGAAAAGATGAAAAAAGGGGCTCACCCTTGACTATGCATGATGCTCATTGGTCATTACTTCGTGACATCGCTACCGAAGAAACTGCCCGTCTTATAGGCAGGCTCCCTCCACAAATCAGAACTAAAATCCAGGATATTCCCATTATTTTTGAAAAACTTCCCGGCCCAGCCCTGGTTGCCGATGGGGTTGAGCCTGATGTTATGGGGTTGTTTGTCGGTGATGATTTCCCGCATGAGTTGACTGACCCCATGCCCACTGAAATATTTTTGTTCCTTTTCAATATCTGGGACGAAGCGGATGCGCAAATGCCCGTGTTTCGCCATGAGGTCCGGAAAACCTTGCTACACGAATGGGGCCATTATTTAGGGTTGGATGAAAACGAATTGGATGAAAGAGATTTGGCTTAATCATTCGCATTAACTTGCCACCTAATCATTGTCCGATCATAGAAATGACATTTCTGGAGGCCGCTCAAGGTCAACCCACCCCTGACCCCTCCAAGGAGGGGAATTTGCAAACTAGTTTCAACCCAACGAGTTCCCCTCCTTGGAGGGTTTAGGGGTGGGTCAAACTAGTTTCAACCCAACGAGTTCCCCTCCTTGGAGGGGTTAGGGGTGGGTTCCGGGCGTAGAGAGTCGTTAGCTGGAAACTGAAAAATTACTTGTGAGATAGTTCATAATGCGAAATGCTGAAAAAGTTTACGGGACTATTGACGCCTGTCCGGAGTAGGTATAGTATTTGTCACATCAGGAAGAGGTATTGGGTTGAATAATGGTTAATCATCAAAAAGGAGTTTAGTATGAGTAAGCTGTTTCGGAAAGTTAAAGGGTTTACGTTGATTGAGTTGTTGGTGGTTATTGCCATTATCGGAATTTTGGCGGGATTGCTCATGCCTGCACTTGCTACGGCTCGCGAAAAGGCTCGACGTGCAGTTTGCGCAAGTAACATGAGGCAAATGATGTTTGCTTTAAAAATGTACGCAATGGACTATAACGAATTGTTTCCTCAAACGACTGCTTATGTCTCTGGGATTGCACCTTATTATGGGACCAATTATAATGGAAGCGTACTACTGTGTCCTACTATAGCAGCTAAATTAAATTTAACTCCCGCATCCTCTAGTAATGCAACAGCTTCCCAAGTTTCATATGTTCTTGCGGCGACCATTTCTGAGTCAAGCGCTCCTTCTGGTCTGCTGATTGCTGAAAAAGATGGTGGGTCGGGTATGGGCGCAACTGCTACGTTGAATTTGCCTACTGCTGCTTCATTTGGTGGAAATCATGGTGGTGATGGTGGGAATGTCGGGTTTGTTGATGGTCATGTGTCTTGGGTCCCAACTGCTGTATGGAAAACCGGCACTAATTTTGCTATTCCAACTACATTTATAGGTAATTAATCTTTTTTGCGAAAATGCTAGCCGGGGACATGAAAATGTCTCCGGCTTTTTTATTAGGTGCGCCCGGCAGGCTGCCTCTGCTTCACTCACACCTTTCCCTCGTGAATTCATAATAAGATGAAAGGGAGAGTTCGCTGTAGTAGCCGCCGGAGTCAGTGGGCAGTGGGCAGTTGGCAGTTGGCAGTGGGCAGTGCGAAAGCACCCTGTAGTAGCCGCCGTGTCGGCGGCACTCTTGGCGCATATCAGAAAATACAGGCTTGCGTACTGACTGAATTTATATTAAATCAGTCAGTATGAAAGCTGATAAATACATCCCGCAGGCGCTGTTACATCGGCTCATATCGCTTATTTCACCAGGAAAAGTGATTGTTATTCATGGGCCACGGCGAGTGGGTAAGACGACACTGCTTCGTCATTATATGGCTCAATGTAAGGAAGAAGCGCTCATGGTTACGGGCGAGGATATCACCGTCCGTGAGTATTTGGAAAGTCAATCCCTGACCAAACTGCGCTCTTTTGTTGGAGATCGCCGGGTTCTGATCGTGGATGAAGCGCAGTATATCCGGCAGGTGGGTCTGAATTTGAAGATGCTGGTGGATCATGTGCCGGAGTTGAAGATTATTGCCACCGGGTCATCCTCTTTCGACCTGTCACATCATACCGGGGAACCCTTGACCGGCCGACAATACACATTGTTGATGTTGCCGCTAGCGCAAATGGAAATCAATGCCATGGAAACGCCCCATGAGACAAGGGCGCGCCTTGAGGAACGGTTGATCTATGGAAGTTATCCCGAGGTTGTGCTTACGGATTCCAATGAAGGGCGTGAGTTATACTTGAAGGAGTTGGCCGGGAGTTATTTATTCAAGGATATTCTGCAATTGGAGGGTATCCGGCATGCCGACAAATTAGTCCGGCTGTTGCAGCTTTTGGCCTTCCAGATCGGACATGAAGTTTCGGTGTCGGAATTAGGCACCCAATTGGGGATGAGTAAAAATACAGTGGATCGTTACCTCGATCTTCTTGAAAAAGTTTTTGTGATCCATAGCCGGTCGGGGTTCTCCCGTAATCTGCGAAAGGAAATTACCAAGAGTCGACGCTACTATTTTATCGACAATGGAATCCGGAATGTCCTGATTAATAATTTTAATCCAATCTCCATGCGAGATGATGTCGGCGCGCTTTGGGAGAATTATGCGATTGTGGAGCGGATGAAAGCAGCCTTGTATAAAGGCCGGACGGTCCAAAGTTATTTCTGGCGAACCTACGACCAGAAGGAAATTGATCTGGTTGAGGATGTCGGGGGGGCTTTATCAGCGTTTGAGATGAAATGGTCACCTGTCCGGTTATCGCCTCCGAACGATTGGGTGTCGGCTTATCCCAAGGCCCTTTTCAAGGTCATTCACCGGGACGCCTACCTCAATTTTATTTCAGGAAAATCAACGGATCAACATCCAACTTGTTTATGAAAGAGCTGTGGTGTATATGTACCAGCTCACCATGATTGCCAAAGTCGTAGTTGATGTTGCCGTTGACAAGGAATTCGACTACCTGATCCCCGATTCCTTGACCGCACAGGTCAAACTCGGGTCGCGCGTCAACTTGTCCTTTGGTCCGCGCAAAACTCAAGGCTATGTGGTCGGGTTCAGTCACTCCTCCGCACACCCGAAACTCAAGGCCATTGAATCGGTGGTGGGGGAAAAACCTTATATTGCTGATACTCTTCTCCGGTTGGCGCGTTGGATGGCGGATTATTATTGTGCGCCGGTTGAATTGGCTGTTCAGGCTGTGTTGCCGGGGGCGGTTCGCAATCAAAGCGCGAAGTTTAAGGAGCAGCTGTTTGTAACTCACACCCTCACCCCAGCCCTCTCCCCTGAAGGGAGAGGGAGTAGTGTGAGTGAACTCCCTCTCCCTTCAGGGGAGAGGGCTGGGGTGAGGGTCTCTTCAAGGGGGTTGGTCCGACTAAAATCTCCCAAACAAGCCGCTATTCTAGACCTTCTCCAGACCCGTGGCGGAATGTTCCTTCATGACCTTATCCAACTCTCCGGGGCCGATGCTGCTGCGGTTCGTGCCCTTGAAAAGAAAGGGCTGGTTCGCATTGAGAAGCAGGCGGCCTTGCGTGATCCGTTTGCCAATCACACGATTCTTCGAACCGAGCATCTCGTCCTGATGCCAGGACAGGCGGCGGCACTGGAAGTGGTCAAGCGAGCGATTGATAAGGTCGGGATGCACACTAAAACTTCCTCTCCCCTTGCGGGAGAGGACCGAGGTGAGGGGAATTCCAGGAATATGGTAGACGCTCTGCGCGCTTCTAACACCCCTCACCCCAACCCTCTCCCTCAAGGGGAGAGGGAGAAGACGGCGGGTGACGCTCCCCCGCAAGGGGAGAGGGAGAAGACGGCGTGCGGCGCTCTCCCGCAAGGGGAGAGGGAGAATGTGGGGAAGAGAGCGGACTCCTCCGTGATCCTCCTCCACGGTGTCACGGGCAGTGGCAAGACGGAAGTGTACCTTCAAGCCATTGATCACGCCCTCAGTCAAGGCAAAGGCGCTATTGTCCTGGTTCCGGAAATTTCTCTCACCCCTCAAACGATTGAGCGGTTCCGTAGCCGGTTCGGTGATACTATCGCTGTGCTGCATAGCCATCTTTCATCCGGTGAACGGCATGACGAATGGCATCGAATCCATGAAGGAACGGCCCGGATTGTGGTGGGGGCGCGGTCTGCTGTTTTTGCGCCTGTGGCAAATCTGGGACTCATTGTGGTGGATGAGGAGCATGAGCACACCTATAAGCAGGAAGAAATGCCCCGCTATCATGCCCGTGATGTGGCGGTGATGCGCGGGCATTTTGAAAAATGTGCCGTTTTACTCGGCTCCGCCACACCGGCCCTGGAGTCCTTTGCCAATGCCAAAAACGGCAAATATCAACTTGTGGAAATGATGAGTCGGGTTGACCACCGCGCCATGCCGCACATGCGGATTGTGGATATGCGGCAAGAAGCGGAGCGGACCGGGCGCTTGTCCATTTTCTCACGGGACCTTGTGGATGCCGTTCGCAAGCGTCTCGATAAGGCTGAGCAGGTGATGTTATTTCTGAATCGCCGCGGCTATGCTTCATCTTTGGTCTGTCCCAAGTGCGGCCTGGTGGCCAAGTGCAATGATTGCAGTATCGCCATGACCTATCACCGGCACGATGAGACGCTCAAGTGCCATATTTGCGGGGCCATACAGGCGGTGCCGGATAGGTGTCCTGGCTGTCAGGACCCGGCCTTTAAATTTGCCGGTATTGGGACTCAGCGCGTGGAGGTGGCGGTCGGAAAAATATTTCCCAGTGCCCGAATTGCGCGCATGGATGCGGATGCCACGCGGGGGAAGGATTCGCATCGGCGGATCCTGAATGAATTTAAAACCGGTAAAATCGATATTCTGGTTGGAACCCAGATGATTGCCAAGGGGTTGGATTTTCCGAATGTGACGCTGATCGGGGTACTCAATGCCGACATGAGCCTCCATATGCCGGATTTCCGGGCCAGTGAGCGCACCTTTCAGCTATTGACGCAGGTGGCAGGGCGGGCGGGGCGTGGTGAGATTCCAGGGGAAGTGATTGTGCAGACCTCGACGCCATTTCATCAGGCCATACAGGCGGCACGGCGGTTGGATTATGACGGGTTTTGTGATCAGGAAAATGAGTTCCGCCGCGAACTGAGCTATCCGCCTTTCGGGCATTTAGTCTGTGTGGGAATCAAGGGAATGGATCAGGTCAAAGTGACGAAGGCAGCGGAGCAGTTTGCCGCCCAGCTTCAGCCGCTGCTTTCCGGCCAGGTGATTGTAAGCGGGCCGGCGCCCGCACCGCTTGAAAAAGCGAAAGGCCAATTCCGGCATCAGATCATGCTGCGGGCCCCGACGACCAGAGCCATTACGGCCCCGTTAAAGGTGGTGGCCCGTGAATTCCGCTGGCCCACCGGCGTCTCCGTGTACATCGATGTCGATGCTGTTTCGTTGATGTAGGGGAAGAGGGGAGGCACCACTGATCTTCACTGATTCACACTGATGGGAAAAGAGCAAGATTTACCGCGGAGACGCAGAGATTTAGAGAGAGAAATTCAAATGTGGCGTTAATTTTTCCACACGAGTACATGTGGAGAAAATAAACGCCACGGTTTCTCGAAGGAATTCATAGAGGGGAAGGATTCGTTAGAACCCCTCCTCTTTCTCATGGAATGGCTCCAGAAAACCGGCGCGGGATTTTTCATTCTGGTAATCCAGAATTAAAAATCCCGCGACATTTTCTTCAGGTTGTTTATCTTCTCTCGAGCGAAGCGGGTGGTTGAATACCCAGGGTTTTGATTAGTGTGAATTAGTGAAGATTAGTGGTGAAGTCTTCTCTTTTCTGGGCTTTGCTTTTATTCGCTAAGCCGCTATTTTATTCGGTCAGAGGTAATTGCTATGCAGACTAAAAAGTTTTATGTGACGACGCCGATTTACTATGTGAATGACCGGCCCCATATCGGGCATGCGTATACCACGATTCTGGCCGATGTTCTGGCCCGGTACCATCGGTTATTGGGTGTGCCCACCTTTTTCCTGACAGGTTCGGATGAGCATGGACAGAAAGTTCAGCAAGCGGCCGAAAAAAGCGGCGTTTCGCCTCAACACCATGCCGATACCACGGTGGTTAGATTTCAGGAATTGTGGGAAAAACTAGAGATCACGAATGATGATTTCATCCGGACTACCGAGGCCCGGCATAAAATTGTTGTTCAGGAAATCTTTCAGAAACTTTACGAGAAGGATGAGATTTACCGGTCCGAATATGATGGCTGGTATTGTGTTCCCTGTGAGCGATTCTTCATGGAGAAGGATCTGGACAACGGGACTTGTCCTGATTGTAAACGACCCGTCGAGCGGATTCGCGAATCCAATTATTTCTTAAGAATGAGCAAATATCAGGAATGGCTCATTCAGTATATCCAGGATCATCCAAAATTCATCCAGCCTGATTTCAGGCGCAACGAGACGCTCGGGTTTCTTCGTAAAAAGCTGAATGATCTGTGTGTGTCACGTCCGAAGAGCCGCCTGAGCTGGGGGATTGAACTGCCTTTTGATAAGGATTTTGTCGCTTATGTCTGGTGCGATGCCCTGACGAATTATATCAGTGCCGTGGGATATCTGTCCGATGATGAGAAGTTCAAGAAATGGTGGCCCGCCTCCTATCATCTCATCGGCAAGGATATTCTGACGACGCATACGGTCTATTGGCCCATTATGCTCAAGGCCATGGGGGTTGAAATGCCCGAGGCGGTTTTTGCACATGGCTGGTGGCTGATGGGCGACAGCAAAATGAGCAAGACGACAGGTAATGTTGTTGAGCCGATGGCATTTGCCGATAAATACGGGGTAGATGCCTTCCGCTATTTCCTGATGGCGGAAATGATTCTGGGGCAGGATGCCAACTTCACCGAAGAAGCCTTTGTCCGGCGTTATAATGCGGATCTGGCCAATGATCTTGGCAATCTGCTCAGTCGGTTGGTCAAGATGATCAGCACGTATACCGGCGGCGTGTTGCCTGAACCAGGTGTGACCGGGGAGGATGAGTTCACGCTCCGCACCGCCGCGATTGAGGCGGCGGGTACCATGGAGGTAGCGATTGCCAATATGCGGCTGGACATGGGGCTGACGGCGGTTGCCAATGTGGTGCGTGCGGCCAATCGCTATCTTGAAATCAAGCAGCCCTGGACGTTGGCCAAGCAGGAGGACAAACGGCCCTTGCACACAGTGCTGTACACCGCGGCGGAAACGCTGCGTATAGTGAGCGGTCTATTGTATCCGGTAATGCCCGGCAAGATGAGTGAATTACGGGTGGCGCTCGGGATTCATGAGACGGTGCCAGACATCCGAGCCCTTAAAGACTGGGGGCTGTTAAAGCCTGGAACCCGTTTGGGCGAGATGCAGTCCCTCTTCCCGCGTATCATGCCCGTGGGGGAACCCACCCCTAACCCCTCCAAGGAGGGGAGCAAGGCTGTCTTGACCCCTGTGGGCGTGGCCTTGGTGGAATATGCTGACTTCCAGAAGATCCAGTTGCGAACCGCCATAATCCTGGAGGCGGAAAAAGTTGCGGGGGCTGATAAACTGTTGAAACTCCAGATTGACGTAGGGGGCGAAAAACGCCAACTGGTGGCAGGTATTGCCTTGCATTATGAGCCCGCCGCTTTGATTGGAAAAACAGTCGTTGTTGTGGCAAACCTCAAGCCGGCGACCATTCGTGGTGTGGAATCGAATGGGATGCTGTTGGCCGCCAGTGTGGGGAAAGAATTAAAACTGATCACAGTTGATGGTGATATGCCGTCAGGGGCCGTGGTGAAATAACCCCTCACCCCAGCCCTCTCCCGCTCGTTCAGATCCGCCCGTGGCGGAAAGGGGAGAGGGTGAAGCTCTTTTCCCTCTCCCCTTGAGGGAGAGGGTTAGGGTGAGGGGATGGGTGCGTGGATAGAGGAGAAATTATGACAGACAATGAAGTGTTAAACATCTTTCTTGAAACCAAGGCTCTTTTGAAGGGGCATTTCGAGCTCCGCTCCGGGTTGCATAGCGACCAGTTTTTTCAATGCGCCAAGGTTCTCCAGCAGCCCCGCATAGCGGCCCGTTTGTGTGAGGCGCTGGTGATGAAACTCCGGAAGGAAAACCCTGGGATTCATATCGATGGTGTGATTGCACCCGCCATGGGTGGGCTATTTGTGGGACACGAAGTGGCCAAGACGCTGGGTGTGGTCTCCATTTTCGCCGAGAAACATGATGGCGCTCTGGTATTGCGCCGCGGGTTTGAAATTCCCAAAAACGCGGCATTCGTGGTGGCTGAAGATGTCATTACGCGTGGGGGGCGGGTTCAGGAGACGATCGATATCGTGGAGGGGCGCGGTGGCAAAGTGGTGGCTGTGGCCGTGCTTGTCGATCGGAGTGGCGGGAAGGCCCGGTTCATTCCGCCCACCGTGAGTCTGCTCCAGATGGAACCTGTAACGTTTGATCCAATAACTTGTCCGTTGTGTGCCAGGAAGTTGCCCCTTGAACATCCCGGATCATGAATATTCTGGTTCTCAATTGGCGAGATATAAAGCATCCGAGAGCCGGTGGTGCAGAAGTTAGATTGCATCGCGTCTATGAGCCGATTGTTAAGGCTGGGCACAAGGTGTTTTTGATTACCTCCCGGTTTGAGGGGGCCGAGGAAACCGAAATACTGAATGGTATAGAAGTGCATCGATTAGGGAATGATGTAACCTTCGCGCCGCTTTGCTTTTGGCATCTTCCGGGCTGGATAAAGCAGTTTTCAATTGATGTTGTTGTTGAGGATTTCAATAAGCTTCCTCTGCTGTTGCCATGGCGGACCCATCGTCCTTTGCTTATTCAGATGCACCATCTTTGGAAGGGCTCCATTTTTCATGAAACATCATTTATTACGGCATTGATCGTATGGCTCAGCGAACAGACGCTACGGTTTGTCTATAAGCGCGAAACTTTTTGCGTGGTTAGCGATTCCACTAAAAAGGAGCTGCATTCCATGGGCATTCCTTTGTCCAGAATATCCATTATTCATAATGGGGTTGACCTCGCTTTTTACCAGCCGCCTCAAAATCCCGGCAGAGAAGCGTCATTATTGTGGCTCGGGCGCATCCAGAAATATAAGGGGATCATGGATGCCTGTCTTGCATTTCAGAAAATTGCCGGAAAATTTCCCGATCTGACTCTGAAAATTGCTGGAAACGGGCCTTCCAAAAACGCAGTGCAGGCCTGGGTTAAAGCGGAAGGCCTCATGGGGCGTATCCGGTTTTTGGGCTTTGTTTCAGAAGAAGAAAAAAGAACACTGCTGCAGCACTCGTTATTCCTTGTCCAGTCGAGCTATAAGGAAGGGTGGGGGTTAACGGTTATTGAGGCGAATGCCTGCGGTACACCGGTGATTGCCAATAATGCCCCGGGCCTATGCGACAGTGTGCGTGATGGGGTGACAGGGCTTCTGTATCCCTATATGTCGATTGCTGGTCTGGCGGAGAATATGCAGCAATTGATTGAAGATCCCTCTCTTTATAATCAATTGTGCGGTAATGTCCGTGGTTGGGCGGAACAGTTTCAGTGGGAAACCGCAGCACAGGAAACTTTGGCGCTGCTTCAGGATGTTTATCAAAGTCAAAAAAATAAGGGCAGGGCCTTGAGGCACCTGCCCTTATGACTGAATAGGAATCAGTTAGTTTGACAACCGTCCGCCGACGCCCTTGGCGTTCTTAGCCGCGGCCTTGATACCTTCCTTCGGTCGCAATGCGCGCACGGCGGCACCCGCCTGCCACATTTCCGAATCATGAATCTCGGCCAGTTTCTTGGCCAGGAACTTCTGGTAATCCTTGCCGCCGCAATCGCGGAGTACTTCGCGGGTTTCCTGTCCAACCTTGACCGACTGGTACAGTTTCTTAAAGACCGGGAGATTGGCCTTATGGAAGATCGGGCGCCATTTCAAAGCGCCATGCTGGGCGGTGACCGAGCAGTTCTGGTACATCCAGTCCATGCCGTTTTCATCCACGAGGCGAATCAGGCTCTGGGTCAACTCCTCGACGGTCTCATTGAATGATTCGCTCGGAGAATGGCCGTTGGCGCGCAGGACATCATACTGAGCCTGCATCATGCCCGCCAGGGCGCCCATCAGCACGCCGCGTTCGCCGGTCAGATCGCTGCACACTTCCTTCTTGAAGGTGGTGGGGAACAGGTAGCCGGAACCAATGCCGATGCCCAGCGCAACGCAACGCTCGGTGGCACGCCCCGTGGCATCCTGCTCAACGGCAAAGCTGGAGTTGATCCCCGCGCCGGAAAGGAAGTTGCGACGCACGTTCAAACCGGACCCCTTGGGCGCGACCATGATAACATCCACGTCTTTGGGCGGGATGACACCGGTTTGTTCCTTGTACACGATCGAGAAGCCGTGCGAGAAATAGAGGGCGTCACCGGGCTTGAGATTAGCCTTGATGGTCGGCCAGACCTGCCGTTGAGCCGCGTCGGACACCAGCAACTGGATGATGGTGGCGCGTTTGACGGCGGTGGGGATATCAAACAACGTTTTACCGGGCACCCAACCATCCGCACAGGCGCGATCCCAGTCCTTTTTGAACTCAGGAGCCTGACCGATGATGACCTTGAACCCGTTATCCTTGAGGTTCAATGCCTGCGCGGGTCCCTGAACGCCATAACCGATGATGGCGATGGTTTCTTTTGCCAGAACTTTACGCGCCTTGGCGACCGAAAATTCCTTGCGGGTGACGATGTTTTCTTTTTCTTTGCCGAATGTGATCAATGCCATAATTTATTTACTCCTTTTGAAAAGCCACGAATTGTAGGAGTTTTTGATGCCACGTCAATCTAGAAAGTTAAAAGTTGAAAGTTGAGAGTTGTGGGGTGAGAGATGAGTTTTAACTTTCAACTCTCAACTCGCAACTTTTTCACTATCTGACACGCTGTGTCGGCTTCTTCATGGGGGGGATGAGTTTCCGGCGGGCGAGAAGCGCCTGGATTTTAACTGGGGTTTCGCCGGTTAATTCAAGGTCACACTCGTGGATTTCAAGCCCCTTGACTTTGATGTTGGTCGCCGCCTCGCGGATAACGCCCAGCGTTTTCCCTTCCGCGATCAGTACCAAGGTGTGGGCATTAGCCTTTCGGGCTTGTTTCAGCGACTCCTTTACAATCATTCCAGAGAACTTCCTGAGTTCAGCCAGTTCACGCTTTTGATGATGATTATCAAAAGCATAAACACCACCCGAACCGCTATGATTACGACCACTGGCCGGGGTGCCCCGCGACTTTGTGCCATTTGATAATTTCTCAGGATTGAGTAATGACTGTTCTTCGATCAGACGGGGGCTGGACTCGATTTCAGGGGTGAGAGAATCTTTCAGGGTGAAAAGTCTGGCGCACTGCGCATCAGCTACGATTACGATATATTTGCTCATGGCTGCTCCCTCCGGAGGGGTCTCATGACAAACCGTTTGTCCGTTCCGGCACCTCGCCGGATATTGCGGAGAAACATGTCGCTTGTCACGCTCACGTCCTCTAGTGGTTATTTAACCATGTCGGCAAATATTATGCAATACAACGGAATGCCAAATTATTCTTGGGTGTCTCGTGGCATTAGGGCGGCCTGAGCATGCTGCCTGCCGCTTCTCGTCCTTTCAGGGGACGTCCTTTCTCAACTTTAACCTGGTCCTTTATCTCTCCCATTTTCGTTTTCAGGATGGTTTTGAGTCGTTCAAGTTCTTGCTTGTTGTGTCCTAGTTGAAACTTAAGGAACAGAATCCAGCATAGAAAAAATAAACAGACAAGGCACATTATTGGAATTGACAAGTATGTCTCCGGCACAATGGGTTCAGTTTCCCGAGGAAATGACGGTGCGAAATCCGGTGTTTTGCGAGGTTGAGCCGGGATCAGGGCTTCCTCTTTTGGAACTGCGGCACGAATCGGCATTATCTTCGAAAGAGCCCCCGCGAGCCATTCGCACAGTTCCGCTCAGCGGCCCGTGTGGGTCTGCCGGGGGACAATTCGTGTAGTATCCGCCTTCATTCCAATCCCAGCACCATTCCCAAACGTTGCCAGCCATATCATAGAGACCGTAGCCATTGGTTGCGAAACTTCCAGTTGGACTGGTGAACGGAACATCGCCAACACCAAAAATCGGGTGAGGACCTGTAATCGGGCCAATGTCGTAGGAGTAGGCATTGGTATCACTGGAATAATTGGCGAGAGAGTTGCTAATGGTGGTTCCCCAGGGGAAGCGGTTCCCGGCAAGTCCGCCCCTTGCTGCTTTTTCCCATTCGGCTTCTGTGGGTAGCCGATAACCATTGCAGGACCAGTCAACACAAGCCTCGGTTAACGCCAGATCATCTGTCTTGTAGACCTCTGTTTTTGATGGTGAGGTGTAGTAGGCGGGGGTACGTCCTTCCTTTTCAGAACGGGCGTTGCACCACTTGACACATTCGAACCATGATACGGATTGGACTGGATGATTGGTTGCTTTTCCCTCGCCAGGATCAGCAAACGCATACCCCCCAATGTTGGTGGCCCACTCGTAAACCTCAAGCCACTGCGCCCACGATGTTTCGTAGATATCCATATAGAAACCAGAGAGCGATATGGTATGAGCCGGGAATTCGTCATCGTTACCTTCCCCGTTAATTGTATTCCCCATGGAAAATGCCCCCATGGGGATAAAGGCCATTCCCGATCCCGGAGTGTTCGTTCCGGATGAAATAACACTAGCCGTAATCCTATAGAAACTAGGGGACTCCTCAATTGGAACCTGTGCGGATACAGTTATTCCGGTGGGTAAAGAAATGGTTAGGAGATTTGTCCATTGTGAATCCAAAAGGTTTGTAGTCCACCCAACATTATACTCGACGACGCTTTCGATGACATTCCCGGTTGCGCAGGTCCATGATAATGTGCCGTCAGGTGTGAGTCCGGTTATGACAGGAGTTGCCGCATGACTTGAAAAGACTAAAGTGGCAACGGCGAAGAGAGGGTATAGATATGCCAGAAAGCGTCGTTTCAATTGTTTTCTCCTTCTGTTTACATTTTACGCAGCATAGACCAACTGCTCCAGGTGCCCGGAACAAGATGCCATGCGGTGTCCAGGAAGATCGAGCGTTGCGAACCGACCGGATGGGGAAGGCCGGGGATGATGATTTCGCCATTTCGAATTCGTTCATCAAGCGTGATATCCAGGCGTGTGCGTTTTGACCCGGAGCGATTGATGTTAACGAGATTCCCCGCGCTCATGTTTCCAAACACACTAATGAACGCTTGGTCCGCTGTATTAAGGTTGTTATCGATGAAATTATTCTCGGCATATAGCATGGCATGAATGCTTCCGCCGGTTCCGAATTGCGAATCCCCAATATATATGTTACCGCTATTGGTGACGGCCGGATTTTTCAAAGCAATCAGGCAAAGCGCATCGCTGGGGTTATTCACAATCGTGCTGTTCACTTCGTCCCGAGTCAGTCCGGCGGCGTAATCCGCATTATAATAGAATTCGTCTGAAATGGTGATATTCCCGCTGGCAACAATGGTGATCCGAGTGCCGGGTGTGCGGAAGCGCATAGAATAAACCTGAGGGTGATGAATGAAAACATTCCCATCCACATAGTAGAGTTTGACATTTGCATCCGAGCGGACGTTGATATACATGGGTGCCGTTTGGGTTGTGCCGTCGATTTCGGCCGATGTGTCTGAGGAATTATAGGTGGCATCGGTGGGGTCTTCAAAGAAATAATCATCTACCCGTTGCCCGCTGGTGTTTGTAACCGTGTTGTAGGATCGTTTGTAGATGGTTTTGCCACCGCTGGAGACGGAGCCGCTGGTGCCAATGGGAGGATTCCTGATAAAAATGTGCTCTGGACGGGCTGCATCGGTGATGGCCACTGCAGTACCGTAGTCAGATGCTGTGACGGCCACATCGTTGCCCCAGCGCTCCAAGGCGTCTAATGGCTTTGAGGCCGTTTTACTAGTGGAATAATACATATGCAGCAAATCCGGAGGATCGATCCGGGAATTGTTTCCGGGAGCTGCTTTCTGACCTGGCCCGGGGGCAGGCATGCCGGTGGTGGGGCCGACGGCCTGTGTTCCGTAGTCATATATAGCATTGCGGTCGTCGACGAAGGGGTCTCCAGGGACGTAGTGACCACTTTGATCTTCATAAGGTTCTGCTTCCTGATACACGCCATCGCCGACATCCTCGTACGATTCGGCCGGCCAGCCGGAAACAGCTTTCCAAGACCATACGCCTGAGGTTAGTTTCCAATAACCGTTTGCAGCATCCCAGCGTCCGTTGACCCGGACTTTCTTGTTACTGACCTTACGCGTACTATCCTCGATCCATTCCTCTCCAGCATCGTATTGGCCATTTCCGCGATCAACGACGGTGTCGACGCCTACATCGTATACTCCGTTGCCGTTACGGTCGATATAACTATCCCCCGCATCCCGCACCCCGTTCCCGTTAACGTCTGTGAAAGGTTCGCCGAGATCGTATTGGCCGTTCCCAATGATATCTCGAAAGGCTTCGCCATAATCGTATTTCCCATTCGAGTAAAGTTCACTTTGATGTGAGGTAGCGTTATTCGAATATGTGGTAAAGGCCGCCGCTGTCAGCCCATTTGTGTAAAATGCGGTGGCATAGGAGTTGGTCCAGTGGTCCTCGAGGCCACAGATACCGTCGGCATTGGAATCCACCAGAATTTCCGGGAGCCGCAGGTGGGCGGTCCCTGATCGGTCGAGTTTTCCGCCGGAATAGGTGTCGCCCGCCACGAAATCGGCATTGGTCGAGGTGCCGCCGATGGACAGGGAATAATTTGTTGCCAAGCTGGAGTTGCCGGCGAAGATGGCATGCGCAAAGAGGGCGTGGATGTTCCTGGCTCCGGCACCGAGCGTCACTTCACTCTGAACTTGAACCTGCTGGTTCATGTAATATCCGGTCGACGTCACAAGATTTTTCCCGTTGGTGGTGACGGTGAGAACAGTTTGGAATCCCCAGTTGTCACCCTCGAAGAGATTGGTTTGTGCGAAATAGTTCCGCGATTCGCTGCAGGCAATGGCGGCGTCTGACGAGGCGTTTAGTTTCACCACAGCGGCGTTCAGACCCGCATCTGCGAGGTATCCGGCTTTGTTGATATCGTGGGTGGCCTGGCTGTTGCGGGAGTAGGATAATTGGGCCGTCAGCATTGATCCGAGCGTCACTCCGGCAATCGCCAGCATGATGAGAACCGTAACCAGAATAGAACCTTGTTTTTCAGGAATCGGTTTCATAGGGTGTTTTTCCTTTTTTACGGGGCTTTGTTCCTCAGGCAAGCAGCGAATCGTACGCAGGCTGCAAAATCTTCGTCATCGGCTGCTTGAGTGCCTTCTGCCACCGGCTCCGAGACACGATACTCCACGCGGACGATGTTCGGCCCGGTAACATTGAACATCGGGGTCGTGAAGCCCGCGTCAGTCATAATTTCCGTGAGGCCTCGAGCCACGACGACGGTGTAGTTATTCGTTCTCTGCAAGTACAGCCGTCCGTCGCGTAATGTGGCTGTCTTATTTGAATAGATTAACTTGCCAATCGTCCCATCCGGAAAACGAAACTGGACCCATGTCCCTTTGTTGGTGTCATACTGAATGATCTCGGAGGCATTTTGGACGAAAGACAGAATTTTTCCGCTCGATCTCATGGCTTCGTTCTGAGACCAGGCGATTTTCGAGGATAGAAAGAACTGAGAACCGCTCCAGAGGAAAACCGCAACTGTTGCCGCGCCGACGAGAAGGGCGACGGCCGAAGCGATCATGACCTCGAGAAGGGTGAAACCGGATCGATTAATTTTCAAAAGGGTTTTCATGGCGTGTCACTCTATTGGATGATCATGGCATAATCGTTGGTAACCATGTTTTTGAATAAAGGCGACCAGAAGAGGATAGTCGCATGGACTTCTGCATAGGTCCCGTTTGTTGAAGTGGCAACGGCTCCATTGGGCGTATGCCAGATGATGGAAGGTTGACGGATGATAGGGAATCCCCGGTTACTATAATTGGTGTCGACTTGAAACAAGGTCCCCGGTTGAGTCTTAAGTGTATCGATTCCTGCAGCCACAACCTCCTCCAATTTTGCTTTGGCCAGCTCCCGAGCTTCTGTTGCGGTTCGGGAGTGTTCCCCAAATCCCTGAGACTTCAACCCAATTGAAAAGAGCCCGACCGCCATTACCGAAACCAAGGCAGAGGCAACCATCATTTCTACCAGCGTCATTCCATCATGGTGGTTTTGTTGCATAACTTATAAATGTGAGCACAATTCATGCCATCATGGAAGAACAGTATTCATCTGGGGGTGAACGGTCTGGAAGATTGGCTTGTGGTGATGAATGGTCTTGTCATAGCATAATGCCTTAATCAAAAGTGAGAATTCGCCAATCGAAACTGCGAATCCCGATTGTCATAATTCAGTCGTGATAACCGACAGCAATTCGCATTTTGGCGGCGGGGACGGAGAAGAAGATGGTAGAGAGCGGGCGAAAAAGGATTGGAAGTTGAGGGGTTGAAAAAAAGTTACGTTTTTTCTGGACTCACCCGGGGCGTTCATGTA
>Ga0194056_10000736_pt1 | contig 17888 bp, 11 predicted proteins | sample SepL4413m_MetaG_FD_155458 | JGI IMG/M metagenome (GOLD analysis project Ga0194056, IMG submission 155458) | Anoxic zone freshwater microbial communities from boreal shield lake in IISD Experimental Lakes Area, Ontario, Canada - Sep2016-L442-13m | ecosystem: Environmental > Aquatic > Freshwater... | reverse complement strand
CTACCGTGCCGTTGTGGCAAGTCGAGCAGCCGGTACTGACCGCCACGTTGACGTGGAACTTGGCTGGCGTCCAGGCCGTATAACTCTTGTGGCAGGTCGTGCAGTTAGCGGTTGTGCTGACGTGGTTGGCACTCTTGCCAGTAGCGTTGGTGCCGTTGTGGCAGCTGGTGCAAGTCGTCGCTGAAGTGAACGTGCTGTGGTCCGCCTTGGCTCCGGTCCATGTGGTATTGGACTTGTGGCAGCTCTCACAGCTTGCTGTCGTGGACAGATGTGACGCCGTCTTGCCGGTAGCTATTGTGCCGTTGTGGCAGCTTGAGCACCCAGTGCTTACGGCCACATTGACGTGGAACTTGGCTGGCGTCCAGCTGGTATAGCTGCTATGGCAAGTCGTGCAGTTGGCTGTGGTTGAAACGTGGTTGCCACTCTTGCCCGTTGCGTTGCTGCCGTTGTGGCAGCTCGAGCAATTGGTGGCGCTAGTGAAGGTGCTGTGGTCCGCCTTGGCTCCGGTCCAGATCGTGGTCGATTTGTGGCAGCTCTCGCAACTCGCAGTCGTTGCAAGGTGACTTCCCGTCTTGCCGGTGGCTACTGTGCCGTTGTGACAGCTGGAGCAGCCCGTGCTGACTGCCACATTGACGTGGAACTTCGCTGGTGTCCAGGCCGTGTAGCTCTTGTGACAAGTAGTGCAGTTGGCAGTCGTGCTGACGTGGTTGGCACTCTTGCCAGTAGCGTTGGTGCCGTTGTGGCAGCTTGCGCAATTGGTGGCTGTAGTGAAGGTGCTGTGGTCCGCCTTGGCGCCGGTCCATGTGGTATTGGACTTGTGGCAGCTCTCACAGCTCGCTGTCGTGGATAGATGTGACGCCGTCTTGCCGGTGGCTACCGTGCCGTTGTGGCAAGTCGAGCAGCCGGTACTGACCGCCACGTTGACGTGGAACTTGGCTGGCGTCCAGGCCGTATAACTCTTGTGGCAGGTCGTGCAGTTAGCGGTTGTGCTTACGTGGTTGGCACTCTTGCCCGTGGCATTGGTGCCGTTGTGGCAGCTGGTGCAAGTCGTCGCTGAAGTGAACGTGCTGTGGTCCGCCTTGGCTCCGGTCCATGTGGTATTGGACTTGTGGCAACTCTCACAACTCGCTGTAGTTGAGAGGTGGCTTGCCGTCTTGCCGGTGGCTACCGTGCCGTTGTGGCAAGTCGAGCAGCCGGTACTGACCGCCACGTTGACGTGGAACTTGGCTGGCGTCCAGGCCGTATAACTCTTGTGGCAGGTCGTGCAGTTAGCGGTTGTGCTTACGTGGTTGGCACTCTTGCCCGTGGCATTGGTGCCGTTGTGGCAGCTGGTGCAAGTCGTCGCTGAAGTGAACGTGCTGTGGTCCGCCTTGGCTCCGGTCCAGATCGTGGTCGATTTGTGGCAGCTTTCGCAACTGGCTGTCGTGGACAAATGGTTGTTCGATTTGCCACTAGCAATGGTTCCGTTGTGGCAGCTTGAACAGCCGGTGCTGATCGCCACATTAGTGTGGAGCTTGGCTGGCGTCCACACCGTGTAGCTCTTGTGGCAAGTCGTGCAGTTAGCCGTTGTAGAAACATGGTTCACCCCCTTACCGGCGGCTTTCGAGCCATCGTGGCAGTTCGTACACGTGGTAGCACTGGTAAACGTGCTGTGGTCGGCCTTGGCGCCGGTCCAGATCGTGGTTGACTTGTGGCAGCTTTCGCAATTTGCCGTGGTGGACAAGTGATTGCTCGACTTGCCGCTCAGTACGTTCCCGTTGTGGCAACTTGCGCATTGACTGCTGATAGAGACATTCTGATGAAATATCCCGGGGTTCCAGTTTGAGTAGCCACTCTTGTGACAGCTGTCACAGTTGTTGATTGCAACCCCTGTCAGCGACTTGTACGGAATGTGATTGGCCGTCGGTCCATCCGCTGGTGGATTGGCTCCACTGTGACAGGTCGAACACTGATTGGCCACCAGAGCCTGGGTGTGATTCCAACTGGTCGGTTTCCATCCCGCGGCGCTGTGGCAACTGGCGCAGTTCGCACTGGTTGGAATGTGAATGCCGTTCTTTCCCGTGGCATTGGTACCGTTGTGGCAACTGGCGCAGTTGGTTGCACCCGTGAAGGTGCTGTGATCCGGCTTGGCACCGGACCAGTTGGCAGTGGTCTTATGACAACTGTCACAAGCCCCCTGTGTCGACAGATGAGTCGATGACTTGCCAGTGGCCACGGTCCCGTTATGGCAAGTTGCACACGTCCCGGAAAAAACGCCCGTGTGACTGAATTTGGCACCACTGAAAGATTGTGTCGTATGACAGGCTTCACACCCCTGTTGAGTCGGCAAGTGCTGCTGCGGCTTCACCACATTGTTTCGAGCTAGCCGCAAACCGCTGGTGTGACAACTCGCGCAGTCGCGCGGTGTGCCTTTCAGTACGCCGCTATTGTGGCATGACTCACAACGTACGGAGGTGTGCGCGCCGGTCAAGGCGAACCCTGTCTTCAAGTGATCGAAATTCGTGCTCTGAATTTGCGCTTGCAGGCCGACTCCAAAGGTCACGAAAAGGATGATCGCAAGAACCCTAAAAAAGTACACATACGACCGGACTGGACCAAATCTGAGATCCGAAGCCGCAACATCCATCCTCGGTCGCTCAGACTCCTCGCAAGCCACGGGATGTGGTGAAACTTTTTCTGTGCTAGTGATCATGGACGTGCTGAAGGTTGTCGCCGTTGGCTGGTTGCCGTGATCTCGATGTTAGGTAGGTTTTCTTAGGTAAAGCTCAATGAAGTAGGTAACGTTATGTAAGTTGTCCGTACCTGTCGCTTTACAGATGTGGCGCCACGTGCGACGGCATTGATGTGCCGGATGCCAGAGGGACGCGCGAACTCAGTAGTGAGAACGCCGAGCGAGCCGCCTGTGACGCAGCGAGCCTATTCCTTGACGATTTCATTGATCTCAATCGTCACTCCCTTGCTTCCCACGGCAACTGGCGCGGAGTGCCCGGCCAGATCTCCACTCAGAGGCGCCGCGTTGGCACTCTTGGTCACTCGGGCAGCAACGATAACGCGACCGGCCTGCGATAAGCGGGTCGCAGGTGACATCGCCGTGCTGTCATCCAGGATGAACCGAAGTGGCAAGTCTCTGACCTGTTTGCGCAGCATCGCCAATGGCATGCGTGAACCCTCTGCCGGACGTGCAAAAACGAAAACCGTATCGTCCGGCTTCGCCTGGCTGGCCAGGGAGGCGGCCAAGGAAACGGTGCCGCTGACTGTTTGACTAGCTTCAATGGCAGTGTCCTGCCTGGCATTCGTCTGATCCGCCTTTTCAGTCAACTGATTCAGGATTGGATCGTGAGGGTTGGCCCCAGCGGCACCTCCGGCCGCCGCCAGACTACCCATCCTGCTTGCACTGACGGCAGCAACGGCGGGTGCAGCCGAGCCATACCTGATCCATGCAAAAGCTGCAGCACCCGCCAGCAGCACCAGCCCGAGCAACAAGGCCGCCCATCGCTTTGCAGTGTTCATAGTACGCAGGCACCTTCAAAATTCATAGCGTGCGCCAATGAAATAGTTCATCCGATTTGAAGACGTGGCACTGCCAGGACCAGTGGAGGTCGGAGCGCCAGTGGCATTGGATTGCTCGTATGTCAGCTCTGTTTCCAGTGACACTTGCTGACGAACACGGTACACCAACCGCACGCCCGCCGTCCAGACATCACTGCCGGCGCCAGCTGAGTCACTTTGGGTGTAATACTTCAACGAGGGCTCGATCTGCCATTTTTCAGTCAAACCGGATAGGTTGTTATACGACAGCAAAGTGCCGTGGTAGGTAGGTCCTCCAAGCAGGCTCAGATTGAAGACGTGCGTATCACGGGGCGAATACAAATTGGTTCCAATCAGTTGTCCGCCGACACTCCACAAATTGCCCGTGCTGGGCTGACCGTTGGGCAAGAGATCGGCCACTGGCCTGATCTCATCGACATTGGTCAGGCTCATGTCCGCACCGATCTGCCAATTCTTGGCAATCGTCGTCGTGCCACCAATGTGGGCCTGAGTCTGGTACGGCGTGAGCCCCTTGACTTGCTCACGCAGGATCTCGATGGGGGTCACACCGAGCAAGTCCTGAACACGCTGGGCTGGCGCCAACAAAGCGGGGTTTTGAAAAAACAGAACATTCCCCAAAGAAAGCATGGGGGTGGTACGCCGGTCGAACATGGCGTTGATCACCGTCGCCTCGGTCACCTGCCAGGTAGCTTGAAGCGCGGCCACGTTAACCCCCTTGATGACCATGTCATAGTCGAGTTGCGCAGACGCCGACAGACCTCCGCTGAAATAGCGCAGGTCAGCGCCAACACCCCGCCGGTCAGTAACGCCATCAATGACCTGTTCAATCAGGAAAGCACTGCCGCTGAGTTCCTTGGTCAGCGCTTCTGCATCCACTGACAAGCCATAAAACGTTCTGCGTGTATCAAGCAGCGGGTCAGACGGTGTGCCGACCACGGCGTTCAACTTCCACTTCGGCTTGAAGGCATAGCTGGCTTGCAATCCATCGAATCGATACAGGACACCACCACCGTTGGGCGACTGGCGTCCGACGCGAAAGCTGGTCCCGTTGACAAGGGAACGGTAGTCAAAATAGAGCGCAGAAAGTCGCTCCTTTCCAATGTCTTTGATCATGTCGGCACTGTAGTTATCGCGGAAGACAAAGCGCATATCCTTCTCTGCATCCCGCAACCGCCAATTCAGATCGACATTGGTTTGCAGTTGCCGCTGATCCATGGCCGACAAGGTAGTGTCGGACTGCAATATCGGCAAGCCGCCTAATACCGAGTCCTTGAACTCCTGGGAGCGAACATCAGACTTGCCACCGTAATAGAACATCGAAACCGAACCACTGGTCGTTGAAGTCGCCTCGGCTGCAGCTTTCGGTTTTTCGGTCGATGCCTGCACAGAAGTCACAGACGCGACAAGTTGGCGCACGCGATCGCTATCCGCGCCGATCGGATAGAGCTTCAGGAAAAGATCAAATTCGCTGCCTGCACGCACAGGGTCCCCTGCATTCAATCGAGACAGACCGGCAAGCTCCTGTGCTCGTCGCGACGAACCATTGGGTGGCAGATTCAGCAACTGGTTCAAGGTTTCAGTTGCCAAACCATAGTTGCCGCCATCAAATGCTGACTGTGCGGCTGTCAGCAGTTCCTTCGCTGAAACCTCGACCTCAGGTGCCGCCGGTGCTGCCGACATATCCTGAGCACGGGTCGGAACATTGAGTGTGGTGGCTAGTGCCAAGGAAGGCGCGCCGGTTGCAATCAACTTTGCCGATGCTCCCAGGCCGTCCAGGACAAATTCAATGCTGCGATTATCGCGACCCGCCCGCACCCTGAACCGAACCGGCGCACCGAAGCGAACCACCAGGCGTCTGGTCGAATTAAGCTGGGCTATGCTGTTGTCCGATTCATCCGTAATCACGATCGTCGGAATCTCTCCTGCACCAGCGATTCGTCTTTCGCTCGTGCTGTCATGAATTTGGTCGCGCGTCGGCAGGACCGTATAGAACGACTGAACAAGATCGGAGGCGCGCGCCGAGATTGACTTTGAGTAGAGAACGGGCGTCACAAACTTGACTTCGATCACCGCATTGACGCCCTCCTGGCGAACCTCAACGTCGTCGACAAATTGTGCATTCGCAGCGGCAACAAAGCCAGCAAAAATGCTGGCGGCAATGGGTCTCAACATATATTTGTTCATGATGCGTAATAGGTGATTGGTGAAAAATTGATCAAAAAAAGACGAAATCAAACTGAACTCAGTCCCACTTGGAATAGGCGCTTCCCTTGCTACCCAGCGGCTTGTGGCAGCCCGACATGGAGCAATCGGTAGGCGCCGTACCACTCCTGGCCTGGTGGGCCAGCGCCTTCTTCTCCATGCTACCCAGATAGGCCGTGCCGGTCGCGTGGCAGGATTTGCACCATCCGGCACCGTTACCAAGACTGGCGTTGTGATTCATTTTTTGTGTAGCCCACGAAGTCGTACTGGTATGACACGCCTTGCAGGTCATCGAACTGCCGGCAAGCAACTGTGCTTCTGGAATGTGATTGGCGGGCTTGCCGGTGGCGGTACTTCCGTTATGACAACTGGAACAGTTGGTTGCTACGGTGAACGTGCTGTGGTCAGCCTTGGCGCCGGTCCAGACGGTGGTTGATTTATGGCAGGTTTCGCAACCGGCCGTAGTCAAGATATGGCTGCTGGTCTTGCCAGTCGTCGCCGCTCCATTGTGGCAACTTGCACAACCCGTGACCACTGAAACATTGATATGGAACTTGGCCGGTGTCCAACTCGTGTAGCTCTTGTGACAAGTGCCGCAATTGGCGGTGGTCGTGATGTGATTGGCCGTCTTGCCAGTGGCACTGCTTCCGTTGTGACAACTTGAGCAGATGGTTGCCGTCGTAAACGTGCTGTGGTCCGCCTTGGCTCCGCTCCAGGTCGTATTTGATTTGTGACACGTTTCGCAACTCGCTATCGTGGACAGGTGACTGGCTGTCTTGCCGGTGGCGACCGTGCCGTTGTGACAGCTCGAGCAGCCTGTACTCACCGCCACGTTGGCGTGGAACTTGGCTGGTGTCCAGGCCGTATAACTCTTGTGGCAGGTTGTGCAGTTGGCAGTCGTTGAGACGTGATTAGCGGTCTTGCCGGTGGCATTGGTGCCGTTGTGGCAGCTCGAACAATTTGTGGCGCTAGTAAACGTGCTGTGGTCCGCCTTGGCTCCGCTCCAGGTCGTATTTGATTTGTGACACGTTTCGCAACTCGCTGTCGTGGACAGGTGACTGGCCGTCTTGCCCGTGGCTACTGTGCCGTTGTGGCAACTTGAGCAACCCGTGCTCACCGCCACATTGATGTGGAACTTGGCTGGTGTCCAGGCCGTAAAACTCTTGTGGCAGGTTGTGCAGTTGGCAGTCGTTGAAACGTGATTAGCGGTCTTGCCGGTGGCATTGGCTCCGTTGTGGCAACTTGAGCAATTGGTGGCTGTGGTGAAGGTGCTGTGGTCTGCCTTGGCGCCCGTCCAGATCGTGGTCGATTTGTGGCAGCTCTCGCAAGTCGCGGTGGTTGAGAGGTGGCTTGCCGTCTTGCCGGTAGCTACTGTGCCGTTGTGGCAGCTTGAGCAGCCAGTGCTTACCGAGACATTGGCGTGGAACTTGGCTGGTGTCCAGGCCGTGTAGCTCTTGTGGCAGGTCGTGCAGTTTGCAGTCGTTGAAACGTGATTGGCCGTCTTGCCCGTGGCGTTGGTGCCGTTGTGGCAGCTTGAGCAATTGGTGGCTGTGGTGAAGGTGCTGTGGTCTGCCTTGGCTCCGGTCCAGATCGTGGTCGATTTGTGGCAACTCTCGCAACTCGCTGTCGTGGACAGATGTGACACCGTCTTGCCGGTGGCTACTGTGCCGTTGTGACAGCTTGCGCAACCCGTGCTCACGGCCACATTGACGTGGAACTTCGCTGGCGTCCACGCCGTATAGCTCTTGTGGCAGGTTGTGCAGTTGGCAGTCGTTGAAACGTGATTGGCGGTCTTGCCGGTGGCATTGGCTCCGTTGTGGCAGCTTGAGCAATTCGTGGCTGTCGTGAACGTACTGTGATCCGCCTTGGCACCGGTCCAGATCGTGGTTGACTTGTGGCAGCTCTCGCAACTTGCTGTCGTGGATAAATGATTGTTCGATTTGCCGCTGGCAATGGTTCCGTTGTGGCAAGTCGAACAACCCGTGCTCACGCTCACATTGGCGTGCAGCTTGGCCGGTGTCCAACTGGTGTAGCTCTTGTGGCAACTCGTGCAGTTCGAACTCGTAGGTACATGGTTGACGCCCTTGCCGGTTGCGTTGCTTCCGTTGTGACAACTCGTGCAGTTCGTGGCTGACGTGAAAGTACCGTGGTCGGCCTTGGCACCTTCCCATTTGCCGGTGGACTTGTGGCAACTCTCACAAGCAGCCGTGGTGGCAAGATGGTTGCTGCTCTTGCCGCTCGCGATGGTTCCGTTGTGGCAAGTCGAACATCCCGTGCTCACGCTCACGTTGGCGTGCAGTTTGGCTGGCGTCCAACTGGTGTAGCTCTTGTGGCAAGTAGTGCAGCTGGCACTAGTGCTGACGTGATTGGTTCCTTTGCCAGTGGCCTTGGCCCCGTCATGGCAACTGGTGCAGTTTGTTGAACTGCTGAACGTGCCGTGATCCGCCTTCGCGCCGGTCCAGCCAGCGGTGGACTTGTGGCAACTCTCGCAACTGGCTGTGGTCGCAATGTGGGATGCCGTCTTGCCGGTCGCGATGGTGCCGTTGTGGCAGTTTGAGCAGCCGGTGGTAACCGAGACATTGGCATGGAGCTTGGCAGGCAACCAACTACCCGGCGCGTTCTTGTGGCAGGTCGTGCAATTGACACTGGTACTGACGTGATTTCCATTCTTGCCGGTTGCTTTGGTGCCATCGTGACAGCTTGCGCACACGGTTGCTGAACTAAAACCTGCATGATCCATCCTGGTCGCTGGCAACCAGGCCACAGGCTTATGGCAGGAATCACACGAAGCCTGCGTCACGGTATGCGTGGACGGCTTGCCGGTTGCCGTGCTGCCGTTATGGCAAGTGAAACAGGCACCGGCGACCACACCCGCATGATTAAATTTGGCACCCGTAAAGACCTTGGTGCTGTGGCAAGAGTCGCAACCCAATGCAGTGACGAGGTGCTGCTGCGGCTTGACCACATTGTTCCGTGCCAAGCGCAAACCACTGGTATGACAGCTGGCGCAGTCGCGCGGCGTACCTTTGAGAACTCCAGCCACATGACATGACTCGCAGCGCGCGGACGAATGCGTTCCGGTCAGCGCAAACCCGGTCGTCAAATGGTCGAATCTTCCGGTTTGGTTCTGCGCCCGCAAATTTGCGCCAACAGTCACGCACAGGAGCACCAAAAGCACCCTGACGACGCGTACAAAAATGCTTGCGCCGCTTGACCTCATGAGAACACTGCCTCACCTGTTGGCGGCGCCATACCGCTTGCATCAGAGGCCGGCAAAAGCTCGTTCCCTGGCAAAGCGGACAACGTTGTCGCAGCGGGTTTGCTGACATGCCCGGTACGGCGTTGAATTTTCTTCCAGTTGTCCGTCACGTGACACTGTTCGCAGCGGGTTCCAAATTCTCCATGGTGCAGATCATCCAGTCGATGGCAGGTCACGCACTCGGAGTCTAGCGGCGCAGCAGCCTTTCCCTTGGGCGCCTCCTGCTTGTGGCAGGACTCACAGCCGACCTTGACGTGTTTGCCATCGAGACGGTACTTGGTCTTCTTGTCGTGATTGAATTCCCATAAAGTCCAGGCACGCGTGTTGTGACAGTTCTCGCAAAGTGCACCGAACTTCTGCTTGTGCTTGTCCTCCTTCTGGTGGCAGCCCAGACAATCTCGTGGCGCATCCTTGTAACGCGCGCTCTGGTGACAAGTCTTGCAGGCCGCCGGAACATGGCGTCCGGTGAGCGGGAAACGGGTCAGCCGATGGTCAAATTTTTCAACGCGCCATGAGCGGTCGTCATGACACTGCTGGCAGGCGATGCCCTGCTGCCCCTCGTGCTTGTCATCCTTCTCGTGACAGCTGAAGCAATCCGTCGCCGTCTTTCGCATACTGGCAAGATCCTTGTGACAGGCTGTGCACTTGACAGCGGGCAGCGCGTGTGCGTTGCGCAGAACAAACTTGGTCCTGTCGTGATTGAAGCGGCCCACCGTGGTCCTCCAGTCGCGCTCACTGTGACAATCACCACAACGCTCGCCCAGCGACCCGTTGTGTTTGTCATCCTTCTTGTGGCAGGACAGGCAATCCTTGGAGGCTTCCTTGAACATCACGCTCTTGTGACATTCCTTGCATTCCACTTTGGCATGCTTTCCCAGCAAGGGGAAACTGCTCAGATCGTGGTCGAACTTCTTTGCCGGCTCTTTCCAGCTTCGCTCACTGTGACAGCTCGCACAGTCTTTTCCCAGGGAACCCTTGTGCTTGTCGTCCTTGGCATGGCAGGCATTGCACTCCTGGCTCAACTTGGTACGGTAGAGATTGCCGGTGTGGCAAGTCACACACGCCGTGGTGATATGCTTGCCACGCAAAGCGTACTTGGTATCGGTATCGTGACTGAACTTGCTGCTCTTCCAGAGGCTGGCGCCATGGCAGGATTCACACTTTTCACCGAATAGCCCCTTGTGGCCCCTGGCACCATCGTCGTCCTTCTTGTGACAACCAATGCAGGTACGCGGCGTTTCCCTGTAGTTCGTCGTCTTGTGACAGGCTGAACACTTCACATCAACGTGCTTGCCAGCCAGTGCGAAACGTGTCGTTGCATGGTCGAACTTGGTCTCTTTCCAGTTGCTCTCGTTATGACAGTCGGCGCATTTGGCACCCAGTGCGCCCTTGTGCACGTCGTCTTTGCGATGGCAAACGCTGCACTGGGTCGCCGCCTCGCGATATTTCTTACCCGTCACGTGGCACTTATCGCACTCAAGAGGCTGATGTTTGCCGCGCAGCAAGAAGTCGCTCTGACTGTGATCAAACTTCTTCTTGTCAAAGCTGACCACCTGCGCCTCGCGCCCCTTGTGATCCGTGTGGCAAACGCTGCAGGGCTGGGCTTTTTGCCTCCCATGAAAGCCCGTCTTGGATCGCATATCAGCGCCTACGTCCTTGTGGCAATCGGCGCACAATCCCGACTGCGCGCCCCGGTCGAACTTGACGTGGCACTGCTTGCAGTCGTCTTCCAGTTTGGCATGCCCCTGGATAAGCTTGCCGGGTGCCAGAATGGATTCGAGGCTCTGCGCTCCTGCAAACCCCGGCCAGACCCAAGCACTTACCAGCAACATGATGGTCATGGCAAGACGCTTGCACTTCGATCGGGACGACATCAGCCATAGCATCAGTTTGCACTGCCCATCAATATGCGTGAACCGCAATCACGTGGACAATCGCACTGATCACGAGCAGATAGACAAACGGAATATGCGCCACATGCCACAAAGAAAACAGGCGTGAATAGGCAGTGAACTGGGCAACACGGGTGACAGCATGAAGATACTGCCAGACCAGCGCCTTCGCATGTTTTTCACGCTTGGCGAGGTCCATAGCACTCCATTGATGCTGCGCCGCCAAACTCCGTAAAGTGCGTCCCAATTCGGAGACACAGCGACGATAGGTCAGCCACTGCTGCAACGGGAGCCAAAACACCTGGCGGGTATAGGTGAGCCAGCCGACGCGCGCTTTGAGTTCCCGCTGCTCAAACTCAATCAGCCTGGCTTCGACCTTCGGAGCAAACGACAGGCGGGACCTGGCATCTGCCTCCTCCAATCCAGCGCGAGTCTGCAAATCACGCAGTTCAGCCTTCTCGCCGTGCAGTCCGCGATTGACCCGTGCATAAATGAATCGCCCGATCACCCCACTGCCAGCCACAGCCAACATGCTGTAGAGCGCCACCGCGGCGTTAAGGGAGCCGACCCGGAAAGTCGAGTGCAAAAGAATGAGCAGCGGACCGCCAACACCCAGCACCATATGCACCAGGAACCACCATTTGACACGCCCCCAATTTCTGGAAAAACTGAAATGCTTGCGCAAGGGGTAGCTGAACAGGAGCAGCATCATGACGCCACCCGCCACCCCGATCCAGTAACCCACGTCATCGCCTGCCTTGAAAAACTCCATCCGGCTAAATTGCCATGCAGCCAGCACCAGGCTGACGATGGCCAGATAGACGATCACATCAACTGGCATCGAACTGGTAAAAGTACGGTCCTGGTCCAACTGCTCCACAGACGGTCCGCCTGCACGCACGAGGGTCGAATCCGGGAACTCGGAGTCCCGGATGGTCACGGCGTGGGGAAAGAATTTTTCAGTGGCGGTGTTCATCTTCGGAATCGCAATGGGGCGCTTGGTTGGTTCCATTTGATGGTAAATAGGCTTTCTTAAGTAAAGCTTAATGAAGTAGGTAACTCTCTGTAAGTTGATGTATCAAAGTACATTTTAGGGAATTTTTCCCAATTATACAGAAAAGTCAGTTTGGCGTCGATCTCGCGGAGTCACCCGCAAGCCTGTGCTCAGTGCGTGTGGGCGAAACTGCTGACCAGAGTAACCAGCGCGATCCCGGCCATCAACCAGCCAATCTGAGCGACCGTTTCGCGGGCCGTCAGACGCTTTTGCAATTGGGGAATCAGATCTGCCAGCGCCACGTAGACAAAGCTGCTACTGGCAACCACCAGAAAATAGGGCAGGTATTCCTGCAACTGATCCACCAGCCAGTAACCTGCCAGCCCCCCCAGGGATGTCACAGCGCCGGCCAGCGACACCTTGAGAACCGCGGCACGCTTATTGCCGGCGCCTGAGCGCAGCACCATCAGATCACCCATATGGTGTGGCACCTCGTGCGCCAGCACGGCGAGCGACGCGATCACCCCCAAGCGCAGGTCGGCGACAAAGGCGGAGGCAATCAGTACCCCGTCGCCAAAGCAGTGCACGCTGTCACCAGCCAGCACGGCCCATGTGCCACTTGCCGCTCCATCACCGTGGCCATGCAGATCCGACTCGTGCTCGTGATGATGCTCATGCCCGTGGTGCCACAACTCGGCTTTATCGAGCAGAAAAAAGAAAACCAGCCCCACCAGCAGTGCAACGAACAGCTTGTGTGCTGCCACCTGTCCCTCGAAAGCCTCTGGTAACAAATGCAGAAATGCGGTGGCCAGCAGCGCACCGGCGGCCAGGCTCAGCATGTGCTGGGTGTAGCGTGCCAGCACACCAAAGCTCAGCAAGGCCGCGAGCCAGACGCTGCCAATGCCAGCCACGAGAGTACCCATCAAAATTGCTATCCAAATCACTGTTGTCTACACCTAAAAAACACCGAGTGAGGCCAACGGCAACAGCCGCGTCACCAACTGGCGATGCCACGCGGATTATGGCAGTTGACCATGGCATAAGCTCATTGCCAAAAGTCATCAGTCATCACGGACAATCGTTCCATGAACATCGACGGCAAGCTTCAAAGGAATAGACACGGTAGCTGTGCTCTGGTTGGAGCCGGCCCTGGCGACCCTGAATTGCTCACCGTCAAAGCCGTCAAGGCGATCCAGGCGGCCACCCTGCTTCTGGTAGACGATCTGGTCCACGAAGGCGTGGTGGCGCTTGCAGCACCAAGGGCGCGGGTCGTCTATGTTGGCAAGCGTGGCGGCTGCAAGTCGACCTCACAGGCCTTCATCGAAAGACTCATGATCACGGCGGTTTACCGTGGTGAGGCTGTGGTCCGCCTCAAAGGCGGCGATCCCTTCATTTTTGGTCGCGGTGGCGAGGAAGTCGAGCACCTTCAGGCCGCAGGCATCGCCGTCAGCGTGGTCAATGGCATTACAGCGGGGCTGGCCGCCGTGACGAGCCTCGGCGTGCCGCTGACACACAGGGAGCACGCGCAGGGCGTAATGCTTGTCACCGGCCACGCCAGGACCGGTATCGCCGGCACCGACTGGAAGACACTGGCAGCCACAGCCCACAGCGCCAGGTTGACGTTGGTCATTTACATGGGTGTCAGCAACGCCGCGCACATTCAGGAGGAATTGCTCTGCTGCTTGCCCGCGGACACGCCGGTGGCCCTGATTCAGGACGCCACACTGGTCAGTCAGCGTCACGCCGTCTGCACGCTGGCCCGATTGCACCGTACCCTGGAACAGGAACAAATCAGCAGCCCGAGTGTGATCGTGATCGGTGATGTGCTGCGTGGTTTGACGGCTGCGAAAATCACCATCCCGGTGGCAAAGCGCAGCGCCTAAACTTCGCTCATGCACACCTTTGACGTAGTCATCGTCGGCGCTGGTGCGGCAGGCCTGTTCTGTGCCGGTGTCGCTGGGCAGAGCGGCCTATCGGTACTGGTGCTCGATCACAGCGAGAAAGTGGCCGAAAAAATCCGGATTTCGGGCGGCGGCCGCTGTAACTTCACCAACCAGGACTGCACGGCAGCGAATTTTCTTGGCAATAACCCGAATTTCTGCCGCTCCGCGCTGACACGCTTCACAGCGCGTGATTTCACGGCCTTGTTGCAGCGCCATGGCGTGGCGTTCCACGAAAAGCACAAGGGACAGCTGTTTTGCGATCATTCAGCCGACGACATCATCAAGGTACTGCTGGCCGAGTGCACTGCTGGTCAAGTAACGCGCTGGCAACCCTGCAGCGTCAAGTCCATCCAATCCGGTTCTGACGCTCAGTCCGTGGACACTTTCCGCTACCAGATTGAGTGTGATCGTGGTACGGTGCGAGCCCGCGCTGTGGTCGTCGCCACCGGCGGCTTGTCGATTCCAAAGATCGGCGCAAGCGACTTCGGTTATCGGGTGGCCCGCCAGTTTGGCCTTCGTGTCGTGGAGCTACGACCCGCTCTGGTGCCCCTGACGTTTGACAGCGCGAGTTGGGCCCCCTTTGCACCGCTGGCCGGGCTCTCGCTGCCGGTGCAGATCGAGTTTGGTGACAGGAAGGGCAAGATTTCCTTTTTGGAAGACTTGTTGTTTACCCATCGCGGCCTGAGTGGCCCGGCGGTACTGCAGATTTCGAGTTACTGGAAGGCCGCCTTGCCGATTCGGATCAATCTGGCACCCAGCGTTGACCTGCTGCAAGCCCTCTCACAGGCCAAGCTCCATTCCCGAAAACTGATTGCCAACGAGCTCGCCACACTGCTTCCGTCGCGCCTGGTCGATACCTGGATTGCACAGGACAGCAAGACCGCCCCGTCCTGGCAGCGACCGATCAATGAAGCCAGCGACAAGGCATTGGCGGGACTGGCTGAACGCCTGTCAAATTGGGAACTCACGCCCACCGGCACCGAAGGTTTCAACAAGGCGGAGGTGACCGCTGGCGGTGTCGATACGCGTGACCTGTCCTCACAAACCATGGAGTCAAGCCAGGCGGGTTTGTACTTTATTGGGGAAGTGGTGGACGTCACCGGGTGGCTGGGCGGCCACAACTTCCAGTGGGCATGGTCCAGCGCCTTCGCCTGCGCCCAGAGCCTCGCCAGCAAGTTAGAGGCGACGCGGCAGTCGCTGTAATCCACATTTATGCAATAACATGGCTATAATCTGCTGCTTTGCTGGCAAACCCTCGCTGCCTGATCATTTTTTAGCGGGGAATAAACGCAGTACCTTGGTCAAATGCCCGATCTTCCTTTGACTGACGTATGCACCTTCTGGATCACTTTACGTAAATGACAACCATCCGTGTAAAAGAGAACGAACCCTTTGACGTAGCGCTGCGTCGCTTCAAGCGCACTATCGAAAAGCTGGGCCTGCTGACTGACTTGCGAGCCCGCGAGTTCTACGAAAAGCCGACCGCCGAGCGCAAGCGCAAGAAGGCAGCTGCCGTCAAGCGCAACTACAAGCGCATTCGCGCCATGCAGTTGCCCAAGAAGATGTACTAACCCTGAGACCTTGTGGGACAGACCGCAGTTACGCGTAGCGAACCAGCTCTGTCCCCAACTGATCAGTGAAGCTAGCCCGCCGAGGCCACTCAGGCGGGCTTTTTTATGTCCAAAACTGTTTACAAGGAACAACTCCCATGACACTCAAAGAGCAGATCACGGAAGACATGAAAAACGCCATGCGCGCCAGAGACAGCGAGCGCCTGGGCACGATCCGCTTGTTGCTGGCCGCAGCCAAGCAAAAAGAGGTGGATGAACGCGTTGTGCTTGACGATGCAGCCATGGTGGCGATCATCGACAAACTGATCAAGCAACGCAAGGACTCGGTTGCCGCGTTTACCCAGGCCGATCGCATGGATCTTGCCGACAAAGAGTCAGCCGAAATCGTGGTGCTGCAGGCCTACCTGCCGCAACGCCTGAGCGCCGACGAACTGAACGCAGCGGTGCTGGCCATCGTGGCCGAAATCGGTGCGGAGTTGGGCCGTGCCGTTGGCCCCGGCGATATGGGTAAAGTCATGGGCACCGTCAAGACACATCTTGCCGGCAAGGCCGACATGGGCCAGGTATCGGGCGCCGTCAAAGCGGCCTTGTCCCGCTAGCTACCCGCCACCTTCATCCGGTTGACCAGCATGGAGCCAACGGTCTTGGCGCCGTAGTTGTAGGCGTCGGCTCCGACCGCCTCGATTCCCTTGAGCATGGCCTTCATGTTGCCGGCAATCGTGATCTCGTGGACCGGGTAAGCGATGCGCCCACGCTCGACCCAGAAACCGCTGGCGCCGCGCGAATAGTCGCCCGTGACGTAGTTCACACCGGAGCCCATCAGTTCCGTCACGAAAAGGCCGGTACCGAGTTTCTTCAGCATGGCATCCAGATCGTCATCGGGCCGCGTCAGGCGTGAAGTCAAGCTCAGGTTGTGTGAACCGCCAGCGTTGCCTGTGGTCTTCATGCCCAGTTTGCGAGCGGAATAGCTGCCCAGAAAATAGCCCTGCACCCGTCCCGCTTCCACCACCTGGCGTGCCTTCACCTGAACACCCTCGTCATCAAATGGTGAACTGCCTTTGCCACGCTTGACGAAGGGGTCTTCGAGGAGGTCGAGGTGCTTGGCCATCACCTGCTTGCCCATTGAGTCAAGCAGGAATGAGCTCTTGCGATAGAGCGCCCCGCCGCTGATGGCTTGCACCAGATTACCCAACAAACCCGCAGCCAGCGGTGACTCAAACAGCACCGGACACTGGCGGGTCGCAATCTTGCGCGAGTTCAGACGGCTCAGCGCACGTTCGGCCGCGTAGCGTCCAACCGCCTCGGGTGCCGCCAGCTCATCGGCGCTGCGCATCGAGCTGTACCAGGCGTCGCGCTGCATGTCGTCGCCTTTGCCGGCGATCGGCGACACTGACAGCGAATGCCTTGAACTCGCGTAGCCACCGCGAAAACCTCGCGTGTGCGCGCTGAAAAAATGCGATTGCTGAGCCGACACGCTGGCACCCTCGCTGTTGCTGATGCGTTTGTCGGTCTGCAATGCCGCTGCCTCGCAACACATGGCCAAACGGGCCGCTTCTTCACTGGTGACGGTCCACGGAAAAAACAGGTCCAGATCCGTTCGTTGCGCCGCCGGTGCCGCGATGTCCTGCTCGTCCGGCAAGGCGGCAAACGGATCTTCAGCGGTAAAACGCGCGATGTCATAGGCGGCCTGCACGGTTTGTTCAATTGCAGCTCGGGAGAAATCCGAGGTGCTGGCATTTCCCCTGCGCTGCCCGAGGTAAACCGTGACGCCGAGCGACTTGTCACGATTGCGCTCCACATTTTCCAGTTCGCCCTTGCGCACCGAAACGCTCAGTCCGCACCCTTCGGAGGCTTCAGCCCCGGCATCGGTGGCACCGAGCTTTCTGGCGTGGGCCAGCGCCGTGTCCACCAGTTCCTCAAAAAACGGGCGGCTGTAACTGAATCCTCGCTCAGGCTTGGCTTGATCAACGGCGGGACGGGTGTGCTTGGTGGGTTTCTTCATATCGGAGGCTATGATACTTGGCTATGTCACGCAAACTCAAAAAAGGCTATTTCGTCCGCGGTGAATTTGTCGCCGAGGGCAGTGAGCGCGATCTCGAACTCAAACGTGAACTCAAGGGCACGGACGAGCAGAGCCGCACTGACCTCAAGCGCGAAAGCGCCGAATTGCAAAAGCTCGGCGAGGAGTTGTTGACGCTGCGTGCAGACCTGCTGGAGCGACTTGAATTGAGCGAAAAACTCAAAGACGCCGTGCTGGAAGCCAAACGCATCACCAATTTCGAAGGCAAGCGGCGCCAGATGCAGTTTATTGGCAAGCTGATGCGCTTGGTGGACCCCGCCGTTCTGGAAACAGTTCGCGCCGCCTTGACCGAGCAGACCAGTGGCTCGGCACAGGAAAACCTGATCCTGCATCTGGCAGAAACATGGCGTGAGCGCCTGCTTGGCGCCGAGGATGCTTTCGGCGACTGGCTCGCCCAG
>Ga0194056_10000731_pt1 | contig 17937 bp, 17 predicted proteins | sample SepL4413m_MetaG_FD_155458 | JGI IMG/M metagenome (GOLD analysis project Ga0194056, IMG submission 155458) | Anoxic zone freshwater microbial communities from boreal shield lake in IISD Experimental Lakes Area, Ontario, Canada - Sep2016-L442-13m | ecosystem: Environmental > Aquatic > Freshwater... | reverse complement strand
AAGCCATGGATGCTACCGGATATCTCGGAGCCTGGCTGATTAAGGCTTTTTACGTACCGACAGGGTAGAATGTTCACCCGCCACTTTGCATTATTGTAGAGTGGCTTTTTTTATTGACAAATAATGATTTTTATAGTATTGTATATACAGTTGGAATAAAGGAGGTATGATAGATGAACCCAATGAACCAACACAAGAGTTTGTATCGTTTGCACAAAATGTTGCATCTGATACGTTACGCGAATATGGATCCGGAAGAAGTCGTCAAAGGCTTACGGATTCCGGAGGGCGTAGAAATCATCGTTTTCACTGATGCATCCGGCAAATCGCCCACAGGCGAAGCTGGTATCGGCATCGTGATCACGACTGCCGAGGGGTATATCTTGCATCAAGAATCACATATGATCCTCGATGCATCTATGTCAAAAAGCGTGACTCGCTTGGAAACATTTGCAGCCTACGTAGCTATGCAGATTGTTCCACACGAACAAATTCTTCTCGTCAGCGATAACGACACAGTGGTGAAGAATATCGCGAAAATCAGAGAGGGTCGAATCTTATCAGATAAGAAATACGACTTAGACATTTGGAGCGAGATTCAGAGCTTCATGTCTGATCATCCTGGCGTACACTCTCAGTGGATCCGCGCGAAAGCGGGAAATCTTGGCAACGAGCTTGCCGACACCGCTGCTCGCAAAAACAGAAATCGGCCCCTTAGGCCACATTGAACATTTACTCAGAAACCCTGTCTGTATCTCAGATGGGGTATTTTTATTGCAAAATTTGCATATTATGTTATAATACTCGGCATACGGACTTTGAAAACTGGACATGGAAAGTCTCCAAAGAGGCAAAACATGAAAATTATTACCTTGTTCATCATATTCATGATGACTTTCATGGCATTTTCTGTCGAAATCGCGAAAATGCCTGCGACGCAGGCCAAGCCCTCAGAAGCTCGGGCCATTTGCTCAGCAGAAATTACCATTGGCAGAGACATTTCTCTCCTTGGGATTGAGCTGATACAAGGCAACGATAAAGAGAATGCGCGGCTAAAGAAGGCAATTGCAGACAAGGCTGCTTTACTCGGCGTGAAGCTGGATCCGAAGCCGAGCACGATGAAGTGTCTAAACGATTGGTCGCCAGCACAGCCAAGATGGAACAAGCAGATAACAGCAAAAATGCTTGCAAATGATCTGAACAAGAATGATTTCCTGACAAAAATCGTAAACGATAAGACAGAGAAGCTCGTCTACCCTCCAGTAGGTACGGTAGATGGAAAAGCCAATCCTTTGGCCATAAATTTACGGCTGTATTCTATCGGCTGGAACTGCGGGCTGCTTTATCAGTCGAACTACATTGCCTTCATCTATAACGGTGCAGGGAAGTGTCGTGCAGAAACACAGCAGGCAAATGCACGAGGCGCCAAAGCAGTACTTGAACTTCTCGAGGGAAACAGAAAATTCCAGGCATTCTTCCGAGACGATAGTTCTTTCAAGAGTATTGCAAAGACTTTTACCGATGTAAGAACTAACAAGCAAAGTGTTGCAGCGGCAAAGCTAATCGCCGTCTGGCCCGAAAAATTTATGCAATCCTGCATATTACCAAAATAGTAGAATCACGATGCCACCCCTGCTAACAGCTCGGGTGGTTTTTTTATACAAAAAAAAGGCGAACTGAGAGATCAGTTCGCCTCGTGCGTGTAAGTTATAGCCGAAGAAGGTGCTTTAAGAGCGCCATTCTGATTGGGACACCATTTGCGGCTTGGCGGAAATACGCTGCCTTCAGTGAGTCGTCGCATCTTGGGTCGATCTCGCCAACTCGCGGCAGCGGATGCATCACAATCCCGTTGTCCGAGATCATTTCGAGATGCTCCGGCAGGAAGCAGTAGCTACCTTTCAGAGTTTCGTAAGCCGTCGGTGTAGACATCCGCTCTTTCTGAATCCTCGTCATATAGACGACGTCAGCTCTGCCGAGTGCTTCTACCATGTCAGCTGATTCGGTGACGGCGATACCCATCCGTGTCATTCTCTCAACAAGTTCAAATGGAGCGCGAAGCTCAGGTGGGGAAACAAGGCGAACCATGTACGGAGCATGGAGCATCAGTAACTTCAGAAGCGAATGAACAGTGCGGCCGTTTTTCAGATCACCAACCAAAGTCACAATCAGGTCATCGACCCTACCGAGCTCTTTCTTGATCGTATAGAGATCGAGAAGTGCCTGGGTTGGGTGCTCACCAACGCCGTCTCCAGCGTTTATGATAGGAACATGAGATACGCTTGCGGCTCTCACAGCGGCGCCAACCTCAGGGTGGCGAAGGACGATCAGATCAGCGTAGCTGTGGATTACACGAATTGTGTCCTCCAAGGTTTCGCCTTTTGCGGCTGAAGAAAACTGACCAGCTGCTTCACTCGACATCATTTCGATTCCGAGGCTAAGTGCCGCTGATTCGAACGAAAATCTCGTTCTGCTGCTCGGCTCATAGAAGAGCGCTGTCATTTTTTTCTTGCCTCTTTTGCAAATCGGTTCTTCGAGCTCTGCACAAACGTCAGCGCTACGAAAAATCGATTCGATGAAATGTCGATCGAACTGATCAACGCTCAGAATATGATCTGGCATGTACTATCTCCTTTGTGGGAAAGATTGTCGTTACGATAACACAAAATATTATATTTGGCAATGATATTCGAAGGCTAGATTCAAATAACAAATCAGAGTAAATTAGAATAAAGATAAAAATCGCATTAAACTTATATATTTATTGTTCGACTCCACAAAGTGGGTGGAGAACGAACTAGACCAATTGGAGAAATTATGAAAATACTAGTCGCTTACTACTCACGAACAGGACACAATCAGGTTCTTGCGAACAAAATTGCCGAGACACTAAATGCCGACCTTGAAGAAGTCATCGATCTGAAGAGCCGGAAGGGGATTGTTGGCTGGATTATGGGTGGCCGTGACTCGATGACGAAGCAACTCACCAAGATCAAGAAAACTACGAAAAATCCTGCGGATTACGATCTCACCATCCTCATCTCGCCACTTTGGGTCGGCACCGCTGCTCCAGCCATGCGTGAATACGTCACAGAGAACAAGGACAAATTCCAGAGCATCGCCGTCGCTTCCGTCTCTGGTGATGGCCGTCCACAAGCTGTTGTCTCTGACATTGAGGAACTTTCTGGCCTGAAACTAGTTTCTGCTTTCCACATTTCAGATGCCGAGTTCAAGAACGACTACAAGCAGAAGTTTGAAGACTTCATCCAATCAATCAAAACTAATCAAAAGGAAATATTATGAACCCAGAAAAAATCATCATCCGAAAAGCAGTAGAAGCTGATTATGAAGCGATCAATTCACTGTATTACCGCACTTATTCGCTCTATCATGAAAACATTCCAGATTGCTACAAGGAAACGCCAAAAACTGTACTATCCAGAGGCGATTTCATAAATATCCTCGATTCCGAAGACGACATCATGCTTGTTGCCGAAGACGATGGAAAAGTCATCGGCCAGCTATATGGCATGGTAGAGCACTACGAAGGAGGCGACGTTACTACCGATTATCACCGCGCCGAAGTCGCCGAGCTCTCTGTCGATCCAGAATATGAGAGAATTGGTGTCGGCTCGAAACTAATAGAAGAAGTCGAGAAATGGACAAAGGAAAAGAAACTTTGCGACTTGGCGGTCCTCACGTATGCTTTCAACAAAAAGGCAATCAGCTTCTACGAGGCAAACGGCTATGAGCAATACAGCATTAAATTGCAAAAGAAAATATAACTTGAGAATAAATAATCTTTCCAATCTTTCGTATTGTATGACATTAGTTTGATTAGTCGAAAATTAGTTGATTCGTATTTAACAAATGGAACTAATATGCCAAAATCAAAAAAAATCGTAGCAATTGGTGGTGGTGAAATCGGCCGCCCAGGGTATGAAATTGAAACAACGGAAATCGACCTCGAGATCATCCGCCTGACACGAAAAAAGCAGCCAAAACTACTTTTCTTTCCGACCGCGAGTGGCGACTCAGATGGATATATCACAGCAGTCCGAACATATTTTGGCGATCAGCTCCACTGCAAAGTCAGCGCCCTGAAACTCATCGGCACGAAACTAACTGCTGCAGAAATTCGTAAGATTATCTTAGCCCAAGACATCATCTATGTCGGCGGCGGTAATACGGAAAAAATGATAAAGATTTGGAAAAAATTAAGCGTTGACGCTGCTCTTCGAGAAGCTTTGGAAAGGGGAATTGTCCTGTCTGGCTTATCTGCCGGCTCCATCTGCTGGTTTCGTCACGGAAACTCAGACTCGCGCCGATCAAGAAATCCAGAAGCAGCAATGATCAAGCTAAGAGCGCTAAACTTCATCCCTGCCCTACATGCGCCGCACTACGATGTCGAAGCGGCTCGTAAACCAGAGCTCGCGAAGATGATGAAGCGAACAGCGGGCGTCGCCATCGCGATGGATAATTGCACGGCGCTAGAAGTGATAAACGACAAATACCGCATCATTTCCTCCAGAGCCACCGCAAACGCCTACAAAGTCTATTGGAAACGCGGCAAATTCCATGAGGAAATAATCGAAAAATCTCCAAATTTCAGAAGCCTCAGCAAACTGCTGAAGAAATAATATTTGTCATTCATGCTTCTCCCCCTAATTTAGGGGGAGCTAGAGGGGGTATATTCTCTCGGCGAAAAGCCAACAGTGTAATAACGAGATTGTGAGAGAACCGTCCCCTAAATACTATAATTTAGGGGGAGCTAGAGGGGGTATATTCTCTCGGCGAAAAGCCAACAGTGTAATAACGAGATTGTGAGAGAACCGTCCCCTAAATACTAAATAGTCCCCTAAATACGAAAGAAATAAAAAAGCGTGAATATGTCCATAATTCGATACATATTCACTGCATATTGACAAAATTGAGTGAATATTATACAATTGTACTATATTAACATAAGGAGGATTTGTGGCTTTATCAAAACCCTATCGAGAGAAGTTGAACAATTTGAAAACAAAATACAACACTCTTAAGCAAGGTAAAGAGTCTCTTTTGTCGATTATTGATCAAGCGGAAGTACCAGAAAACGTTTATAATTCAAATGCAATTGAAAATTCTACACTTACGCTAAAGGAAACCGAGAGAATTCTGTTAGAGCAGGAGCTTTCGCGAAATGTAACTCTTAGAGAGGTTTACGAAGCTAAGAACCTCGCTCGCGTTGTTGACTATACTAGGGGCAAGGCTCAAACAGATGACCTAACGAAAGAACTAGTCGTACTCATACACCAAATGCTTATAGGCGGCATTGATGATAACATCGCTGGTCGTTTCCGACAAAAAAATGAATATGTTCGAGTTGGCACTCATATTGCACCAGCGCCAGAACACGTCGAACAGCTGATAGACAATCTTCTAGTCAACTATTCAAGTGATCATATCGGATTTTTTTTGGATAAAATTGCTGAATTTCATCTAGAATTCGAGCGAATTCATCCTTTTTGTGATGGTAACGGCCGAATTGGCAGAGTAATTACCAATTTCCAGCTTCTAAAACTTGGCTTCCCGAGAATAATCATCAGGGATAAAGACAAATCTGATTATTATGAAGCATTTAAGACCTATCAAGCTACCAAAAAATCGAGCCAAATGGAAAAAGTTATTTTTCTGGCTTTGACGGAATCGCTTCACAAGAGAATCGCTTATCTAGAAGGCTCTGAAATAATCAACCTTTCCGATTATATTCGTAAAAATAATTTAAAGGCTCCTGCAGTATTCAATTCCGCCAGACGACAATCAAGTCCAGCTTTTCGAGAACAAGGGGTCTGGAAGATTGCATCTGCCCAACGGTAGACTGACCTTGCTTACCGCAAAATGCGATTCTGCGTCTCCTTCTGTCATTCCGGACTTTCCTGCTCTGAGCAGTGTCGAAGGGATCCGGAATCCAGGAATCTTGTTCAGATTTCTCCCCCTAAATTAGGGGGAGCTAGAGGGGGTATAATATCCCGACAATAACACCAACAGTGTAATAACGAGCTTGTGAGAGAACCGTCCCCTAATTATTCGAGAAAGCAAAAAGGAGCATTTGATAGCAATATATCTCGACGTCAAGAATCGTGAAATTGTTAGGGAAGTTATTTCCATTGGCACGCTTACAGCCAATCTAGTTCATCCACGAGAAATCTTTGAACCAGCCATCAAAAACCTAGCCTGCGGCATTATTCTCATCCACAATCATCCTTCGGAGGAAACAGAACCATCAAATGAAGACATCAAAGTCACCAAGCAATTGATCGAAGCCGGTAAAATAATGGGGATCAAAATCTTAGACCACCTAATCGTCGCCAAATCAAGTTTCTACAGCTTCGAAGAACATAACTTATTGACATTATAACGTACGCTAGCTATAATTAAATTATGAATATAAAAACCACAAAATCAGCCACCGAAGTCCGCAAAGACTTCTTCGACATTCTCGACCAAGTCGAGCGTTCTGGCGTGCCCTACACTATCACCAAAGGCGGCAAACCCGTCGTCGTCATGATGAGTGCGGAGGAATATGAATCATGGCAGGAAACCCTAGACATCATGAGTGATCCAGAAGCAATGAAGGGGATCAAGGAAGGACTAGATGATCTGAAACAAGGCCGTACATTTAGCTACGAGCAAGTTTTTGGTATGACGCAGCAAGAGTCGTTGGTCATGACTGAGAAGAAATCAACGTACAATAAAAAGAAAAAATAATATGTACAAAGTTGAATTTTCAAGACAAGCCATGAAAGATTTGTCAAAACTACCCGAACAGTACAAGCGACGAGCCCAAGAGAAGATTGACTCGATCGCACTCGATCCGCTCATCGGTAAGCCGTTAGAGGGGGAATACAAAGGACTTTATTCATTCAGGATGTGGCCATATCGAATTATCTACAAAATTGTAAAAAATAAATTACTGATAGAAATAATCAAAGTTCCACATCGCCAAAGCGCATATAAAAACTAAAGGAAATAATCATGGCAGTCAAAAAATCCCAACTTTATAGCTCTATCTGGAAAAGCTGCGACGAGCTTCGTGGCGGTATGGACGCGAGCCAATACAAGGATTATGTGCTTGTTTTACTATTTATTAAATATATATCTGACAAATACGCTGGTGTGCCTTTTGCTCCGATCGTTATTCCAGAAGGTTCGAGTTTCAAAGACATGGTAGCTCTCAAAGGCAAAGCGACTATTGGTGATGATATCAATAAAAAAATAATTGGTCCAATCGCTGAAGCCAACAAACTTTCTGAGATGCCAGACTTCAATAATGCCGAAAAACTTGGCAGTGGCCCAGACATGGTCAAAAAGCTTTCCAACCTGATCGCAATTTTTGAAAATCCTGCACTCGATTTCAGCAAAAATAAAGCCGAGGGCGATGATATTCTTGGTGATGCCTACGAATATCTAATGAAGCACTTCGCTACGGAAAGTGGTAAAAGTAAGGGGCAATTCTATACTCCGGCTGAAGTAAGTCGTATTATTGCTAGAGTTATCGGTATCGCAAATACAACCAATGCCACGCCGACTGTCTATGATCCAGCTTGTGGCTCTGGTTCGCTGCTTTTGAAAATTGGCGATGAAACAGATAAGAATGTGAAACTCTGTGGGCAGGAAATGGATAACGCCACGGCAGCTTTGGCACGGATGAATATGATTTTGCATAACAATCCAATCGCCGAAATCAAGCGAGAAAATACTCTTTCAACGCCACTTTTCAAGGATGGTGAGCAACTCAAGACTTTTGATTTCGTGGTGGCCAATCCGCCATTTTCTTACAAATCATGGAGTAACGGGATCGAAGATCCTGACAAGTATGGTCGTTTTGAAAACTTCGGTACTCCACCGGCCAAGAATGGTGATTACGCCTTTCTTCTCCACATTATCCGCTCCATGAAAACAACTGGCAAAGGTGCTTGTATCTTGCCTCACGGCGTGCTTTTCCGTGGTAATGCTGAAGCGGGCATCCGCACTAACATTATCAAGCGCGGCTATATCAAAGGCATCATCGGGTTACCGGCAAACCTTTTCTATGGCACTGGTATTCCGGCCTGTATAATCGTGCTCGACAAAGAAAATGCCGAAAATCGCAAGGGTATTTTTATGATCGATGCCGGCAAAGGTTTTGCCAAAGAAGGCAACAAAAATCGCTTGAGAGCCGAAGATTTACACAAAATTGTTGATGTCTTCAATAAACAACTGGAAATTCCAAAATATTCTCGCATGGTCAGTGTCGCCGAGATTGAGAAAAACGAATTTAACCTAAATATTCCTCGCTACATCGACAGTCAAGAAGCCGAAGACATGCAAGACATCGAAGCACATCTCAAAGGTGGTATTCCAGCTAAAGACGTCGAAGATCTGCAGAAATACTGGACTGTATATTCATCACTCAAAAACTCACTCTTTGGTGATAGTGATAGAGCTGGATTTAAAACAATTAAGATCGCTCAAGAAGAAATTAAAAATACAATCTTCTCTCATCCAGAATTCACCGCGTACGCCAAGACGATGGAGTCGGCTTTTGCTGTTTGGAAAGAAAGAAATACTACTCTGCTCAAAAATTTATCTATCGGTGCCAAGCCAAAAGAAGTAATTCAAGAAATCGCTGAAGATATTTTGACGACATTTAGCAAAACAAATCTGATCGATAAATACGATATTTACGAACACCTCATGCAATATTGGGCAGAAACGATGCAAGACGATATGTACTTGATCGCTGTTGATGGCTGGAAAACGGAGCTCGCAATAGTTGAAGGTAAAAAGGGCGAAGTAGAGTGCGACCTTGTGCCGAAGTACCTAGTAATTGATCGATATTTTGCTAGCGAGAAACAGGCAATCGAAGAATTGCAAACCAAACTTGAGGAAGCTGGTCGACAAATTGAAGAAATTATCGAGGAAAACAGCGGCGATGAAGGATTTTTTGCTGATTTTGAAAAGATAAACAAAGCCAGCGTCACCGCTCGAGCCAAAGAGATTAAAAATAAATCAGAAGATGTTGAAGAACTAAAGATTATGAACAAATATCTTGAACTTCAAGAGCAAGAATCAGAAGCTAAAAAGGCAATAAAAGAAGCTGAAAAGTCTCTTGAGGCAAAAGTCATAGCTAGGTATAAAATACTCACTGAAGGTGAGATCAAAGTTCTGGTTGTCGATGACAAATGGATCACAATTCTCGACCATGCAATCAAAGGCGAGATGGATCGCATCAGCCAACGGCTCACGCAAAGAATCAAAGAACTTGCTGAGCGCTATGAATTACCACTGCCAACACTTATCAGCGAAACGGAAATGCTAACTCAAAAAGTCGATGAACATTTAGTAAAAATGGGATTTAAGATATAGAATTATGGGAAAATTTTCAAAATTCAACGATATAGACGCCGTGCTTGATAAGGCAAACAATATGCTTCCTAAAATCGAAGAGGCGTATTTGGATTGTCTTAAAGAGAAGGAAATACCAGATAGTCTTTTAGTCGAGATTAAGGATTTTCTAGGAAATCTGCGATCTGCTCTTGATTATGCATGGCACAAGTTACCTTGTGTATCTGATGGTTATTTCCCAGTTGCAAATAGCTTATCCGACTTCACAGTAAAAACAAATAAAATAGATCTGCAATATTCTTCAATCATACAAAAGCATCAAGACTACGACCCGAATAGCTGGATACGATGTTTTAGTCTATTTAGAAATAAAAATACTCACGTTACTCTTATTCCTCAGAAAAGAGTGGAAACTCCATCACTTAATATAGAGCATAATGGCGTAGGAATTCGTCTATCCGGAGGTGCTTCTATCCGAATGGGGACGGGCACAAGCATGTCTTTGGGCGGGGCTGTTATCCCCGGAGGGCAGACAATATCGTCGTACTCAAGCGGATTAATTGGTGATCCGAGATTGAATGTAAAAAAAGAAATATGGGTCGATTTCGTTTTTGATGGCTCTTCAATTTCATCAGATTTTCCCGAGGGTATTTCCGCATTACCATTTCTGAAAAAATCGTTGTCGTCTGTTGCAAATATTATTACTGATTTAGAAAAGGTATTATGATGGAAAAAATGCAAACAATACTAGCAGGCTACAAGCAAACCGAAATCGGCGTGATTCCGATGGATTGGGATGTGAAAAAAATAGATGAAATTGCAGATGTATTTGGCGGGGGAACACCAAGCACTTCCATTAATAGTTTTTGGAATGGAAATATTGAATGGTTTACTCCAACAGAAATAGGAACTGAAAAATATGTCTATAGTAGTAAGAGAAAGATCACAGAAGAAGGACTTAGTAATAGTTCTGCCAAGTTATTAAATGAAGGCACTGTTTTATTGACCAGTCGTGCTGGCATCGGCGATTTAGCGATATTGAAAACAAAATCTTGCACAAATCAAGGTTTTCAATCACTTGCTCCAAAACATGATACAGATAGCGAATTTTTGTATTATTTAATGCTCACTAAAAAGAATCAACTTCTTGAAAAAGCTAGTGGTAGTACTTTTCTAGAGATTAGCCCTGGAAATGTTAAATCTGTTTTAATCCAATATCCAAAAAATCCCAAGGAACAAACCGCCATTGCCGCCGTTCTCTCTGATACTGATGCGCTGATTGAGAACTTGGAAAAACTGATTTCCAAAAAGAAAGCCATCAAACAAGGCGCGATGCAACAACTTCTCACTGGTAAAAAAAGACTGCCAGGATTTAGTGGAGAATGGAAAACAAAGAAATTAGGAGAAATTGCAGAGTTTCACAAAGGAAAAGGACTACCTAAAAGCGAAATATCTGATAATGGAAGATATAAATGTATTCATTATGGGGAGCTTTTTACTTTATATAATGAGGAAATAAAAGAGATTTTAAGTTCTACAAAGAAAAGAGATAACTCTTTTCTTTCACGTAAAAATGATGTCTTAATGCCTACTTCAGATGTAACACCTAATGGGTTGGCAACTGCAAGTTGTGTTAAAGAAAACGATGTTATTTTAGGCGGCGATATTTTAACAATAAGATCTTACGAGGGGGTATTAGACGGTGTTTTTCTTGCATATGGTATTCGTCAAAATAAAAAACAAATAATGCAATTAGTTTCAGGATCAACAGTGTACCATTTATATGGCTGTGATATGAAGAAATATAAATTCAAGATTCCGCCTACAATTGAGGAACAAACCGCCATCGCCGCTATTCTTTCCGATATGGACATCGAGATTGAGAAAATTGAACAAAAAAGAGATAAATATACTGCGCTGAAACAGGGCATGATGCAGCAGCTTTTAACAGGGAGAATACGATTAATATGAATACAGAAAACCAAACTGTCGGACAAATTGAGCGTGCGACACAAAATCGGGTAGTCGCTTTGTTTTGCGACAAACTTCATTACGAATATCTGGGAAATTGGGAAGATCGGCCAGAAAACAGCAATATTGAGGAGGCTGAAGTCTGTAAATATTTGGTTAGCTCTGGATACAGCGAAGCTTTGATCGTTCATGCCTTGGATCAGCTCCGTGCTGCGGCCAATAATTACACCGAAAGCCTATACACCAACAACCAAAATGTTTACAAACTCCTACGCTACGGCGCCAAGGTGGTGGAAAATGTTGGCGAGAACCATCAAAATGTTGATTTTATTGACTGGAAAAATCCGGAAAAAAATAACTTCGCTATCGCCGAAGAAGTCACCATTCAGGGTAATCGTGAAAAGCGCCCTGATGTCGTGCTGTATGTAAACGGCATCGCTCTTGGTGTGATTGAGCTTAAGCGAAGTACGGTATCTATCGGCGATGGCATTCGCCAAAGCATTGTCAATCAACAAAAAGAATTTATACAATCATTTTTTTCTACAATTCAGTTTGTATTTGCTGGTAACGATACTGAAGGCTTGAAATATGGCACTATCGGTACTTCAGAAAAATATTTTTTGAATTGGAAAGAGGATCAACAAGACGATAGCATGCTCCAGCTGGACAAATATCTGATCAAAATGTGCGAAAAGACGCGACTTTTGGACATACTCTATGATTTTGTCTTGTTTGATGGCGGAATCAAGAAAATGCCGAGAACTCACCAATATTTTGGCATCAAGGGCGCGCAAGACTTTGTTCGTCGCAGAGAAGGCGGCATCATCTGGCACACCCAAGGCAGTGGCAAAAGCTTAATCATGGTCTGGCTGGCCAAGTGGATTCTGGAAAATAATCCCAACGCTCGAGTGGTGGTATTGACCGACCGTATTGAATTGGATAAACAAATAAAGAGAGTTTTTGAAGAAGCCGGCGAGGAAATTCAGCGTGCAACCAGCGGCAAAGATTTGATGCAGCAATTAAATAGTCCTTCGCCGCGTTTGCTCTGCTCTTTAATCCATAAGTTTGGCACACAAAGTAGTGACAATTTTGACGAGTATATTGAAGAGCTAAAAAGTGTTCCAAGTCGTACTATTGGAGAGCTTTTTGTATTTGTAGATGAGTGTCATCGCTCTGAATCTGGCAAAATGCACAAAGCGATGAAGGCGATTTTGAATAATGCCGTCTTTATCGGCTTTACGGGAACACCACTGCTCAAAAAGGATAAACAAACCAGTCAACAAGTTTTTGGCAAATATATTCATACTTATAAATTTAACGAAGCAGTAGAAGACGGTGTAGTACTTGATCTTATTTATGAAGCGCGAGACATCGACACCAAGCTTACATCAAAAGAAAAAGTAGATGCTTGGTTCGAAGCGAAAACCAGGGGGCTCAACGATTTTCAGAAACACGAACTCAAGAGTCAATGGGGCACAATGCAAAAAGTACTTAGTTCAAAATCACGAATGGATAAAATTGTACAAGATGTTGTTTTTGATTTTAGTACCAAGCCACGGCTTAATTCAGAATTTGGCAATGCGATACTGGTTGCAGGTAGTATTTACGAAGCAACTCGTTATTTTAAGTTATTTCAAAATACTCCTCTTAAAAATAAATGCGCTTTGATAACCTCCTACAATCCTTCAACTGGTGACATTACGACTGAAGATACCGGCGAAAACACTGAGACGGAAAAAGAATATGTCTACAAAGTATATGAAGAACTATTAGAGAATATTGTTCCAGACCCAAACAAATCAAGACCAGAAACCTATGAGGATAAAGCAAAAGCGAAATTTATTAACGAACCAGCTTTTATGAAATTGCTCGTCGTGGTAGACAAGCTTTTGGTTGGTTTCGATGCACCACCTTGTACCTATCTTTATATTGATAAAAAAATGCAAGACCACGGCCTGTTTCAAGCAATTTGTCGAGTAAATCGTTTGGACGGTGAAGATAAAGATTTTGGTTACATTGTTGACTACAAGGATTTGTTCCAAAAATTGGAAGGTGCGTATTCAGTTTATGCATCCGAGTTAGAAGACTCGGAGAATGCGGATACCGAGGAAATCAATATCTTGCTCAAGGATCGGCTAGAAAAAGGCAAAGAAAGGCTGGATGATGCCTTGGAGGCGATTGGTTTGGTTTGCGAGCCAGTATTTCCACCAAAAGATAGCTTGGCCCATATTCGTTACTTTTGTGGCAATCCAGAAATCAAACAAGATCTTAAAGATAGTGAAGCGAAGCGAAATGCATTATACAAGCATACTGTGGGTTTGGTCAGGTCATATGCAAATATAGCGGATGAAATGGCTGAAGCTGGATATAGTGTTAGTGAAATTGAGACAATAAAGAATAAAGTTGATAAATACTTGAAACTGAGAGAAGAAATCCGAATGGCGAGTGGCGAGAAGCTTGATATGAAAACTTATGAAGCCGACATGCGCCACCTGATCGATACTTACATTCAAGCCGATGACAGCCGAAGAATCGATCCATTTGGCGATCAATCTCTACTTGATATCATGGCAAATAGCGGCATCGCCGATGTAATTAAAAGTTTACCAGAAGGAATCAGAAGCAGTAAGGAAGCAGTTGCTGAAACCATCGAAAACAATGTTCGGGTCAAGATTATTAAAGATCATTTAATTGATCCGGCTTATTTTGATGAAATGTCTAAACTTCTTGGTGAAATTGTCAGAGAGAGAAAAACAAATGCTATAAACTACGAAGAATACTTGAAGAAAATCGCCGAACTAGCCAAACGAGTGACAAACTCAATCAGACCTGATTTGCCTGAAGAAATAAAAACAAACGCACAGCGAGCACTCTATCATAACCTAGGCGAAAATGAAGAATTGGCGTTATTGATGGACAAGGCCGTCAAATACAGCAGAAGTGCTGATTGGCGTGGAAATATTCCTGCAGAACGCACGATAAAACAGTCAATGTACGGTGTATTAAAAGATAAAGACGAAGTGGAGAGAATATTCCCAATTGTAAAAGAGCAAAATGAATACTAGCCAGAATACAATTGAACTGGGTGATATCTATCTTGATGTAACATACAAGAAGATTAAAAATGTTCATTTAAGTGTTCATCCGCCACAAGGCAGGGTGACTGTTTCAGCACCAATTAAAATGGATTTAGAAACCATTCGACTTTTTATTATCTCAAAATTAGGTTGGATACGAAGACAGCAAGTAAAACTGAGGGGCCAAAAAAGAGAAGTTGCGTTGGAATATATCAATCGTGAAAGTCATTATTATCTTGGACAGAGATATCTGTTGAAAATTGTTGAAGAAAACTCTAATCCAAGAGTGATTTTGAAACATAGCACCATAGAGTTGCATGTGCGAGTTGGAGCTACAAAGAAACAAAAAGAAGAACTGTTGCAAACTTGGTATCGATTGCAACTCAAAGAAGTTTCCTTGCGACAACTTGCAAAAATACAGAAAAAAATTAATGTTAAAATAGCTGAAGTCAGTATTAGAACAATGAAAACGAAGTGGGGAACTTGCAACATCGAAGCGAAAAGAATCTGGCTCAATACTGAGCTAGCCAAGAAATCAGTTGAAAGTATTGAATATGTTCTTGTGCACGAAATGACACATCTGCTTGAACGAAATCACAATGAAAAATATATTGCTCATATGAATAAATTCCTACCGAAATGGAAACATATGAGAGAAGAGCTAAATCGGACAGCATTAGGACATGTGGAGTGGGAGTGTTGAAATGAGCTAGGGGACGGTTCTCTGTGGAGCACGAAATTACACTGTTGTCGAAATTATGGTAATATATATTTATGCCAAGAACAAAAAGATCTCTTTTATCAAGAAGTTATTACCATGTAATGACTCGCGGCAACAATAAAAATGTTGTTTTTCGATCTGACGAAGATTGTCGTTACTATCTGGAGCTACTTTTCAAATACAAGATTGAGCATCCTTTCGATCTTTATCATTATTGTCTGATGCCAAACCATATTCATCTACTGATTCAGACGAAGAGTGCAGCAGACTTTGCTACATTTATGAAAAAAATAAATTTGGCTTATTTCTATCATTACAAAAAGGAGTACGGCTGGGTCGGCCATTTCTGGCAGGATAGATACAAAAGTCAGCCTGTTGGCAAGGATGCATATTTTGTTCAGTGTGGTAAATATATCGAGCTAAATCCCGTACGGGCTGGTCTAGTCTTGAAGCCGGAAGATTATATCTACTCAAGCTATGAATACTATGCCAGTGGCAAACCAAATCACCTAGTCATGCCAGATCCAATATATATCGAGATGGCAAATAATGATTCAAGCAGACAGCGGCAGTACCGCGAAATCATGATTGACCAAATTATCGCCGATTCGTATCAGAAAGAAGCATGGGGGAGCGATCAGCAGCGATATCGTGAGACTGATAAAGTGACCAGAAAAAGCTAAGAGTGTAATAACGAGCTTGTGAGAGAACCGTCCCCTAAATGCTCTTGTATATCTCAGAGAATATGAAATAATCTATGCAAACAAATTAACTTTACTATCAAAAAGGAGCAAAATGTCAGAAGAAGGATCTACAGACTCAGAAGGTCAATCTCGTCCATCACGTAAAAAAAGACACACAGGAAGAAATTTCTTTCTAGTACTTTTGTTGCTAGTAATAATCGCTGGCCTATACGTCTATGGCTCGATGGCTTGGTTCGGGCCAAAAGATTTGGGAGTGAAATACACCCAAAAAGATTACAATGATGTAGTACAAAAACTTGAAATGCACGTCTCGGCAGATCTCGGGAACGGCGAAACTTTCAACAACAAGGAGATTCTCGCTGGAAACGATGATGCGACTGGGTACACATCTACTGATGCCGCAAAGAATTTGAAGATGAAGGACCTGAGCTTCACCAACTATGATTGGAAATTCTCAAATTACCAACAGAAATCAATACGCGTTTCAAATGTCGAGGCCTCAGCTTTTTTCAACGAAATCGCACCTGCCTTCTGGTGGTTCAAGGATACACAGGTGAAGATTGCAGCCGATGGTACGATCATCACAAGCTCATCAGCCAACATTGAGAAAATGAAAAACGATCTTTTCGGTGATGTTGCAAAGTTTATTCCTGTTTCACTGCCAAACAAGCTAAATCTCTACACCGAAGGCGACTTTTCGATCACGAACAACAAGATAAATATGACGCCTACAGTCATGAGCTCCGGCACACTTTCGCTACCAGAAAACCTGAAATCAGGCTCGAATCTTCGCACATTTTCTGATTACTTAGAGCGATTCTACACTGTGATTCCTGATCTGAAGATCGATAAAGCGGCTCGTGACGGCAACGAATTTGTTTTTGAAGGCAATATTCCGACAGAAGTATCAATAACACCGAAGAAATAAGGAAATTCATGATTATAAACGGTAAGAATGAGAAAATTCCACCTTTTCCGCACCATAAATATTTCATAAGCGTCGTCTCAAAATTTTTCACCTCTACGGACCTTTTTTCCCTGGTGACGATGGATAAATTCAAGCTTGTCGAACAAATCAAGGTTAGCAATAAAAACGATTGCTTCGTGCCAAGATGCTTACTGCTCGATCCGACAAGTAGCTGCAACCTCCAATGCAACGGCTGCTGGGCCGCTGGCTATGACCACAAAGATAATATTTCTTATGATAAGCTAGACGACATTTTGTCCCAAGCCGAAGATTTGAAAATAGGCTACTGTTTCCTCAGCGGAGGAGAGCCGCTTGTACGCAAGGCAGACCTCCTGAAGCTCTGCGCGAAACACCAGGGGATCTCATTTAGCGCATTTACAAACGGCTTGCTAATAGACGAGAAGTTCGCCGATGATATCGCAAAAATTGGCAACTTTACGGTTGCAATCAGCATCGAGGGTTTCGAAGAGGCGACTGACTTTCGTCGAGGCAAGGGAACGTACAAAAAGGCGATCAAAGCGATGGACATCCTAAGAGAGAGAAATATCGGCTTTGGTTTCTCTACCTGCTACCATGCAAAAAACTATAAAGAGATCGCAAGTGACGAATTTCTAGACTATATGCGAGAAAAAGGCTGCTGGATGGGCTGGCTATTTACCTACATTCCGGTCGGGAACGATGCAGATATGAGCCTAGTCTGCACACCAGAGCAGCGAGCTTATGTCCATGAAAAAATTCGCGCTTACAATAAGAAACACAATATTGCTATTATTGATTTCTGGAATTGTGGTCATCTCGCTGCTGGCTGCGTCGCCGCTAGTACTGGCTTCGTCCATATAAATTCACGAGGCGATGTAGAGCCATGCGCTTTTTGTCACTATTCGGACAGCAATATTCATGATAAATCGCTCAAGGAAGCCCTCAGCTCTCCGTTTTTCAAGGCATTTCGCAACGCTCAGCCCTTTTCGGATAATCCGATGCGATCATGTCCGCTTATCGACGTGCCCGACAAGCTCGTCGAGGTTGTCGAGAAATCCGGTGCTCACTCTACAGAGATGAGCTCACCAGAAAATGTACGAGATTTTGCCAAAAAAACTAAGCCTATAGCCGATAAATGGCAACCGGTTGCAG
>Ga0194056_10000723_pt1 | contig 17990 bp, 14 predicted proteins | sample SepL4413m_MetaG_FD_155458 | JGI IMG/M metagenome (GOLD analysis project Ga0194056, IMG submission 155458) | Anoxic zone freshwater microbial communities from boreal shield lake in IISD Experimental Lakes Area, Ontario, Canada - Sep2016-L442-13m | ecosystem: Environmental > Aquatic > Freshwater... | reverse complement strand
CAGCAAGACCGATCTGGTCAGTCCCGATGAAGTCACGGCGCTGATGCATCGTTTGCAGCACATGAACCCGCGCGCACCGCAGAAAGCCGTGCATTTCGGCGAGGTGGCGCTGAGCGAAGTGTTTGACTTGCGTGGCTTCAACCTCAATGCCAAACTGGACATTGATCCCGACTTTCTCAAGGAAGAGGAGCATGAACACGAGCATGATCATGCCCACGGGGAGGACTGCGATCATCCCTCGCATCAACACGGTGGTGCGCACCATCACGCCCATGAAGACGACGTCAAGAGCTTTGTCTTCAAGTCGGATCGAGCTTTTGAGCCGGCCAAGCTGGAAGATTTTCTGGGTGCCATCGTCAATGTTTATGGTCCCCGCATGCTGCGCTACAAAGGCGTGCTGTACATGAACGGGACCGACCGGAAGGTGATTTTCCAGGGTGTTCACCAGTTGATGGGCAGCGACCTGGGGCCGCTGTGGGGTGTCGATGAAAAGCGAAACAGCAAGATGGTGTTCATTGGCATTGATTTGCCGAAGGACATATTCCTGCAAGGCATGTTGCAGTGCCTGGTCTGATCGAGTCAATCAGCATGTTTGAATTCAGATCTTTGTCTCGATTTTGCAACTCATGGGTGTTCCATCGGGTTAACCTGTACACTCGCGCGCCAGCGCAAATCTGCATTGCAGGCGTGGAAAAGCTCATAGTTAGGGTTAAGACAGCGAAGTGAAGGCGCAGGAAATCCTGCGAGGAGACGAAAAGTGAAAGCAAAAACCGCAATAGTCAAAGTGTCTGCGAAAGCGACGAAAGCCCTCAAAGTGGTGAAAACCACTGCCAAGGCAAAGCCCCGTCCGGCCGTCAAGGAAGCTGTCAAAGCCAAGGCCAAGCCGCCCCAAAAGGCGAAGCCCTTGCCGAAGTCGGCAAGCAAGACGGTGGCCAAGGCTGTCGCAGCTAAAAATGCAGTCAAGAAAGCCGCGCCAGTCAAGGCAGCTGCGAAAGCTGGCGCTGCGCTACCAAAGAGCAAACCCGTGGGGAAACTGGCGCCCAAGCTGCACAAGAGCGCAAGCGCCAAAACCCTCAAGCCGGTTGTGAAAGCCAAGCCCAAAGCGGGCAAGGCCAGCGCAGTCAAGGCTGCCAAGCCTGCTGCCAAAGTCAAAACTAAGGATTCAGTGAATAAGACGATCGATAAACCAGCCAAAACCCAGGTTGTTCAGGCTAAGCAGACCGCCGCGCCAACGCCCGCCAAGGCAGCGCCTGTGGCGCCGCTGGCAGCCAATTCAGGAGTCCCTGCCAGGGCGGGGCGTCCCTCTTCTCGACTGGCGCAACTGACAGTGCCCTCGATGGCGCAGTCGGTGGCTTCAACCGCCGCCAAGGCCAGTTTTACACAGACGCTGGCGTCGCCGCTGATTGTTCCGCCACTGGCTTCGGCCATCAAGAAAGACCCCAGGCTTGCCAACAACTGGAAGTCGAAATCGATTGAGCAATTGAGCGATGCCGAGTTGATCGCGATGCCTGATGCGGAGTACATGAACGAGTTTCAGATGACGTTTTTTCGGCGCAGGCTGGTCCAGTTGAAGAAGGACATTCTGAGCAACGCTGGCGAGACCACAGAGCATCTGCGGGAAGATACCGTCGTGGTGCCGGATCCGGCCGACCGCGCCACCATCGAGGAAGAGCATGCGCTTGAACTGCGCACGCGCGATCGGGAACGCAAGCTCCTGAAGAAGATAGAACAGTCGATTGCCCGCATTGACGCTGGCGACTATGGCTATTGCGATGAAACCGGAGAGCCGATTGGCGTAGGGCGTTTGCTGGCACGCCCGACGGCGAATTTGTCGCTGGAAGCGCAGCAACGCCGGGAACTCAAACAGAAGATGTTTGGGGATTGATGAACCGGACTCCGTGCACCCTATAACTCCTCCTTGGCCTCATGGCGACTAAAGGCACCACCGCTGGCTTGCTGTCGAAGATGTTCAAGGCCGTTCGTCATCCGACGAAGGACTGGTCTGAACTGGACAAGATCGGGGTCGAGCCAGCGCCCGAGTCGGAGCCTGATCGGGGCTACAGCAAACAAGCGCTCAAGGAGATGATCCAGCGCAAGCGGCAGAATGACTTCGTCCGCCGACGTGAATTTGACGAGTTGCGAAAGATGCGTCGGGCCGGACCGGCATTGGGCACCGAAGCGGGCGGACGACCTTCCTTTTTTCAGGGAACCACGACCACTTCGAATCTGGAGGAACGGGCCAACACGATCAAGAAGATCGATGAAATCGAAGCCCAGATGTCCAAGCAGTGGTGGAAGGGAAAGCAGGACGAAGCCACGGTGGAAGGTGGCAGTTTCCAGCTTTCAGCCAGTCTGCATTTGCCGCAGGGCGCTGATTTTTCTGGTGGCAGCGTACGCAAGGGAAAGGTCGTGCCCGCGGCCGAAGAGGGGTCCAGCACCGATTTCCATCCAACCGAACCCGGTGAGTCTGAGACAAACGACAGTGACGGTGCTGAAACTTTGCCGCAACTGGGCGAGACTATCGATTTGGCAAGCAGCAAGCCTGCCTCCAGTAGCAGTGGTTTTTCACCCTCCAATCTGTTTGCCATCGAGTTGAGTGACAGTCTGGCGGATACCGAGATGGAGGAAGCTGCCATCCGTTTCGCCAATGGCGACGACGCCGGTGCCGCGGATGGATTGCTGGCTGCGCTGCGGACCGACAACGTCCGCGCCGATGTCGTCAAGGGCTGGGCTGCTGCCTTGTTTGACTTGTACCGGGCAACCGGACAACAGGCCAGTTTTGACCGCGTTGCGATGGAATATGCGCAGCGCTTCGGGCACGCGGCACCGGTGTGGTTCTCGACGCCGGCGGAACTGGAGCACGCCAGCGAACAGGCGGTGCTGGCGGAGCATTCGGATTCCGAGCAGGCTCTTGATGCGCTTTGGGAATGTCCAGCGCAACTTGATCTGAGGGCTTTGCAGAATCTGCAGGGTAAATTGTTGACCGCACCCCAACCCTGGCGTTTGAGTTGGCGGCACCTCAAGACCATCAATCCGGATGCCGGGCGGGCTCTGGGCGATTTGTTTGCACAGTGGTGCACGCAGTCGCTTGGCTTGCATTTTGATGGCGCCGAAGTGCTGGAAAAGGTGCTGCGTGGCACGACCAGTTCGGGTGACAAGGCGCTGGCCTTGTTCTGGTGGCGGCTGCGCCTGGATGCCTTGCGCGTCATGCATCTTCAGGACGAGTTTGAACTGGCGGCACTGGACTACTGCGTCACCTACGAGGTGTCGCCACCGCCCTGGGAGAACGTACTGTGCAACTACGCGGCGGAGCGGATGAAAGTCAGGGAAGCGCTTTCGTCACCGAATGAAGATGAGCTTGTCACCGTGCCCGGAGCGGAGTTTCAATCGACACTTGAGAGTACCGAGCCCATGGCCATCAACGATATTTCAGCCCAGGTGTTTGAGCTCTCGGGGCAAGTTCTGGGAGACGCCGCGCAGGCGCTGAACAAGCTTCAGGCCGATTTCAAAGGGGCCAATCGACTGGTTGTCTCCTGCGACAAACTGGTTCGGGTCGATTTTTCTGCCGCTGGAAGCATCCTCAACTGGGTTGCGGCGCGCGAGGCGGAGGGTTGTCACGTTCAGTTTCGTGATGTACCGCGTCTGGTGGCTGCATTTTTCAACGTGATCGGTATCAGCGAACATGCACGGGTTGTGTTGCGCAGCCGCTGACCTCAAGGCTAGCACCGCATGGAACAGTTTCACGGCACCACCATCATCAGCGTAAGGCGCAAGACGGCTCAAGGCAGCCAGGTGGCGATCGGTGGCGATGGCCAGGTCACACTGGGCAACATCGTGGTCAAGGGCACGGCACGCAAGGTGCGCAAGCTCTACCATGGCAAGGTGCTGGCTGGCTTTGCCGGCGCCACCGCCGACGCGTTCACCCTGTTCGAGCGTTTTGAAGCCAAACTGGAAAAGCACCAGGGGCATCTGGTACGTGCGGCCATCGAATTGACCAAGGACTGGCGCACCGACCGTGTGTTGCGTCGCCTTGAAGCGATGCTGGCGGTGGCCGATGCCGAAGCCTCACTGATCATCACCGGCAATGGCGATGTGCTCGAACCCGAGAATGGCATTGTGACGATCGGCTCCGGTGGAGCCTACGCGCAAGCGGCGGCAATTGCGCTGCTCAATCACACCGAGTTGTCGGCGCCGGATATTGTCAAGCGCTCGCTGGAGATTGCCGGTGAACTGTGCATCTACACGAACATGAATCACATCGTTGAAACCCTGGGGGACTGAGCGCGACCATGACACCCCAGGAAATTGTTGTCGAACTCGACAAGCACATTGTTGGCCAGCATCAGGCCAAGCGAGCCGTCGCGATTGCCCTGCGCAACCGCTGGCGGCGCCAGCAGGTGGAGCCCGGACTGCGCGCTGAGATCACACCGAAGAACATTCTGATGATAGGCCCCACCGGCGTTGGCAAGACCGAAATTGCGCGTCGCCTGGCGCGCCTGGCAGATGCCCCTTTCATCAAGGTGGAGGCAACCAAATTTACCGAGGTGGGCTATGTTGGCAAGGATGTCGATGCCATTATTCGCGACCTGGCTGACATAGCAGTCAAGCAGACGCGCGTTGCCGAAATGAAGAAGGTGCGCGTGCGTGCCGAAGACGCCGCCGAGGAGCGGGTCCTCAATATCCTGATTCCGCCACCTCGCGCTGAATTTGGTGTGTTACCCAGTAACGAGCCAGAGAGCACGGCGCGGCAGGTTTTTCGCAAGAAACTGCGCGAGGGGCAACTCGCTGAGCGCGAGATTGAAATAGAGGTATCCCAGCCAGCGCCGCAACTGGAGATCATGGGCCCGGCTGGCATGGAAGAAATGACCGAGCAATTGCGTGGCATGTTCGGTCAAATGGGTCAGGCCAAGCGCCAGACACGCAAGCTCAAGATCCCCGAAGGGATGAAATTGCTGGTCGATGAAGAAGCGGCCAAACTGGTCAACGACGAGGACATCAAGACGCAGGCGCTGTACATGCTCGAGCAAAACGGCATTGTGTTCATTGACGAAATTGACAAGGTAACCTCGCGCTCCGAAGGCAATGGCGCTGAAGTGTCGCGCCAGGGCGTGCAACGCGATCTGTTGCCGCTGGTGGAGGGTACCACTGTTTCCACCAAATACGGCATGGTGAAGACCGATCACATCCTGTTCATTGCCTCGGGCGCCTTTCACCTGAGCAAGCCCAGTGACCTGATTCCCGAACTGCAGGGCCGGTTTCCGATTCGGGTCGAGTTGCAGTCGCTGTCGGTCGAGGATTTTGTTGCCATCCTGACGCAGACCCATGCTTCCCTGGTCAAGCAGTATCAGGCTTTGCTGGCCACAGAGGACGTGCATATTGAGTTCCAGGACGCCGGCATCCGGCGCCTGGCAGCGATCGCCTTTGAGGTGAACGAGCGAACCGAAAACATTGGCGCACGCCGGCTCTCCACGGTCATGGAGCGACTGCTCGACGAAGTGAGTTTCGATGCGGCCAATCTGGCCGGACAGACCATCCTGGTTGATGCCGCTTACGTTGATGAGCGGCTTGGTGAACTCAGCCGCGACGAAGACCTTTCGAGGTACATCCTGTAACCTTGCGGGACAGATCTTCAGCTCTGTCCCCAACTGGAAACGGGATGTCGGCTGTTCACCTTGCGGGACAGATCTTCAGCTCTGTCCCCAACTGATACCGGGCTGTCGGCTGTTCACCTTGCGGGACAGATCTTCAGCTCTGTCCCCAACTCGAAGCGATCCCACCCTTGAGGCATCACATTCACAACATGTGCTAAGTCCTTCATTTTGAACGTTTTTCTTTGCAAAAAGCGCTTCAGAATCAGTTCTAAGTCATTGATTTCATTGAAAAAATTTGTTGCAAGGGGGCTTGCGCGAAGAGCATTTGCTGGTACAGTGCAAAAAAGTGCAATTAAGTGGTGAAAAGTGTGTTGGCGCCACTGGTTTTTTTGTTTCCGCAACGAAAGGGTGTACCGCAGTGTTTCAAGGTGCTTCGTCATTGAGTCTGGACGGCAAGGGCCGCTTGTCTGTACCGACCCGGCACCGTGACGTCCTGAGCGCCACGGCGGCGGGGCAGTTGACGATCACAAAACATCCACACGGTTGCCTGATGGTGTTTCCCCGCCCCGAGTGGGAAAAGTTTCGCGAACGCATCGCAGCTTTGCCAATGTCGGCGCAGTGGTGGAAGCGGATCTTTCTCGGCAATGCGATGGATGTGGAAATGGATGCGACCGGCCGTGTTCTGGTGTCACCTGAATTGCGCCAGGCGGCAGGCATCGCCAAGGACACCATGCTGCTGGGCATGGGCAACCATTTCGAGCTTTGGGACAAGGCGACGTACGACGCCCAGGAAGCCAAGGCCATGCAGGGCGACATGCCTGACGTCTTTAAAGAGTTTTCTTTCTGAAGGCCGGCGGTGGACACCCCATGGAGCCATACCACCGTCCTGTTGAACGAAGCTGTTGACGCTCTGTTCACGAACCCGGACGCGATCGACGATTCAAGCGCGGCCAGTCAGACTTATGTGGACGCCACCTTTGGGCGCGGCGGTCACAGCCGCCTGATTCTCTCCCGATTGCAAGCGCAAGGACGCCTGATTGCGTTTGACAAGGATCCGGAGGCTCTGGTTGAGGCTTCCAGCATCCATGATTCCCGCTTTTCGATCCGGCATCAGGGCTTTTCGCAGCTGGCAGAGTTGCCAAAGGCGAGCATCGCCGGCGTGCTGCTCGATCTGGGCATCAGTTCACCGCAGATCGATAACCCCTTGCGAGGCTTCAGTTTCAGGTTTGAAGGCCCGTTGGACATGCGCATGGACAGCACGCGGGGAATCAGTGTGGCGCAGTGGCTGCAGACGGCAGAAGTTGAAAAAATTGCGGAGGTGATACGTGACTACGGCGAAGAACGGTTTGCTGGCTCGATTGCAAAGGCGATTGTTGCTCGCCGACAGGAGCGGGGCGCAATTTCAAGCACTACCGAGCTGGCCCAGCTTGTGGCGGACACCGTCAAGACCCGCGAGCCGGGCCAGAACCCTGCAACGCGCACATTCCAGGCTTTTCGGATTTTCATCAACGCCGAGCTTGAAGAGTTGCAACAGGCCCTAGCGGCCAGTCTGGAGGTCTTGCAGACCGGCGGCCGGCTGGTCGTGATCAGCTTTCATTCACTCGAAGACCGCATCGTCAAACAGTTCATTGCCCGGCATTCACGCGACGAATATGACCGGCGCACGCCTTTTGCGCCCGCCAGGGTGATGCGCTTGAAGGCCTTGCACCGCATCAAGCCCGGTGCAGCCGAACTGGCTGCCAATCCACGTGCGCGCAGCGCCATCATGCGCGTCGCGCAGAGGACGGCGGCATGACTCGGCTTTCGTTTTTCCTGCTGTTGGCGGTCATGGCCAGTGCGCTTTACCTGGTCAACGTGCAGTACGAATCGCGCCAGATCTACTCGGATCTGGATCGGGCGCGCTCGCAGGCACGCAGCATCGAGGCCGACTTTGAGCGCCTGCAAGTGGAAAAGCGCGCCCAGGCAGCACCCTTGCGGGTCGAGAAACTGGCTAAGGAGCAGTTGCAGATGCGCACGGTTACGCCGGCCATTACGCACTATGCGAGCTATGCGGGTGCGGCGTCGGCGGCGCAGCACGCCGCTGATTCTGTTTCGGCGCCCGGCGCCTCGGCTGTTGCGGAGCGAACCCCGTGAGCCGCAGCGTTGTTTACACCTCAAGCCCCTTGCTGGCCAGCAAGACGCCGGTCTGGCGCAGCAAATTCATCGTGGCTGCGATCGCACTGGGCTTTGTCGCTCTGGCAGCGCGCGCTGCCTATATTCAGGTCTATGCGAATGACTTCTTCCTGCGCCAGGGTGAAGTGCGTTTTGCCCGAACACTGGAGTTACCTGCCAATCGTGGCCGGATTCTGGATCGCAACGGTGTGATTCTGGCTTCCAGCGTGCCGGCCCCCAGCATCTGGGCGATTCCGGAAGACATCGAGCGCGACCCGGCTCAGTTGCGCAAGCTGGCCGCTTTGCTGGAGATGCCGGTGGCAGAACTGGGCAGACGTCTGGAGAATGAAGACAAGACCTTTGTCTGGCTCAAGCGCCAGGTCGAGGAGTCGGTGGCGCAGCAGATTATGGCGCTCCAACTCAAAGGTGTCTATCAACGCAAGGAATACAAACGTCAGTATCCCGAAGGCGAAGCCGCAGCGCATGTGGTCGGGTTTACCAATGTCGAGGATATCGGGCAGGAGGGGATTGAGCTCGCCTTCAACAAGGAGCTGTCCGGCCGCAATGGTTCACGCCACGTTCTCAAGGACCGCCTGGGTCGCGTGGTGGAGGATGTGGGCGAACAGATTGCACCGGTCGATGGCCCTGATCTGCAGCTCAGCGTGGACAGCAAGGTGCAGTTTTTTGCCTATCAAAAACTGCGTGACGCCGTGCTGCTCAACAAGGCCAGGGCTGGCAGTGTGGTGGTGCTCGATGTCATTACCGGTGAAGTGCTGGCGCTGGCCAATTACCCGAGCTATGCGCCCGGAAAACGGCAGAATTTGAGCGGCGAGCAGCTGCGCAACCGGGCGCTGACAGATACTTTCGAACCAGGCTCGGTCATGAAGCCTTTCACGATCGGGCTGGGTCTGGAGACCGGGCGCGTCACGCCGCAGACCCTGATTGATACGGGCAATGGAAAGCTGACCATCACCGGCTCAACCATTTCCGACTCGCATCCCAATGGCGTGCTCACGGTCGAGGGCGTGATTCAGAAATCGAGCAATATTGGCACTACCAAGATTGCCATGCAGATGCAGCCGCGTGAAATGTGGGAGATGTTCTCGAGTGCCGGCTTTGGCCAGAAACCGCAGATCAGCTTTCCGGGCGCCGTGTCGGGCAAATTACGCCCCTACAAGACCTGGCGCCCGATCGAACAGGCCACCATGTCTTACGGCTATGGATTGTCGGCTTCCCTGTTCCAGATGGCGCGTTCCTACACGGTCTTTACGAACGACGGACTGATCATTCCGGTGACCATGCAAAAAAGCGCTGAGCCGGCGCTGGGCGTGCCGGTGCTGTCGGCGCGTACCGCCGGTCAGGTTCGCAAGATGCTGCAGATGGCCGCTGGTCCTGGTGGCACCGGACAGCGGGCGCAGACCATTGGCTATTCGGTGGGTGGCAAATCAGGTACCGCGTACAAGCAAATCGGCAAAGGTTACGGCAGCGCAGGCAATCGCAAATACCGGGGCTGGTTTGTCGGTCTGGCGCCGGTGGAAAAACCGCGTCTCATTGTCGCCGTGATGATCGACGAGCCGAGTGCCGGACAGTACTACGGCGGTGCCGTGGCAGCACCGGTGTTCAGCGAAGTAGTGCAGCAGACCCTGCGCATGATGGGTGTTGCGCCGGACATGGCGGTCAAGCCCCAGATCATGGCAAAGACGGAAGAAGAGAGCTTTTGATGCTTGACTTCTCTACGCCATCCGATGCCGCCTGCTGGCTGCAGGAGCAAGTTACCGGCACACTGCAAAGTGACAGCCGCCAGCTGCAAGCGGGCGACGGTTTCATCGCCTGGCCGGGAGCCGCCAGCGACGCGCGCCAGCATGTCGCGGCGGCACTGGTGCAGGGTGCGGCGGCGTGTCTGGTAGAGAAAACCGGCGTTGAGACCTACGCCTTTAGCGACCCGCGCGTGGCCAGCTACACAGAGCTCAAGGTCGCCAGCGGCCCCATCGCAGCGGCCTACTTCAAGCAGCCATCGCTGCAACTCAAGCTGCTCGCGGTAACTGGCACCAATGGCAAGACCTCCAGCGTCTGGTGGCTGGCCCAGGCCTTGTCCCAGCTGAAGCAGGTGGCACCCCTGCCTTGCGCCATGGTTGGCACGCTGGGTGTGGGCCGTCCACCGGTCGTGCGGAGCACGGGCTTGACGACACCGGATCCGGTTCTGCTGCAGAAAACACTGCGTGACTTTGTCAACAGCGGCGTTGTGGCCTGCGCCATCGAGGCGTCCTCCATCGGCCTGGCTGAGTCGCGCCTGCAGGGTTGCCAGATTCACACTGCCCTGTTTACCAATTTCACGCAGGATCATCTCGACTACCACGGCAACATGCAGGCCTACTGGCAGGCCAAGCGCGAGTTGTTTGCCTGGCCTGGTTTGCGCGCTGCGGTGGTCAATGTCGATGATCCCAGGGGATTGGAATTGCTCGCCACGCTGGATGCCGGTGCGCTCGATCTCTGGAGCGTGTCCTGCGTCGGACCGGCCAGGCTACAGGCCTGCGACATCAGCCACCCGCCGCAGGGTCTGCGCTTCACCGTGTGTGAGCGTGGTAGTGAAGGCCATCTGCTGCAAACCAGCCTGATTGGCCTGTACAACGTTTCCAATCTGCTCGGTGTGCTGGCGGCGATGCGCTCCATCGGTGTGCCGCTGGCTGCCGCGGTGGATGCCTGTGCGGGGCTGGCACCGGTGCCGGGCCGCATGGAGTTTGTTGGCCAGTCCGGCCAGACGCTGGTCGCGGTCGACTATGCGCACACGCCCGACGCCCTGGCGCAAGCACTGCTGGCCTTGCGGCCGCTGAGCCGGCAGCGCGGTGGGAGGCTCTGGTGTGTCTTCGGTTGTGGCGGCGACCGCGATGCGACCAAGCGGCCGCTGATGGGTGCGATGGCCGCTAGCTACGCCGATCAAGTGGTGCTAACCAGCGACAACCCGCGCAGCGAAAAGCCGGAGGCGATCATCAGTCAGATACTGCTCGGCTGCAAGGGCCAGCGGCCCCGGATCGTCGAGCCCGATCGTGCACTCGCCATCGCGCAGACCCTGGCGCAGGCAGCGCCAGAGGATGTCGTGCTGCTGGCTGGTAAAGGCCATGAGGACTACCAGGAAGTAGCGGGCCAGCGTCTGCCATTTTCGGATCTGGCGCAGGTGCGCCGCTTGCAGAGCAAGCCGGTGCTGCAGCGCACCGCAGGGGAGGTGGCGCATGGTTGAAATGCTCACGCTAGGGCAGCTGCAGCAGTGGCTGGGCGCAGCGCGCCTGGTTGGTGACGATGCCAGCGCCGCTGCAGTGAGTTTCTTGCGTGTGCACAGCGACACCCGCACGCTGGAGCCGGGCGACCTTTTTGTCGCCCTGCGTGGTGAGCGCTTTGATGCCAACGATTTCCTGCTGGAGGCCAAGGCCAGGGGAGCGGTAGCAGCACTGTGCCAGGGCGATGCGGACGAGCGACTGCTGGCGGCCGGGCTGCCAGGTCTGGTGGTGGCTGATTCGCAGCACGCGCTCGGCCAACTGGCAGCGAAGTGGCGCGCGCAGTTCAGGCTGCCGGTGATTGCGGTGACCGGCAGCAATGGTAAGACCACCGTGACGCAGATGATTGCGGCCATCCTGCGCTCCTTCAAACCCGAGGCCTGGCTGGCTACCCAGGGCAATCTGAATAACGCCATCGGTGTGCCGCTGAGTGTGCTGCGTCTGCGAGCTCACCACGAGCTGGCGGTATTTGAACTTGGCATGAATCACCCTGGAGAGATTGCACAGCTGGCGGCCATCGTGCAGCCGACGGTGGCCCTGGTCAACAACGCGCAGCGCGAACATCTGGAGTTCATGGCCACGGTGGCGGCAGTGGCGCAGGAGAACGGTTCGGTGATCGACGCGCTGTGGGACGACGGTACGGCGGTGTTTCCGTCAGACGACGCCTTCAGCGCGCTCTGGCTTGCCAGGGCTGGCGCGCGCTCGGTTTCGCAATTCAGCGCCAGCGCCGGGGCCTTTGCCGACGTTCGTTGCACTGCCGCGAACTGGTCGGGCGAAGCCTGGCAAGTGACGCTGGCTACACCGGCTGGCGCAATGCGCTACGCCCTGCACATCGCGGGTTTGCACAACGTCAAGAACTCCCTGGCAGCAGTAGCCTGCACGCTGGCTGCTGGTGTCAGTCTGCCGGCCATCGCCGAGGGTCTGCAGGCCTTCGAGCCGGTGAAGGGTCGCTCGCGTGCGCAACTGCTCAAGTGCGGCGGCCAGACGTTCACGCTGGTGGATGACAGCTACAACGCGAACCCGGATTCAGTCCGCGCCGCCATCGAAGTTCTGGCCACCCTGCCGGCTCCGCGTCTGCTGGTGCTCGGGGATATGGGTGAAGTGGGTGAGCAGGGTCCGGCGTTTCATGCTGAGGCCGGCGCACTCGCGCGCAGCCTGGGCGTAGACGCCTTGTTCACACTGGGTGAGCTATCGCAGGCCGCTGCCAGCAGCTTTGGCGCCGGCCGGCACTTCCGCGACATGGCCTCGCTGCAGCAGGCTGTGTTGGCGCAAATGGGTCAGATCGGCAGCGTGCTGGTCAAGGGTTCACGCTTTATGAAGATGGAGCGTGTGGTGGCGGCACTGACGGACCACGCCGTCCGAGACAAGGAAGAAATGAATGCGGTTTAGCCTCAAAGTCAGGATCGTCCCATGCTCTTGAGTCTGGCTCAATGGTTGCAGTCGCTGTCGCCCGAATTTGGGCACTTTCGCGTCTTTCAGTACCTGACCTTTCGCGCTGTCATGGCGGCATTGACGGCGCTGCTGATCGGCCTGGTGGCGGGCCCGTTTGTCATTCGCCGCCTGACCGAACTCAAGATCGGGCAGCCGATTCGCGGCTATGGTATGGCCTCGCATCTGGTCAAGAGTGGCACGCCGACCATGGGCGGCGCGCTGATTCTTCTTTGCATCGCCATCTCCACGCTGCTGTGGGCCGATCTGAGCAATCGCTTTGTCTGGATTGTTCTGCTCGTCACGCTGGGCTTTGGCGCCATCGGCTGGACCGACGACTGGCGCAAGGTGGTGGACAAGAACCCGGAGGGCATGAGTTCCAGGGAAAAATATTTCTGGCAATCGGTCGTTGGCCTGCTCGCGGCGCTGTACCTGGTGTTCAGCATCTCGGAGAACTCCAACTGGCGCGTGCTGGAGCTCTTTTTCAAATGGGTGCAATCGGGCTTTGACCTGAACCTGCCGCCCAAGGCCGGTCTGCTGCTGCCCTTCTTCAAGGAAATCAGCTACCCGCTGGGTGTGCTCGGATTTGTCATTCTGACTTACCTGGTGATTGTGGGCTCCAGCAATGCGGTGAACCTGACCGACGGTCTGGACGGGCTGGCCATCATGCCGGTGGTGATGGTGGGTGCCTGCCTGGGCATCTTTGCCTACGTCACGGGCAGTTCGGTTTATTCGAAATACCTGTTCTTCCCGTACATCCCCGGTTCCGGAGAAATGCTGATCTTCACTTCGGCGATGGCTGGCGCGGGCCTGGCCTTCCTGTGGTTCAACACGCACCCGGCGCAGGTCTTCATGGGCGATGTGGGTGCGCTGGCGCTTGGCGCCGCGCTGGGCACGATTGCCGTCATCGTGCGCCAGGAAATCGTGCTTGCCATCATGGGCGGCATCTTTGTTGCGGAAGCGCTGTCGGTCATGCTGCAGGTCAGCTGGTTCAAGTTCACGAAGAAGAAATATGGCGAGGGTCGCCGCATCCTGAAGATGGCGCCGCTGCACCATCATTTCGAGAAGAGTGGCTGGCAGGAGACCCAGGTGGTGGTGCGCTTCTGGATCATCACCATGCTGTTATGCCTGGTTGGCCTGTCAACCCTCAAGCTAAGGTAAAAGGAATGACCGGCACGTCGTCCTCACACATCGGGCAACACGTTCTGATCCTGGGCCTGGGTACGTCCGGCCTGGCGATGGCGCGCTGGTGCACGCGTGAAGGCGCGCGGGTGACGGTCGCAGACACGCGCGCCGAGCCGCCGCAGCTTGCCGCGTTAAAGCAGGAGTTGCCGACCGCGAGCTTTGTTCATGGATCTTTTAGCGCCGCACTGATCGACGGCAGCGACATCAAGGCGGTCTATGTCAGTCCGGGCTTGACGCCACCGGCATGTGCGCCGGTGTCAGACGCGGCACGCGCCATCGGACTGCCGGTAGCGGGCGAGTTGCAACTTTTTTCGCAGGCCTTGGCAGACTTGCGCGCTGCGCGCAATTACGCGCCCAAGGTGCTCGCAGTGACCGGCACCAACGGCAAGACGACCGTGACTTCCTTGACCGCACAACTGGTGGCGCGCGCCGGCAAGACGGTTGCGATGGCCGGCAACGTCGGGCCAACGCTGCTCGATACGCTGAGGGCACAACTCGACGCCGACGCCCTGCCCGAGGTCTGGGTGCTGGAGTTGTCCAGTTTTCAGCTGGACGCAGCGTCGGGTTTCGAGCCCAGCGTGGCAGCGCTGCTCAACATCACGCAGGACCATCTTGACTGGCATGGTTCCATGCCTGCCTACAGTCGCGCCAAGGCCGGCATCTTTGGTCAGCAAGCCCTGCTGGTACTCAATCGCAACGATCCGGCGGTGATGGCATTGCTGCCGGAGCCGATCAAGGTGAAGGGCAAGCTGCAGAAACCGCAGTGCCGTTCTTATGTCACCTTCGGCGCAGACCGTCCCACGCGTCCGGGTGACTTTGGCATGGAAGAAGTCAACGGCATGCACTGGCTGGTGCGCGCCCTTGAGGCTGACGAAACCGTCCGAAAGCGCAAAGACACTGAGGAAGAACTGCACATACAGCGCCTGATGCCGTCGGACGCCCTGCGCATCCGGGGGCGCCACAACGCCCTGAACGCGCTGGCCGCATTGGCGCTGAGTCAGGCAGCCGGTTGTGCGCTGGGACCGCTTTTGTATGGCTTGCGCGAATACCGGGGTGAGCCGCATCGCCTGGAGTCGGTGGCGATCATTAACGAGCTTGAGTATTTTGACGACAGCAAAGGTACCAACGTCGGTGCCACGGTCGCTGCCTTGTCCGGCTTGGGGCTGGAGCGGCGTCTGCTTGTCATCCTTGGCGGTGAGGGCAAGGGCCAGGACTTTGCACCTCTGGCACAGCCGGTAGAGCGCCACGTCCGCGCAGTGGTGCTGATCGGTCGTGCCGCAGCGCAGATTCGCGAGGTACTGGCGGCGACCGGTGTCACACTGGTCGATGCCGACTCGATGGAAGACGCGGTGGCACAGGCCAGCGCGCTGGCGCAACCGGGCGATGCGGTACTGCTGTCACCGGCATGCTCGAGCTTTGACATGTTTGACAATTATGAGCATCGCTCCCGCGTCTTCGTGGCGGCGGTCAGGGAAATGGCCAATGCCGCCGGCAGCGTGCTGGAGGGAGTGCAGTGAGCACCCTCGGCACACGTCTGAACAGCAGCGCGCCAACGCGCGTGGTGAGTTTTGACCAGCCACTGCTGTGGGTGACGCTGGTGCTGCTGATCTGGGGCATGGTGATGGTGTACTCGGCCTCGATTGCGATGCCCGAGAACCCGCGCTTTGCCAAGTACACGCACACGTATTTCCTGACGCGCCATGTGCTGTGGCTGCTGATGTCTTTTGTTGCGGCCGTGCTGGCCTTCCAGGTGCCGGTGGCAAGCTGGGAAAAGGCCGCACCCTGGCTCTTCATTCTTTCCCTGGTGTTCCTGATTGCCGTGTTGATTCCCTACGTAGGCAAGGTCGTTTACGGCGCGCGGCGCTGGATCTCGCTCGGGCCCTTCGGCTTTCAGCCATCGGAGTTGGCCAAGTTCGCTGTGCTGCTGTACGCGGCAGATTACATGGTGCGCAAGATGGACGTCAAGGAGCACTTCTTCCGCGCTGTAGCCCCTATGGGCGTGGCGGTGGCGGTGGTCGGCATGCTGCTGCTGGCCGAGCCTGACATGGGCGCCTTCATGGTGATTGCTGTGATTGCGATGGGTATCCTGTTCCTGGGCGGCGTCAACGCCCGCATGTTCTTCCTGATCGCCGCAGTCCTGCTGGTGGCCTTTGTACTGATGATTGCGATGAGCGAGTGGCGCCGTGAGCGCATCTTTGCCTACCTCGACCCCTGGAGTGAAAAGAACGCGCTGGCCAAGGGTTATCAACTCACGCACTCGCTGATTGCCATCGGACGCGGTGAGATCTTTGGTGTCGGCCTGGGTGGCAGTGTGGAGAAACTGCACTGGTTACCTGAGGCACATACCGACTTCCTGCTGGCCGTGATTGGTGAAGAGTTCGGACTGGTCGGCGTGGTCTGCGTGATTGGCCTGTTCCTGTGGCTGACACGCCGCATGATTCACATCGGACGCCAGGCGATTGCGCTGGACCGGGTCTTTGCCGGACTGGTGGCGCAGGGGGTGGGCATCTGGATGGGCTTTCAGGCCTTCATCAACATGGGCGTGAATCTGGGCGCTTTGCCGACCAAAGGCCTGACCCTGCCGCTCATGAGTTACGGTGGCTCGGCCATTCTGGTCAATCTGGTTGCCGTCGCTGTGGTGCTGCGCATTGACTTCGAAAACCGCCTGATGATGCGCGGAGGCCGGGTATGAGTCACTGCTGTCTCTGCTCGTCATCGCGAGGCCGCCATCCCTCGTCATTGTTGTCATCCCGGGCTCGACCCGGGATCCAGTGCCGCGCGGACCATGGATTGCGGATCGGGCCTGCCCCGGACTCCGATCCGAGGTCCGCCATGACGGGTACCCCATCACGGTATTGCCAGCCATGAGCAAGTGCGCACTCATCATGGCGGGCGGCACGGGTGGGCATATCTTCCCGGGACTTGCCGTGGCGCAGGTCTTGCGTGAGCGTGGCTGGCGTGTGCACTGGCTCGGTGGCACGGGCAGTGCGGCGCAGCCGAGCATGGAGAGCCGACTGGTGCCGCCGCATGGCTTTGCCTTTGAGGCGGTTGACTTCGCCGGCGTGCGTGGCAAGGGCTGGGCTACCTTGCTGGCGCTGCCCTGGCGCTTGCTGCGCGCCTGCTGGCAAAGTGTTGTCGTGTTGCGTCGTGTCAAGCCCGACGTCGTGCTCGGGCTGGGCGGCTACATCACTTTCCCGGCCGGACTGATGAGTGTCTTGCTGGGCAAGCCGCTGGTGCTGCATGAGCAGAACTCGGTGGCGGGCATGGCCAACAAGCTGCTGGCCAAAGTCGCGCGTCGCGTCTTTTGCGCCTTTCCGGATGTGCTTGCCAAGGCCCGCTGGGTTGGCAATCCGCTGCGTGCAGCCTTCATTGGCGTGGCGCAGCCGGCTGCACGTTTTGCCCGTCGCAGCGGCCCCTTGCGCTTGCTGGTGCTGGGCGGCAGTCTGGGTGCGCGCGCCTTGAACGAGGTGGTACCGCAGGCGCTGGCGCTGATCCCAGTGGCAGCACGGCCCGTGGTGCTGCATCAGAGCGGCGCAGCACAGATTGATGCACTGCGCGCCAACTACGCCAAGGTTGGTGTGCAGGCTCAGCTGACGCCCTTCATCGATGACACGGCGCAGGCCTTTGCCGACGCCGATTTGATGCTATGCCGCGCTGGCGCCAGCACGGTGACGGAGATTGCCGCGGTCGGCGCAGCGGCCCTGTTGGTGCCTTTTCCGTTTGCGGTGGACGACCACCAAACCCGCAACGCCCACTTTCTGGTCGACCAGGGTGCCGGCTGGCTGCTACCGCAGACAGAAATGAGTCCGCAGCGCCTGGCCGACTTGCTACAGCAAACCGATCGGACTGCGCTGCTGGCCTGCGCCATGGCAGCCAGAAAGCTCGAAAAGCTGGACGCCAGTCGTCAGATCGCCGACGCCTGCGAGGAGTTGGCGGCATGAAGCACGCGGTGCGTCACATTCACTTCGTCGGCATCGGCGGCGTTGGCATGTCAGGCATTGCCGAGATCCTGTTCAATCTGGGCTACCAGGTGAGCGGCTCCGACCAGAGCGACAGCGCGACGCTGCAACGTCTGGCCGCCTTGGGAATCCAGACCCATGTCGGGCATGCCGCCAGCAACATGCAGGGGCCCGATGTGGTCGTGACTTCCAGTGCGGTCCCTGCAGGTAACGTCGAGGTGCGCAGCGCCCGCGAGCAGGGCATTGCCGTGGTGCCGCGTTCCTTGATGCTGGCGGAGTTGATGCGGCTCAAACAGGGCATTGCGGTGGCCGGCACCCACGGCAAGACCACCACCACCAGCCTGCTGGCCAGTGTGCTGGGCGAGGCCGGGCTGGACCCGACCTTTGTGATCGGTGGACGGCTCAAC
>Ga0194056_10000717_pt1 | contig 18069 bp, 20 predicted proteins | sample SepL4413m_MetaG_FD_155458 | JGI IMG/M metagenome (GOLD analysis project Ga0194056, IMG submission 155458) | Anoxic zone freshwater microbial communities from boreal shield lake in IISD Experimental Lakes Area, Ontario, Canada - Sep2016-L442-13m | ecosystem: Environmental > Aquatic > Freshwater... | reverse complement strand
GGGTTTGAGGGCAAAATAATTATTTTTTCGGCTTTTTTATGAAGAAAATGGAGTATTAAACCTTAAGTCGGACAGACTCCTAGAGTCAACTTTTAGCAATGGGATTTTGAGATTGAAAAAACGAATCAATGCATCTGCAAACTTACTAACGTTAGATTTAGCATAGGCAAGTTCTTCATCTTTAATCTTCTCATTTTTTATCTGATCTAACTTATCTTCAATGTCTCTGATCCATGTGGATTTATCCCCTTTAGTATTTTTCCAGGACTCAATCAACAGTCTCAAATCGATAGGTAGTTTACTAAAGTGCGGCTTCGCCTTTTCGAACAGCTCTTTCTTATTTGGATTTTTAATTTTGTGCTCATTTTCAAATGCTTCCAGTGCATCTCGTTTTTCGCTAAGTGAAAGTTTGGCGGACGGTGATGCTTTTTGAAAACCAAAAGGTTGGTTTATAGTAGTAACACGTAGCCTAAACACATGCCCATCGCTCCGCTTGTCGGCAAAATCCACCCAAATACGCCTGTCCATTTCTCCGGCATTTGACCAAGCTATTAGCATTGCCAACGTACGTTGTTGACCGTCAATTAAACCAATGGAATCGGCGGGGGTTTTGATCATCTCTTTTTTACCTATTCTGCGCACATCAATTCCTGACGGCATTAGGCTAAAAATTAAGCTGCCCATGGGCATGCCGCGTAACAATGTATCCCACAAGTCAATAATTTGATTAGGTTTCCAAACAGAACCACGCTGAATTAATGGTAGAGCCACAAATACGAATTCATTATCGCCAGAAGCGAAATTTAACCACTTCTCAATCGGCAATATTTCTATGTCGTTATTAAAGTCAACACTCTCTATTTCTGTTGTCATCTATGTTATTACGTTTGTCATATAAATTTTTTAAAGTTCCTGCACATCTGGTGGGATTAGCTAGTCCACTGCCCAACCAGTCGCAATTAATTCATCAACAGTAGCGTAGAAATATTCAGCATCTGTTTCTTTGTCTTGAATTATCAATTTCCGATCCAGCCAATTTTGCAAACCTATTTTTCCGAAGTTACCACCTTTTTTTTTCCAGTTACCATTGATGTTTTTCATGTGCACAAAATCATCACGGGGAACAAAGCCTAAGTCTAATACATCACGGGTTTCTTCTATCAGTCGGTCTGACCAAGTATTGTTCATGTTTATCTCTTATGGGTTATGTCGTTTTAAATGTTTACTGTGTTCATTCACAGTTGACCGGTAGATATAATTGGTTCACTAAAATCCACTGGCCGCTTTTCGTGTGTATGCAAACTTTCCTAAATCTGGCTCCAATGTCTATTATTGGTCGGTGGCCGACGATCAGTTCCAACTAAAAATCAACAGACTCTTGGAGGCTTGGGTTAGGAGATTTTATTAGATAAATCCCTCTGCTCATATTTAGAAACTTCCCTTATCCGCTTTTATCAGCATTATTTTTAATGGCGTATTGTTTACACAACGCATAAAGTGCTGGAATGACGATCAAAGTCAACAGTGTTGATGACACCATACCTCCGACCATGGGCGCGGCGATGCGGCGCATGACTTCGGAACCGGTGCCGGTACTCCACAGAATAGGCAAAAGCCCTGCCATGATGGCGGTGACCGTCATTATTTTGGGACGCAGGCGTTCGGCTGCACCGGTCATCAGTGCTGCGTAAAGATCGTCCTCAGTAAAAGTCCGCCCGGCGTCAAGGCATTGCTGTTGTTTTTCCCGATAAGCATGATCCAGATAAATCAACATCACCACGCCGGTTTCTGCCGCGACGCCAGCTAGGGCGATAAAGCCGACACCAACCGCCACGCTGACGTTGTAATCCAAAAACCACAGTAACCAGATGCCACCGACCAGTGCAAAGGGTACGGATAACATAACGATAAGCGTCTCGGTCAGACGCCCGAAGTTGAGATAAAGCAACAGGAAAATAATACCGAGCGTTAGCGGCACAACTAATTGCAAGCGCTGTTTGGCTCTCTCCATGTATTCAAACTGGCCGCTCCAGGTAATGTAATAACCCGACGGAAATTTGACCGCTTGCTCCACCACTTTTTTGGCATCTTGGACATAACCATCAATGTCTCGGCCACGCATATCTACATAAATATATGCGGACAACAAGGCATTTTCCGTACGGATAGCCGGTGGGCCTTTGTTCAGGCTTAAATGTGCCAGTTGCCCCAAAGGAATCATGGCACCGCCCGTGACGGGAACGAGCACATGCGTGGCAATGGCTTGTGGACTGTCACGCAGTTCACGCGGGTAACGGATGATAACAGCGAAACGTTCGCGCCCTTCCACCATGGTCGTTACCGTTTCGCCGCCTACCGCCGTGGCAATAATATCTTGCACCTCACCCACCAATAAACCATAACGCGCCAGCGCTTCGTAGTCCGGCGTGATGTTTAAATAAAAACCGCCGGTGATGCGTTCTGCGTAGGCGCTGGTGGTACCGGGAACTGTCTTGACCGCTTGTTCTATCTGTTGCGCCAAACGTTCCATTTCCGCCAGATCCTTGCCGAACAGTTTAATGCCGATGGGGGTACGAATACCGGTTGCCAGCATATCAATTCGATTTTTGATCGGCATAGTCCAGGCGTTGCTGACACCGGGTATTTGCAGCGCCAGATCCATTTCTGCAATCAACTTATCAACCGTCATGCCGGGTCGCCAATCGGCTTCAGGTTTAAGGTTAACCAAGGTTTCCGACATTTCCAACGGCGCTGAATCGGTGGCGGTTAGCGCCCTGCCCGCTTTACCGAATACCGATTCGACTTCGGGAAACTGTTTAATGATGCGATCCTGGGTTTGCAGCAATTCAGCGGCTTTGGTTGGGGACAAACCCGGCAAGGTTTGCGGCATAAACAGCAAAGTACCTTCATTCAGTGTCGGCATAAATTCACCACCCAATTGTGAAGCGGGATACCAGGAAGCAGCCAGCATGAGTAGTGCAAAAACCAGCGTTAGTTTTTTGTAGCGCATGACGGCGGCAATAACCGGGCGATAAATCCAGATCAAAAACCGGTTGATGGGATTACGTTGTTCCGGCAGAATTTTTCCGCGCACAAACAGTGACATCAACACGGGCACCAGCGTTACCGACAACAGCGCCGCACCGGCCATGGCAAAGGTTTTGGTAAAAGCCAGCGGATGAAACAACCGGCCTTCCTGAGCTTCCAGCGCGAACACCGGCAAAAATGAAACGGTGATTATCAACAAACTAAAAAACAACGGCGGGCCGACTTCCTGGCAGGCATTAAGCAATATTTTAGCTCGCGGCAAGCGCCCCGCATCGCGCTCCAGATGCTTGTGGACATTTTCAATCATGACAATGGCGGCGTCCACCATGGCACCGATCGCAATGGCAATACCGCCGAGGCTCATGATGTTGGAATTCATACCCAGCGCCTGCATGACAATAAAAGCAATCAGCAAGCCCACGGGCAGCATTAAAATGGCCACCAACGCACTGCGTAAATGCAGTAAAAATAGAACGCAAACACCGGCCACTATGGCGTTTTCTTCCAACAGGGTATGACGCAAATTATCAATCGCGCGGTGGATCAGTTCGGAACGGTCATAAACCGTTTGCACCATCACGCCTTTGGGCAAACCCGTAGTGATTTCTTGCAGCCGGTCTTTTACGTTACTGATGACCTCCAACGCATTCTGCCCAAAGCGTGCCAGCGCAATACCGGAAACTGCCTCGCCTTCACCATTCCATTCGGTAATGCCGCGCCGCTCATCGGGCACCAGTTCAACACGCGCCACATCTCGCACCAACACCGGAATACCTTTTTCGGCTTTCAATACCAGCCGTTCCAAATCCGCTTTACCGCGCAGATAACCCCGTCCACGCACCATGTATTCAGTTTCTGCCAGCTCAATAACCCGACCGCCAACATCCCGGTTACCGTTACGAATAGCATCACTTAGGGTTTGTAAAGACACCCCGTAAGCTTGCAGCTTGTGGGGATCGACCGTGACCTGATATTGCTGCACAAAACCACCGATACTGGCCACTTCAGCCACGCCTTTGGCTTTGGTCAGTTGGTAACGCACAAACCAGTCTTGCAAGGTTCGTAATTCTGCCAGCGAATAGTCTTTTGCCAGCAGCGCGTATTGATAAACCCAACCCACGCCCGTAGCATCGGGCCCCAATTTAGGCGTCACGCTGGTGGGCAAATTTCCGGTAAGCGTGGTGAGATATTCCAAAACCCGCGAACGCGCCCAATAAATATCGGTGCCGTCCTCAAAAATAATATAAACAAAAGAAGCGCCAAAATAAGAAAAGCCCCGCACGACTTTTGATCGCGGCACGCTCAACATCGCCGTCGTTAGCGGATAAGTCACCTGATCCTCAACAACTTGCGGCGCTTGTCCCGGATATTCCGTGTACACAATCACTTGCGCATCGGACAGATCGGGCAGCGCATCCAGCGGCATTTTTGACAAAGCATAAACCCCGCCAATGACAATAGCCAACGTTGCCAGCAACACCAAAAACACGTTACGCAAAGACCAGGCAATAACATGATTTAACATGATTACCGATCTCCGTGTGTTGGCTCGGTGGGCGTTTGAACCGTATCTGTCCCTTTATCGCCAAAGCCGTCCAGGGCTGATTTAAGATTGCTTTCAGCATCAATCAGGAAATTGGCATGAGTGACCACTTCATCACCGGCTGCCAATCCTTCCAGAACCGCGTAGTAACCGTCAGCGAGTAGTCCCAATTTTACGGGTCGCGCTTCAAACTGTCCCACGCCCCGCTTTAACAACACAACCTGCCGCGTACCGCTGTCAATCACTGCCGAATCAGGAACCGCCAATCGCGCCGGCTTATCGTCCAACGCCGCCAAGGTTAAGCCGCCATATAATCCGGGCTTCAACAAACCTTCCGTGTTGGGTAATTCAACACGCACTTTGACGGTACGGGTTTCCGTTGCCAACGTTGGATAGATAAAGCCGACTTTGCCGCTGAACTGCCGATCCGGATAAGCGTTAATATGCACTTGCACAACCTGCCCCAAGCGCACCCCGGCTATATCCTGCTCAAACACATCCGCCAACAGCCACACCGTGCTTAAATCGGCAATACGAAACAACAATTCACCGGGCATGAAACGCATCCCTTCTTGTGCCGGTTTATCCAGTACCACGCCAGTCAACGGCGACAGCAACGAGAGCGTATCCACCGGCTTTTCCAACGCTTGTAAACGTTGTAATTGTGCCGGAGCAATATCCCAATAATGTAACCGTTGCAACGCATTTTCGGCCAGATTTTTAGCGGTTGCCAGCGCCTGAACGCTACCTTTTTGCAATGCTTGCTGGCCTTGTCTTGCAATCAGATATTCCTGCTGGGCAGTGACCAGTTCGGGGCTGTAGATCTCCAGCAACGGCTGGCCGCGCTTGACGGTTTGCCCGGTTGCATTAACATACAAACGCTGAATCCAGCCTGCAAATTTGGGTGTCACGGCGTGGACGCGCCGTTCGTCGACTTGAATACTGCCCAAGGCGCGAATGCTGTGAGTCAGTGTGCGTTCCATCACGGTTGCCGTTTTTACGCCCAATTTCTGAACTTTTTCAGGACTGATCTGAATCTGCCCAAGCGTAGCCCGTTCGCTTTCGTAAACCGGCAGGTAGTCCATGCCCATTTCATCTTTTTTCGGTACGAGAGATGTATCCGCAGCGCCCATGGGATGCCGATAATACAAAATTTTACCGGATTTTTGAGGAGTCATTGCAGTCGGTTCTTCTGCATAAATCGCCACATAGTCCATCCCCATCTCGTCTTTGGTGGGCGTCGTCGAGGTGACTTGGGGATTCATTGGATGCCGGTAATACAGGGGTTTTCTTTCGCTGACTGCGCTGCCGTTAAGGCTTGGCGGGTTCTCTTGATGGCGTCCCATCCAGAATCCAAGACTTAAGCCCAGTATTAAAATCAACAATAACGGGATAAATTTAGTCATGGCTTAACTCCTCGCCCACTTCAGCAGACAGTTCGGCTAAAATTTGCTGCGTGTTGGTCAAGGCTTGCCAATATTGTGTTTGATACTGAAAAAAGTTAATTTGTGTGCGTAACAAATCGGTAAAATCAGTCTGACTCACTTGATAACCCGCCAGTAGCGAATTAACCGCTTGCTGAGCCTGCGGGATAATTTCATGTTCGAGCAGCAACAGCTTTTCTTTGGTCTGTTGATACTCGGTGGCTTTAGCCGCTATCCCGGCCTGAATTTTATGATGCTCGTCCTGCAGGGAATACTGCTCTTGTAAAAGTTCACTCTTGCGCTGGTCAACGGCTTTAGCTTGCTTCGTGTTGGCATAAATGGGCACGTTCATGCTTAATTGGACATTGGCAAAATCGCTACGCGTCTGCCCTGTCGGGGTATTCTGCCGTATTGCATAACCACCTCCCACCGTAAAGTCCGGGTAGAAATCCTGCTTTGCCAGATCCACCCTGTCTTTTGCAGCACCCAGCATCTTCTGATGTTGGGCGAATAAAGGACGGACTTTCAACGCCTTGTCCTGTAATACAGATTCGATAAGAGTCGGTAATTTGATCGCGGGTTCTACCGGAATTTTTGCGGACGTTTCCACGGTGATATCCAGCAAGGCATTGATTAGGGCGTTTTGAGTGTGGCGTAAACTAACCAACTCCAGTTTTTCACTCTTGAGTTTGGATAATTCAAGTTGAGCCAACAAAACGTCTTGCTGAGCGCCGGTGCCCACTTTATATTTTTCCTGAGCAATATCAATCAACTGTTGGAAGAAATATTCAGTTTCGTCCAGTAAACTCAAAGCCCGATCGTAATAAAATAGCCGCCACCACCCTTGCTTTACTTCGCGCACCAACCGCAAACGCGCTTCATCAACCGAATCAGTGGCGGCCAGCGCTTCCTGCTCGGCGATTTTTTCCCGCAAAGCCAGCTTGCCGGGAAAAGGAATCATCTGACTAACCCCCATTTCCACCATGGTCATGTCTTCATCACGCAGATTGAAACTGCGCGTTGGCAGGTTTAATAAGCCAAAATTGACTGTTGGGTCAGGCAAGGAACCGGCTTGAGAGGGGATTGCCGCCATCGCTTCAGCACGCGCCTTAATCTCTCCCAAACCGGGATTACCCGCCAAAGCACGTTCAATCGCCAAAGGCAGCGTCAGGAAAGTTTCATCGACAGGCTTGGGCTTTGATTCAGCCAAGGCCTCGCCCCAACTCACACGGACTGTGCCGGTTGAACCATGAAGTGACAAGCCGGGCGAGAACATCACCAGCCCAAAAAATACCGCCATCCACACCGAACAAGTACGGCGCAATAACCGGAGACAACCAACAAACATGGGCTTTTTCCTTTTAAATCGGTGACTACCCAGCCGATAGCCAATAGAACGTCGATGACACGGACAAGGGAGGTTTCTTGGTCTTAATTCTGGTGGGACAGCTATAACAAGCAACAGGCGTAGGCCGGAATAAGGCCACCCAAGCCTGTCCTGAGCTTGTCGAAGGGCGCAGAGCGTGGTGGCGTTTCCGGCATACTTGTACAGAGTGCCGGAAACGCTTATTCTCGCTTGCGCTCGAAAAGCCTTATTCCGGCCTACGGGGTTTCGGGTACTTAATCTTCACGTTTTTACTTCTTGATTTGGGAGGAAATCAGCTATAACAAACATTAAGTACCAATTATTTACCTACGTACATTGGCAATAATGCTTAGGGTTAACTACGATCGATAAAGTTAACGTAAAAACCGGCCACCACTAATATCAATCAAGGCACCATTAATATGCGATGACATATCACTGGCAAGAAAAAGTACGCTACTGGCGACTTCTTCAGCAAAGGTGTTTCGTCCCAGCGGGGTTTGTTTGCGGTAATTTTCCATCATCTCTTCGGTAGAATGAATTTCATGATGCTGGGTTTCTACCGTTCCAGGCATAACCGAGTTGGTGCGTACTTGGGGCGCGAGTTCTTTGGCCAAGGTATGGGTAAAGACCATAAGACCGCCTTTTGCAGCCGCATAAGAGCCGCCACCGTTAGCGCCGCCCGTTTGTACCGAAAGTGAAAGCACATTGACTATACGACCACTGCCGGTTGCCCGAAGATGAGGAATGGCGTGCTTGGTTAACAAAAAAGCACTGGTGAGGTTAAGATCCAGCGATTTATTCCAGTTTTCAAGCGTACACTCTTCAATTTTGGCTCGCTTAACCAAGCCGCCACTGTTATTGACCAAAATATCCAAACGGCCTGTTTTTGCCACCAGCTTATCAACAATGGCATTGGCTTCATCTTCTTTAGTCAAATCGGCGGGTAATAACATGGCGTTAACATGTAAAGCCGATAATTCATCCAGCAATTTTTCAGCGCCTTCTTTACTGGAATGGTAGTGGATACCAATAAACGCGCCAGCCTGCCCCAAGGCCAATGCCACGGCTCGTCCAATGCCCACTCCAGCGCCGCTAACCAGCGCTGACTTGCCCGTTAAATCTAATTTTTGCTCGGGTATCATGTTGGTATTCCTAAAAATAGGTTCATTTCAATCATAGAACACGGATGACACTGATTTCAACGGATTTTGTTTTTAGTCGAAAAAATACCTTAAGTGATTATAGGTAATATTTTCATGAGATTAAGAAAAGTCCCTTACCCGTGTCTATCAGTCAAATCCGTATTCTATTTTTTAACAACTGAGTCGTTATCTTTAAAGGCTTTTTACTTTTTCCAGAACTTCCTGCGCATGATCGTCCGGTGTTACGCCATAAGCCACGTCAACCAGTGTGCCTTTTTTATCAATGATAAAGGTAGAGCGCAAGATAGCCATACTTTTAACACCATTTTTTTCCCGTTCCCGCCATACGCCATAGCTTTCGCAAAGCTCGCCACCGGTATCCGCCAGTAAATCGATTTTTAAGCCAAATTTGTTTATAAAATCGATATGACTTTCACAAGAGTCTTTGCTGACACCGATAACAACGGTATCGTATTTGCCAAACTCTTCAGCAAGTTGGGTAAAATCATTCGCTTCTATGGTGCAACCCGGCGTGTCGTCTTTAGGATAAAAATATAAAACGACATTTTTTTTATCGGCGTAATCAGACAAGTTAACCAGTTGATTAAGTTGATTGGGTGAACTAAACAGTGGCGCTTTTTGTTGATTTTCCAGCATGGTAATCCCCTTTAAAAAATTGACAGATTATTAAAATAAACGCCGCCTAAACAAACGACTCGACAAGCATCATAATCAGCTAAACGCATAAAGTCCAGATATCCGCTATGCCACTAAAAAAAAGCAGAGGGGGATTTATTTTAAAAATCTCCCCTAACCCCTCTTTTTCAAAGAGGGGGACTGAATAATTACACTGATTTTAATAATGCGGCGGCACTTCATCACTGTTTTCACCGCCGCCACTGCCCTCGACAGACACACTTTTTATACGCTCGTTAAGTAATCTGCATGTTGCTTCCAATCGACCTATTTGTTGCTGTTGCTGACCAACTATTTTATTGAGTTCCTGCAGCAAGTCTTCTTGGTAAGCTGTCTTAATTTCCAGTTCTATTATTCGATTATCATTCATAAGGGTTTTTAAATAACTTTTGAAAATTGATGCTGTTGTTTTTGCGCCAGGTACTTGTCAAAAACCATGCAGATATTGCGTATCAATAAACGACCTGCCGGTAAGACTTGCATACCGGTTGCGGAGACGGTTAACAAACCATCGGCTTGCATGGGTTCCAGTGCCTGAAGTTCTTTGGCAAAATACTCGCTAAAGTTGATGGCAAATTCCCGCTCGATAGTCGCAAAAGTTAAGCCAAAATGGCAGATGGTTTGGGTAATTACAGCGCGGCGTAACTTGTCGTCATCATCCAGTTCAACCCCTTTAAAAACCGGTAATTTGTTTTGGCTGATAAGGCGCTCGTACTCGTCCAATTCTTTAACATTCTGGCTGTACGCATCCCCTACCCGACCGATAGAAGTGATGCCAAAACCTATCAAGTCACAATCCGAATGGGTTGAATAGCCCTGAAAATTTCGGTACAACTTGCCTTCCCGTTGGGCAATAGCCAACTCATCATCCGGTTTAGCAAAGTGATCCATACCGATATAAACGTAACCAGCTTCTGTCAGCTTAAGACCTACCATTTGTAAAATAGCCAACTTAACTTCTGCACTGGGCATGTCGGCATCATTAATTTGCCGTTGGGTTTTAAACCGATTCGGCATGTGGGCATAATTGAATATGGAGAAGCGATCCGGTGCGGCAGCCAGTATGGTGTCCAGAGTTTTGGCAAAGGTGGTGACCGTTTGCAGTGGCAAGCCGTAGATTAAATCAATATTGGTTGAACGAAAACCTTCGGCACGTGCTGCTTCCAACACACTAAAAGTTTGTTCTTCACTTTGAATACGATTGACGGCTTTTTGTACGGCTGGATCAAAATCCTGCAAACCCAGACTGATTCGGTTAAAGCCCAGTTCACGCAATTGTTTAATGGTTTGCGAATGGGTTTCCCTGGGATCAACTTCTATGGAATATTCACCGCTGTCATCATCTTTTAACAAAAAATGCTGACGGGTTACCGCCATTAATTTCTGCATTTGCTCAAAGCTTAAAAAAGTCGGCGTGCCACCGCCCCAATGCAACTGATTGACCACCCGATTGGAGTCAAACAAATCCCCTTGCATGGCAATTTCTTTATACAGATTAACCAGATAAGGTTCTGCATGTTTGCGATTTTTAGTGACGATTTTATTGCAGGCACAATAAAAACACACGGTATCGCAAAAAGGAATATGAAAATACAGCGATAACGGGCCACCGGTCGCATTGGATTTGGCTATGTGTTGGCGATAGTGTTCGTCAGTAAAGCCGTCATGCAATTCCAGTGCTGTTGGATATGAGGTATAGCGAGGACCCGCCTTGTCATAACGATTAATCAGCGCCAGATCGAACTTGAGCGATTGATCCATCATTTAACTGATCCGTTAATGACTATTGCATGATTCTTTTTATCCGCTAAAGTCACCTGGTCAATACTGCCTATTAAATCACCCGGTTGTGACATGGCATTGCCTGACTTTGAAATACGCGCCAGTAATTTAACCTGAGAAAAATTGGATAATTTCATAGTGGGCATCATTGCCATGGTGTCGTTTAAACTGACTGATAACGGCAAATCAGATACCTGTTTACGCACGATGGCCAAGGGCATTTTAGGGCCGGATAGCGCTTGCGCATAAACAAAAACAGTATCGCCGGGACTGGTCGCTTTTAGTAACTCCGGTGCCAAACTGACCTGCACCTCAACAGCAACGCCCGCCACATCCGTGGATTGGGTCGATTCTGGTGTAGAGACGCGATTAATCGCGTCTGTACTGTCAATTTTAGCGTCTGTACTGTCAATTTTAGCCAGTAAGTCTTGTATTTCTTGCAATGCTTCAGAGTTGGGTGGCAGTAACGTTGCCAATTTTTTCCATAACTTGATCGCCGTAGCGGGGTCACCTTGTTGGACTTTTGCCATGCCACCCAGCCACAAGGCATTCATATTGTCCGGTTCCAGTGCCAAGGCTTTAAAGACCAATTCTGAGGGTTTTCCTGCCAGATTTTTATCATTGGCATAAGCAATGGCATCGGCATAAAGCAACATAACTTCAGCTTGATCACCCAACAAACGATAAGCATTGGCAAACGCATCAACCGCTTTAGGAAATTGATCCAAGGCTTTATAAGAACGACCCAACATTAACCAACCTTTAGCGTCATCAGGATTGGCCTTCATCTTTTCGGCCAAACCGCCAACCATTTTGTTGATTTCTGCAAGCTTGAGCGCCTCTGGATCGACCGACATTTCAGCGCTGTGACTGATGGCTTGATAATTACCCAACGTAAAATAAAGTGACCCTGCCAACAAAGGGATACCCAAAGCCAAGACATAAATCACCCACCTGCCCTGACTTTGTGCGGAAGTTACATGGCTTTTTATTTCCAGGTCATCACTCAATGCCTGCTCAAGATCGGCTAACTGCTCCTCATATTGCGCCTGGCTTAAACCACCTGATACTCTGTTTTCTTGAAGCTCTGCCAAACGATGCTGCGCAATGGCAATGTTGCGTTGATCAAGGTCAGCCTCTTGAACCGTTCGTTTACGCCATAACGGCGGCAAGATCAGTAAAAAAGCGATTAATATCAGAACACTGACAATCAGTAAAAATAGCATATTCAAGAGCGGTTACCTTTTTCCAACAAACTGCGAATTTTTTTTTGTTTTTCAACATCCTTTTGCAAGGTTCCGGCGTCAGGATGCAAAATGGCGGCGGCTTTTTTACGCCTGATAAAAACAAATACCGCGATTAAACCCATTAATAAAAAAACCACCGGCGCAATCCAGAGCACACTGGTTTTGCCTTTAAAAGGCGGTTTATATAACACAAAGTCACCGTAGCGATCCGTCATAAACTGAACAATTTCTTCCTTGGATTTTCCCTGTTCCAACATCTCGTAGACTTGCCTGCGCAAATCTGCGGCCAGTTCAGCATTGGAATCACCAATGGTTTGATTTTGACACACCAAACAACGTAATTCCGAAGTCAAAGTCTCGTAGCTTTCTTGCTGCTTGGGATCAGATAATTGCCGATAATCCAGTGCATTACTGCTACCGGACAATATCAACAGAAAAATAAACAATAAACGCTTCATTAAGGTTCCGTTTGTAATTTGGCAATTAAAGGGAGAAAGATTTGCTGCACATCTTCCGCAGTAACCGGCCCGGTATGTTTGTAACGAATCAGCCCTTTTTTATCAATGACAAACGTTTCCGGTACACCGTAAACACCATAGTCTATACCGATGCGACCATCCTGATCCATAATGCTGACGTTATAGGGATTACCCAAGGTATCCAGCCATTTTTGGGCGTCATTAGGATCATCCTTATAATTCAACCCGACAATAACAACCGCTTGTTGCTGCGCCAACTGATTCAATACCGGATGTTCGGCACGACACGACACACACCACGAAGCCCATACATTAAACAACCAGACTTTACCTTTTAACTCGGCCGGCGTTAATTTTTGCTCAGGCGCTTGCAACTTGGGAGCGGAAAAGTTCGGTGCGGGCTTATTAATAAACGGCGAAGGAATTTCACCGGGATTAAGATTTAAACCCAGCGCCAAAAACACCGCCATGATGATGAATAATAATAAGGGGATTATAAATTTAAGCATTATGTTAATTTTTAAGGCATTTTATCTTTTAGTAACGGTTCACACTCAGGCGCTTTATCAAGCAAAGCCAGAATATCTTCTTGAGTGACGGATGCCGATAAATTTTTTAATTTTTTCATATACAGCCATTGTTCACGATTACGCAAACCCTCATGAATAAGCTCTAAATACAGATTTTCCTCAGCACAACCTAATTGTATCGCCACTTGCTTGGCTTGGATATATTCCTGGTCTGGTATTTTTAAAACAACAGTTTGACTCATTTGAAAGACTCCTTAATCACTTCTTGAGGTTGTTTTACAAAAATAGACGGAAACAATAATTCACCTTGTAAAAGGTCTTTTATGTTATGGGTAATAATTGTGCAAGGTTGGGATGTTACCGCTATTTCGATAAGAAAATTATCTTTTTCGTCTTTAAGATTGGGACGCCATAAAAAATGTGGATTAACTTCTTCGGCAACATTGACCAATCCGATTAAAATTTTTTCTATCTCATCAGCGGTATAGATTAAAGCGGAAACCATGTCAGATCTGGTTAACACATCACGGTATTCAGCCAATAGCTTAAAGTGCATGATAATAGGCAATTGTTTTAATACTGCCTTTCGCAACAAGAAATGACTCGCACCTTGTTTTGAGCGTAACGCTGAAATAATGATGCACGTATCAAGCAAATATTTCATTGAATATTTTTCAATGTGTTACTGACTTAGCGACACGATAACGCTTGTCACAAGCCGCGCACAAACCACCGACAGCCATAAATACCGCGCCCATCCAGATCCAGCGAATGAAGGCTTTGTAATAAATCCGTAAACTCCACGCACCTTCATTACCCAGAGGCTCGCCGATAGCCACAAACAAATCCCTGGACAATCCGGCATCAATCGCCGCTTCCGTCATGGGCATGGTTTGCACCTGATAAACGCGTTTTTGTGGTTCCAGTTGAGCCACCTGCTTGCCTTCATGACTGACGGTTACAAATGCCTGTTGAGCCACATAGTTGGGGCCTTTGGTTTGGGTAACACCTTTAAACTCAAAAATATAACCAGACATATCGATAGTTTCACTGGGTGCCATACGCACATCTTTTTCAACACTGTAAACGCTGGTTAAAGTGATTCCGGTCACAAAGACGGCAATCCCTAAATGCGCGATGGTCATGCCATAAAAACCGGCGGGTATTGTTTGCAGTCGTTGCCATGAAAAGCCTTTAGCGCCCAAGCGATCAATAAAAGACAGCACGGTAACGGCAACCGTCCACAATGCCAGCGTTAAGCCCAACGCCGCACCCCAGGAATAAAAAGGCATCAGCACAGGCAGCAACAAACCGCCCGCGACACAAGCGGCAATAATCCAGCGCACCCGCAAAGCCAACTGACTGATGGAATCTTTTTTCCAGCGTAATAACATGCCAAAGCCAACGGCAACAGACAGTGGAGCCATTAAGGGAATAAACACGGCATTAAAATACGGAGGGCCGACAGAAATCTTGCCTAAGCCCAAGGCATCAATCACCAAAGGATATAAGGTGCCCAGCAAAATACTGGCGGCCGTGACTACCAGCAGAACGTTATTGAGTAAAATTGCCGATTCTCGGGAGACCAGTTCAAACGTTGCACTGCTTTTAACGGTAGGCGCTCTGACGGCATACAGCAATAACGAACCGCCGACCACGACCGCTAAAAATACCAGAATAAACAGACCGCGTGCCGGATCACTGGCAAAAGCATGAACCGACGTTAATACGCCAGAACGCACTAAAAAAGTACCTAACAAGCTTAATGAAAAAGCAAAAATCGCCAGTAAAACCGTCCATGTTTTAAAAACACCGCGTTTTTCAGTAGCGGCTAGTGAATGTATTAAAGCCGTTCCTACCAACCAAGGCATAAACGAAGCATTTTCTACCGGATCCCAAAACCACCAACCGCCCCAGCCTAATTCGTAATAAGCCCACCAACTACCCAAGGCAATACCCAATGTTAAAAACATCCAGGCCATGTTGGTCCACGGTCTTGACCACCTTGCCCAAGCGGCGTCCAATCGACCTTCAAGTAAAGCGGCAATGGCAAAAGCAAAGGCCACGGAAAAACCGACATAACCCATATACAGCATGGGTGGATGGATTGCCAAACCGGGATCTTGCAATAAAGGATTTAAGTCCCGTCCTTCCAAAGGCGCAGGAAAAAGACGTTCAAACGGATTGGAAGTGAGCAATAAAAACAGGATAAAGCCGATTGAAACCAGCCCCATGACACCCAACACTCGGGCCAAGGTAGCGTCTGGAATGCTTTTGCTAAATTGCGCGACCAAACCGGTCCATATCGTGAGTACCAAACCCCACAATAACAATGAGCCTTCATGTGCGCCCCATACGCCTGAAATTAAATACAGGACAGGCAATGAAGTATTGGAGTTGGTGGCGATGTATTTGACCGAAAAATCATGCGTCAAACAGCTATAAGTCAGGCAACCATAAGATAAGGCCATAAACAATAGTTGTCCGAACGCGGCAGGCCGGGCAACGGCAACCCATCCCGCCTGACTGCGAAACGCGCCAATAATCGGCAAAGTGCCCAGCACCAGCGCCATACACAAAGCGAGTATCAGTGAAAAATGTCCCAATTCTGCAATCATTGTTGTTGACCCTTAAGCTCTCTATCCATAACTATATTTTCAATTTTCACGTTTTATTTTAATTGGCTCGATCACTTATCTGCATAAGCTTGGCTTGAGTGCTTTCAAGAATAAAATCCCTTAAAAAAATACTGGCTTTTAATATTTCGACACCGATTAATTCACCATCAGCATTAAGCTCAGCAGTAATATTAGGACTTAATTCAACGCTTGCCACTTCATCTTCATCCGTCATAGTTAAATGAATAACATCTTGCTCCGGAAAATAAGTCATTTTTGGATTATTCATACGTTAATCTGCCTGTAGTTAACCTAAATTTAATTTGCTGTCGTGTAGTTGTATGAATAGTGACAGGCGTTATCTCTGTTTCACTTTCTTCATAAGGAATCATCACCCATTTACCACCCTGTTCACCAACCACTATCAAGCGGTGAGTTTCAATATCAAAATACCGTTCTTGAGAATAACGAAGAATGTTTTCAATCTGGATTAAATCAAAGCCACGAAGCTCAGCTCTATACTTAAGATAACCGGTAAAAATACACGCTTTATCAGACATTGTTTTGATAGTACTCTTTATTCATCCTTCACGGACTTAGGCTGGTTTTTTAAACTGTCTTTCACTTCCGGCGGCATATAATTTTCATCATGTTTGGCTAATACTTCCTCGGCAATAAAAACACCCTGTGTATTTAGCTTGCCATGAGCAACGATACCTTGCCCTTCCCTGAATAAATCCGGCAAAATTCCCGTGTATTCAACAGTCACTTCTTTGCTAAAGTCAGTTAACTTAAAGCGCACCATCATTCCGTCACCGGGTCTTTCAACACTGCCTTTAATCACCATTCCACCCAAGCGAAACAAGGTATCTTTGGGCGCTTTATGATCTACAACATCGGTTGTTGAAAAAAAGTACATCAAATTTTCATTAAAGGACTTTAAAGCGAATGCCGTAGCTATGCCGGCACCCAGCACCATCAAAACTATAAGCGTTAATCGTTGTTTTCTGGCTGGTTTCATAAAGGCTTACCGTTTTTTCTTTAACGCATTCACAAAAAACTGTTTGCGCTGGATTACCGGGATAATAATATTCGCAAGCAGAACCACCAAAGTAAGGCCATAAGAAGTCCAAACGTATAAACCATAACCCCCCATGGCAAAAAATTCTTGCAGACTCATTGTTTGTTCTCCAACACCATCGCTTTAACCCACTGCGAATTACGCTCCCTTTGGAGCAGTTCGACACGCACCCGCTGTATCAAGGCAATCAGATAATACATTTTAAATGATAAGGCCATTAACAATAGCGGAATTAGCATACTGACATGAATGGACGGCTTATCCATTTTGGTTACCGTAGGGCCTTGGTGCAGCGTGTTCCACCACTCAACAGAATAATGAATAACCGGAATATTAACCACACCGACCAACGCCAATATAGCCACGGCTTTAGAGGCAACACGTTTGTCGTCAATCGCACCGTAAAGCCCGATAACGCCCAGATACAAAAACAACAAGATCAATTCAGACGTCAAGCGGGCATCCCAAACCCACCAGGTTCCCCACATGGGCTTTCCCCATAAGGAACCGGTAAATAAAGCGATAAACGTAAAACTGGCACCGATGGGTGCGCTACTGATAGCGACTATTTCAGCCAATTTAATGCGCCAAATTAGGCCAATCGCACCTGCAATCGCCATCACCATATAAATAAACAACGACATCCAGGCACTGGGAACATGAATATAGATGATGCGATAACTATCACCCTGCTGATAATCAGCCGGAGCCAAATACAAGCCACCGTAAAGTCCTGCGGCAGTCAACAACAGAAAAATAACCACCAGCCACGGCATTACACGTGCCGTAAACGCGTAAAAATGCGGGGGTGATGCCATACGATGAAAGAAGCGACCTACGAAATCTGGAACTAAAAACATAAGAATTTTATTAAAGGTAAATTCGATAGTGGGAAAGACAAATCCATTTGCACCAGTTGACTGACTACACGGCTCCTAATTGCTTATTCTACGAGATATACGCTACACGGTCAAAGTATTGCCTTAACTGCAGCCATTCAGAGCATTCCTTAAAAATAATTGGCATCCCCTACGTGCTTTATTTTGGGCGCAAAATCCCCTCTCCCTTTATTATCAGGAGCTACTTTAGCATCCAACTTCAGTTCTAATT
>Ga0194056_10000714_pt1 | contig 18094 bp, 28 predicted proteins | sample SepL4413m_MetaG_FD_155458 | JGI IMG/M metagenome (GOLD analysis project Ga0194056, IMG submission 155458) | Anoxic zone freshwater microbial communities from boreal shield lake in IISD Experimental Lakes Area, Ontario, Canada - Sep2016-L442-13m | ecosystem: Environmental > Aquatic > Freshwater... | reverse complement strand
ACTAAACATATCTTTCATAGCCATGTCAGCGTGACGAATACCCTTGGCATAACGATAAAGCACGTTTCTATTTGGGTTTCTTAAATCGTTAAGAATTTGTCCACTCTGCATGGGATCGCAAGTGCCATCTTGACCACCGCCCTCCCTTCCAGATTCATCACAGTAATCACTTAGCCAACCCATTCCTGGTTGATCTGTGGACTTCAAAGAATCTTCTGGTTGACATAATTGTGGGATTTTGTCTTCGCTTATTTTTTCTTGGACAGGACTTTTCTCATTGCAATCATTCAATGATTTTTGAGCATAATTCCCTTGATTGATTTGTTTACTCATAATTTAATCCCGTACTCAACTAAATTAGTTATGGTTATTAGCACATAATTTATTAAAGTTACAATGAAGTCATATCGTATACAAAAACATAAAGAAAGAGTGCCCGTAACCATACTTGAGGTTCGTGGCACTCTGTATCCGCCCAAATTACCTAGAAAATTTATCAAGAAAGTTCATAAGCTCTCTAAAAACATTGAATTTGTGTTTAGAAACTAGTAGCGACCAAAAATAGCCCAAAGCATAAGTGGTATTGCAATTGGCCAAATAATTCCATAAAACATTGCAACTGTAATTTTCTTACTAAGAGTGGTTTTCTTGCTATCAAAAGATTCGCCAAAATAGGCCAATACCATCATTGCTATGAAAATAATAATTGCTCCAATTGTATAACCGATGGCCCACCACATGGTTAACTCCTATTTTTTAAGTTTGAAAGGTTCTACTGTTCCATTACTTTTAATGTGGCCTTTGTAATCTGCACTCAAATCTTTTCGCAAGTCTCTCGACCCCGCTGACTTCTTTTCTGCATCGGCTAATTTTTGCATACCATGAGGTGCATTTGGTTTGCCATCACCATCGGATTCACTTGTCATCCAGCCTGGACGAAATGCGCCAGTGTCAATTTCTGCAAGCGTCATTCGCAAACTATTGATTGCACCAATCATTTCGATGAATCCTTGGAACCGCTCGCCCTTGTATTCTTTCAACTCGCCTTCTAATTGTTTGGCAAGAACATTGAGATTTTTGAGTAACAATACCGGGTTTTCATCTTGTGTATCTTCTTCTTTCCACTCTCTAAAACTTTTCATATTTTCTCCTAAGTAATTTTGAAATCTGGTTGTGCTTGTGAAACTTGACCCTCTCCAGTCGTGATAGATTCTTGAAACTTCTGACAAAGCAATTGAATCCTTAATTCGCCCCACATTTTCCACTCTCCCATATTTCTTTGAATGACCACCCAATTTTGTCGTTTGTGTGGTGAATAAAGTCGAGAGCCTAATTTTGGAACGTGTCCAATGGCGTCAATTACTGCTTGTTTGTTAAACTCAAAGATCATATCTTCTAAAGAGTCTATCCCAAACATATTCTGATGGTTTTGATCTGGAACCGGTTCATAAAAACCATATAACTGTACAGGATAAGTGGAAAATAATTTATCCCTGGCTTCCAAATACAATTTGTCAACCGTGGTAAAATTGATTAAACACTCAAAGTACATTATCGGAGAGCCGCCTATTTTGATCGAGTCCTGATCCCACAGATTAAACAAATCATGTGTTGTGTTTTCAGGATCAAATTGGGCAATCGAACCAATCGAATGATATGGACTACCATCGCAATTACGCAACATTGCAGCCTCCTATGCATTCGAAAATTTTATCATTAGATTTAATATCGTGTTCCCAAAATCTCATTATCTTAAATCCACATTTTATAAGATAATTGTCCATAGACTTATCTCTTAGTTGATTTTTAATTTGTAATGCATTTAATTTGTCATAATAAGATGGATTACCATGCCAATAATCACCGTCAAACTGTATGATTAATTTCAAGTCTGGTAAGTAGGCATCGACTGTGAATTTATTGGCAATCATATGCTGTTTGATGTATTTTATGTTTAACTTGTCCAACATAACATACGATAATTCCTCAAGCTTATTGGTTTTAAGATTTCGCAAGCATTTCATTGAACAGCAAAGTCTCGTTTTATAACTAGATTTTGACACATAAAATATCGCATCACATACTTTGCAAACTAAAGGCAATTGATTCCTTTTGCTGTAAATTTTAGCGTGTTCTGTAGAACAAAATATCGTATTTTGCTTTAATTTGCATCGGGATACAAATACTGGCTTTTGGCACAATACGCACGGCAATTGGCGTCCTGTTGTAATGCTGTTTCTGCATCCAATTGAACAATATTTTTGTAGCTTTCTATTAGGTACAAATAATTTATCACAGGCAGTGCATAATTTGCTTTGTTTTCGTTTTTTATTTTTCGCATTGCATTTTTGAGAGCAATATTTTGCATTATCTCTGCTTGGGAAACAATAAAATTCCTTGCTACAAACTACACATTGTCTTATCTCTCCTGTTTTATGTTTTTTACGATTAAAAAAGCAAGAACGAGAGCAACAATTGCCGTTCGGTTGCAACTTACATTGTCTTATCAAGAATTCTTTCTTGCAAACTACACAGATTGATTTTATCATTGCGAAACACCCTTCCATTAACACACATGTATATAGTCGCTTGCTAATTCAGTTTAGTGAGAGACTTAGATCTGTTTGGAATGGTAAGATATTCTTGAGTCAACCTTTCCAGTTCGGGATTATCGAATTCTGCTAAGGTTTTACCAGAATGTGCAGGAGCTACTGATTTTAATTTCCCTAACATGTCATGAAATAAGGGCACCCAAGTCTCAATGGTTTGCCTGTTATTTTGAGCCCAAGCCGTTAATTTCTTTGGCTCTGTCATTTCATAATGCCTGCCGCCTATAATTTTTACTAAATTGACAAAAGCTGTTGTATATTTTTGAATTATCAATGGTGCATGTTGCAAGCCATCCATCGTCTCTGGAGCAAAAATGGTTTCGTCTTTTTCATACAATCCTTGGCGATGTGGAGATGGTTTCCAACCACGACTTTCCAAGTCTTGTTTTTGAACAGCATGATACTCATCATCTTGATCAAACCTTCTATGAAGCAGGCGAGTTCGATTTGCAATCCATTTACCATTTTCATATTTTACGCCATGCCCAAAGTATTTCTTGGACAGTTGTTGAATTCCCAATAATTGATCAGCTTCAGTAAGAACGTTGTGAACACTTGCCAATAACGCTACATTAGCCTGCCATCCGGCTTCTTGTTGTAATTTTGCGCCAGATTGTTTATTGTCGCTAAATCTAGTGATGCATTCTGATCCCACCCAAAGCAACCATTTCTTTGTATCATTTTTGATTGGGAATTTTTGTCGGCAAGGCGTATTACAAAGATGACACACTTTTTCATTGTTATAAAGACTCGGGGCGGCAATGTACCCTCCAGGAATTTGGAAATCAAACGAAGGCTTGCCTCGTTCATCGTGCCCCAATACTTCAGATGCAACCGGAGTCCAGTCTTGCAACACCGTGTCCATATGATCTAAATTGTCTTGGATCGATTGTTGATAACTTCTGGATTCAAAAAAATGCTGAAATGTCTGCATGCTATTATTTAGCAATACAAACGAAAAAAGCCCACCCGGCGTGCCGGGTGGGCTTTTCAAACCTAACGATATAAATGAAAGAAGCCCACCCGGCACGCCGGGTGGGCTTCTACAAATCAATACTTACCACCAAACATAAAATTCCACTTCCCCATTCTCATCGGCAAATTCGTCAATGTAATGTTGGTAAATTTCTTTTTGCCAATTTCCAAATTTATCGTCTATTTCAGTCCAATCTGTATCTTCATCTTCTAAAATCTCTTTACTGAATATGACGAAACATCCATTGTGAATATCATCATGTTCAATCACCCAATACCAGAAATCCAAAGTTTGAGCTTCCCTACCGCCCTTTGTGGCTTGATTACTGAAGTCTCGTTCATCATAGCCATACTTTTCTTGTAGGTAATTACGACATTCGTGATAGTCATAATATTGTTTAATCTTCGATTGAGGCTTTTCCATTTTATTAACTTTCAGAAGAACTCGATCCTGAATCGTAGCTTGATCCACTATCAGAGCTAGAACCACTGTCGTAACTAGAACCGGAATCTGAGCTAGAACCACTGTCGTAGCTTGATCCACTGTCATAGCTCGGACTTGAATCGTAACTGGGAGATGGATCAGAGCTAGGAGCGTCATAACTAGATTCTGATTCATAGGCCGGTGCCGAATCAGGAGTGGACGCTGATTCATAATGCAACTCAGGTTCCGGCACGGATACGTCTGGCGTCAAGTCAGGAGCCTCCGCAATTGGATCGGAATTTGATCCTAGATCATAAGTAGACTCCGATTCATACGAGGCAACCGATGCAGGGGTTGATTCTGTAGAAGCACTTGCATCTACATTAGAATCGGTTTCATACACATCCTGTGATATGTTTTGATCTTCTTGTAATGAAACTGGATCATCCCCAATTACAGGTGTCCAATCTGCTAGGTTTAGATCAGGAGGAATAGAAGATTCGTCCAAAGCATTATAGTATGTGTAGGGTTGTTGGAATCCATCGAACAAGTAGTACCATAGAATATAATAATCCAACATGCTATCGGTATCCATAATTCCGAATACCGTTTCATTGCAAACCCAATCATGCGATTGCGCTCGCCAATTAGCTATTGGCTGTTGATTTTTTAATGGTTTAATGTTTCGTACACGCCATGCTCCTAGCTGCATAGTGTTTCCAAAAGATTTGGCCATGCTGTCGGAGAAGTATGTAGGATCAAAGTAAAGTTCAACTTGGAAATCCTCGTTTTGCAAGAAAACAAAGTCTTCACCAATGGCAAATATTGGCAGTTCTAATATACCGTATGGAGAAGGTACGAATAAGATGTCATCTAGTTTCGGTGATGTTTGCACTAATACCTTGCTGCCAGTTTCGGCATCGATTTTGAATACTGGCCCATTTAGACCATTTGTATTCTTAGCACGAATCCATTTGAACTTTTTCTGTGTTGGCTTGTCTTCTTGTGCTACGGGTATTGTAAAGACCAATAACACTAATAGACTAACGCAAACTACTACAATAATGGCTACTGTTAACAACATGTTTTTCTCCTGACTAGGTTTGTTTTACTTGTGATTTAATTTGTTGCAATCTTGTTTCTACATCCTCGTCTCGCACAGCATTCAAAAATTCGTTTTCAGGTTTGGCGGTCAACTTATCATCAATTTCCGCTTCCGCAGTCAAACGACGAATACGTTCTTCCAACTCTTCTTTGGCTTTTTCGTAACCAGATGTGTCAATGTGTGTTTCGACATTGGCTCGCAAAGCAGAGGCATCACGTTCGGCTGCTGCCAAACTTACACGCAGTTGAAGTTCGCTAGCTTCTTGTTTGAGATTTTTGATCGATGTACGATAAGCTTCTACGATTTCTACGCTGGCTTGGTGCCGCTTCATAGATTTTTGATACTTTTCGTCAGCGATTTCCAGTTCTTTTTCTTTGTGACCTAATGTGGTAATGTAAATTCTGGCCTGCTCATCCTTATCTTCAGCAGCAAGTTTATGTACTTGTGCATTAAGTGTGCCAATGTCTATTTTTCGCACTTCTACTTCACGTCGAAGTTGACGAATAAAGTTTTCACTAGATCTTAATGCCTGCGCAGCGGCATGCATTTTTTCAGTCTCATCATTAATGGCGGTCTGTAACCGCTCATAAGGGTTGTTCTTGATTTGTTGCCGTTTGCGAATGATAGCCATAACTGCAAAACAGGCAACTGCTAATCCAAACAAAAATAAAAATCTAATGAACATCTTGTTCTCCTTTTTTGAATGCGGCAACTTGTGTTTCAATTTCCTGCGATTTATCAGGGAATTTCTGTTTGAAACTTTCGTTTAACTCCCAACAGTCTGCACAAATTGCTGACATGCTCATATTGTGGTTTGAACCGTTGAGAGTCGTTTCTACAATAATTTTTTTACCACATTTAGGGCACGCAAGCAAATAGCCCAGTAACCCAATAGGCCAACTGGGCATATTACTTACGTTGTCAATGTAAAACGTTTTTTCACTCATTGTCAATCATCCGAAATTCGAGACGGATCAGTTTCTTGACCAACCCAAATTTCAAAGTAGCCGTTTTCGTCCATCTCTACGATATACCACTCAACGTAATCACTGCCACCCTCGTCTTTGAATTGGTTTCCAAAGTCCCAGTATGTGAGCGACCCACGTTTGACTTCATTGTCTTCTACCTTGCCATTGTTGTCAAGATCTTGTACCATTACGGTTTCTGCTTCCCACGGAAGCTTGATCGATTCGCTAGAACCATCGGGGGTGGGTCGATAATAGGCTTTATCACCTTCTTTGAATTCACCACCATTACTTTCGTAAGCAAGACCGTCATGGAATCCCTTGTTGTATTGAAATCCATCCAAACGATTAAACAAAAGGATGCTATGTGTCATATCGCCATCCGGGTTTTCAGCCGGAATCAGGCGAATCGTTTTGCGAATTTCCTTACCGTCCAAAGTACGGCCAATAATCACGTAGTCGGCAAACTTAAACGACTGACCATCAATTTGTCGAATCACCTCTCGTATCTTGCGAATGGTGAACGAAATAGCAGCTAGATCAATGCCATTTTCCACCATATTCAAATGTATAAGGTCATTAATCTTCTTCTTGAGAGGATTATAAATTTGCAACTCGGCAGATGTTGGAGGCGGATCTTTCTTTTTGGTTAGTTTTTCCCACAATGTAGACATATCAGTTCCTTTCTTGTAATAATTTTTTGAAAATTAACCGTTGCGAATACGATCCCAATCGGTAAATAAAATCAACTTTACAGCAATGGCTACAATTGCTGTGCCCAATAATATCCAAAGAACGATAGGCCATGCACTGTGATGTTCTGCAATGTCTGGTGATTGTTCGTGTTGCTGCGAAGGATGAACAACAGCAGCAATATGTCCATCATCGTACATTAGATCAGGATTTTCTTTGAATTCAGAATCAACATAACGTGGATCACGTCGTACACCTTGAGATTCTAGTGCTGCCACTCTTGCTCTTAAATCGGCGTTTTGCGAGAGTTGCTGTTGATAAAGCTGTTGATCCATAACGGATTGATTATGATACATCCACATGGCACGACGATTGATATCCCAATCAAGCATGGCGTACCAAAATAAAGGAGAATAGCCACCACCCACATAAATGTAAGGCTGTGAGCGATAATAGTCGTATCGAGGTCCATAATTATTATGATAGTGGTGCTCTACACGTACCGTTCGCTGTTGATACTTTTCAGGAGTCATAGTGTTACGAACATGATCTACCGAAGGAGCTTTTGGATCAACATGAATGTCTTTTCCACCAGGAGTTTTATATGTAGAAGCTGGTGGTTTACTTTTTTCAAAAACTATCTTGCTCTCCGACCGTGCTTTTGTATTTACGGCAGCCGCATCAGCATTTGAATGAAACACTCCCTTGGGCGGTCCAGTTGGAGTAGTGTTCGCCCCCGCTCCTGGTCTAGTGGATGGAGTGGTATGAACGTCTTCATGAATATTTGGTTTTGCATCTATATTTGGTCTAGTTGATGGGGTGATGTGAGCATCACTGTTTGGTCTGGATGAAGGAGTAGTACCAGCATTGGGTCGCACAGAGGGTGATGGACTACTAGGTCGTACAGATGGACTACTAGGTCGTACAGATGGACTACTAGGTCGTACAGATGGACTACTAGGTTTGCTAAAACTGCTACTACTGCTCGAACTTCCGCTTTTGCCCTCTGTAGTGACTGAATGGGCAAATAAACACAATGCTAGAATTGTTACTAACAATTTTCTCACAAGAATATCCTTTCCGAAATGACATTTGAACTTGGTCGTATTATTGTAGCACGAAAACAACCACTTGTAAACAGGGGTTTTTGAGCGTATATAAGGGCATGACATTGCGAAATACAGACGGTACAGTATATCAGTTGAATAAGCCAAATCCGCTCTCGATAGAACAGGAATTATGGGAATTGGAGCGAGAAGGATATGTTTTGCATAATTGGGACTGGGCCAATGTCTTGGAGGAAGCGAAAACCATGCAATATGCAAAAGTTCAAATCGCAGAAGTAAAATCATTGCCTCCCGCCCCAGTAATTATAGAAAATTTACCACCAGAACTACCAGAACTACCAGAACTACCAGAACTACCAGAACTACCTCCAATGGCAGTTCAAGAACCTCCAAAGAAAATACAAATACCCGATGCAGTTCGCAACAAAATGATCATGTTTTGGTGTATGCCAACTGTTGTTAAACGTATGCAAGACGAATTATATGGGGATGTTTATAACAAAACCGTATTTGGTGAAAGATTTAGTTTTGAAGGAGTAATGCTGGAGAAAAACGATTTGGATATGACGTTTTGGACAACTGTAAAGGAAGTGTCTCGGGGATCTATCGTGTTTCCTTCCAAGTACGTTTATGCCAATGAAAGTTGTGGAGATTATCGGTGGTGGAAAGTGCAGACGATTAAAGAAAAAGCTCCAGGCATATTAATTTATTGCGTTTTATCCGACATCACCCCAGATTTCACATAGCTTGATTGCCGAAAATACTTTCGGCTTTTACGGCAGTTTCTTGAGGTTTAATTTGTACTTTTACACCCATTTGCTGCAAGGCATCTCGATGATCACTAATTGCTTTAATGTATCCAGCTTCATAGAGTTCTATAACGAATTTTCCAAATTTATCAATATCCCCTTTGGTGACTAACGTTTTAGAAATTCGTTCTGTAATTTCTTGATGTTTGTCATATCGATTTTTAAGCAAATCTAACAAAAAATTTTTAACAATTTGGCCTTGTGGATTTGCAAGCATCTCCATCCAATTACTCATTTTTTTCCTTTTGATAGATAAAATAGTTACGTTCCTATTGAAATATTTGGCTTTTCATACTATCATAGTATATCAATTTTAATGAACGTGCAGTAGGGGGTTGTATGATCGATAGACAGATATTGGAAGACATGATGAAAACAAAAACACGAATTCAAATAGCTTATGAGCTTGGACTTACTTTGCATCAAGTGCGAAAAATGATAATAGATTGCGGTTTATCATACAGTCATGCTAAATTTGGATACATTTCAACCAATTTAACCAATAAACAAAAACAAATTGTTACGGCTTGTATGCTCGGTGATGGCACAATTAACAAAGGCGGAAATTTCATTATGAAAATGAAATTAGGATCTAGATTGTATATGGAATCGCTACAGCATGCACTGGTTCCAATTGCTAGACCGCTAACTATTTTTAGTAAGCCAAAACCAGAAATTGTGAATGGAAAAATTGTTGATACCGACGAGAAGTTGTGGCAGTGTAGGTTTCAAACACATCGTAATAAATATTTCAAACAATTGAGATTAAAATGGTATCCAAACGGTGTTAAAACAGTTCCGAATGGTTTGAAAATAAATGATTTCATACTATCGCACTGGTTCTGCCAAGACGGGTATAATTGCCAACAGATAAGAGCAGCTATGCTATTCACGCTTGCGTTTACCGTCGATGAAGTTAATGTTTTGATCGATAAGATTCAGCGATGTGGTATAGAGTGTAAAATAAATTTTAACAAGGCCAAGCCACTCATAAGAATCGGCAGTAAAAACTATTTCAATTTTATTCGAAAAATATCACCATATATTGTCACTAATGATATGCAATATAAAATCGACACTTCTATGGCGTTACTGCCATGTAAGATGCGGCTTAAAAAATCTACTTGGCCCGTTTCGTAGATTTGTCTTTCTTCGTACCTATTGGATATCCCTTGACAGACAAATTGCCCGTGCCACCAGGAGCACCCCACCATTGAAATGTTTTTGGCTTCACTTTTGGGTCGTAGACTACACCCGTGCCTGCCATTTCTGTTTTAATTTTTAACCATTCTGAAAATTTCATACTGCGTAATTCTCCATTTGTTTGACATTCCAATTACTTCGTATATCTTGCTCTGGGTCAAATCCTTCCCCAGCCCTACTTTTCACCATAGCGGCAAATCGTATGGGTTCAATGCCAGCAGGAACTCGATCTTCTGCTTCAAGATAATCTGCTAATTGCTTTATGAGCATATAGTCGGGATTCAATCCCATATGATGCATGAATATCAAAACTGATTCTACTTTTGATACTTGTTGCTCTCTTTGACTGGCAAACTCTATAAAATTCATGATGTCCTCGCTGGTGGAGTTTCACTGTTTGTGTCGGCCGGAACCGCTTCGCCACTTGCTTCTGGTTCTGTCTTGGTCCCACTAGCAGCACCACCAGTCATATGTTTCAAAATAATAGCTTTTATAATCTGTTTGAACTGTTGAAGGATTTGATCCACCTTAGGATTTATGCCAGTTGCTTCGCTTATCATTTCTTGTAGACGCACTTCTAACTGTTCGTCTATTGCCGTGTATTCTTTTAATGTTAATCCTTTCTTTTTATAAACTTCTGCGGCACCTGTTTGATCTCCTTGTTTCTGAGCCCAATTTGACCAATCTGGATTCTCTGGACTATTACCATACCATAATTTTCTTAAAAATCCTCTAGCTCCTCCACCAAACCAAGGAAGGTTTTTCATGGCACTGTTGCCCGGTCCTGTGGCACTCATCACTTGTCCTAATTGTTGACCCAAACCGTCTATTGCCGCATCTACTTCTTTTTCTAATTCTGGAGAAATAGCAGATGCAGCTAACTTAGTATCAGGCACCGGTTCAGCAGGTATTGTGGGTGGAGTGGCAGGTGGAGTTGTGGGTTTTGCACCAAATTGCCTAGATGGATCATTCATTGGATTTGTTCCGCCATATGGATTTGATGGATTGATTTCATTAAATTGCAACATCTTTATTTCCCTCTCGGTTTGTTCTTCTCCCCTAATATATATTGTTAGGTCGAATTTATTACAGGAGTTCTATATGTCTTGCGGGAATAATACAATGGTTATTGGCCGACCGTCCAAAGATTCTATGGCGGCTATGCAATGCCCAGCGTCTTGCAGCGATTTGGGGCATGTAGACCCTTTGAATAAAAATCAAATGAGTCCACGTCCAAATCGAGAAAAAGTAGTGGGTCAAATTAGAGAGTATATTCTTCATATGCTCGGTGCTCCTGTTATTAAGTTAGAGTTGGATGAACAAAATATTACATTCTGCGTTAATCAGGCACTTAAAATAGTGGAAGACTATGCTCCACGTGAATATTTCAATTATTATACGTTCCTCACGTCGCCTGGAAAAAGCGTTTATGAAATGCCACCCGATATAGGATACGTCCGTAATGTGTTCTATAAACAATCTCCAGAATTCGCTTTCCAGGCTTCGGATTTAGGCGGTGCAATTCCAGTTGAATACTTTTATCCTGGTGGTGCTTATGCATCTATTCAGGGTGGTATGATTGACCCAATTCAACCCATTTGGGGGCGTATGGGAGAATGGGTTTTGTACAAACAATACGAACAGATGTATTCAAGAATATCTTCTAATATAGGCGGTTGGGAATGGGTCAATGACTTTAGGAATATTAAGCTATATCCAGTGCCTTACCGTGTACAAAAAGTTATTGTACACTATATTCAAAGACAAAAAGATTGGAATGAAGTCACAGAAGCCATGCAAGAAGGCGCATTAACTTATGCTAAAGAAATTCTTGGAAGAATCCGTAGTAGAATTAAGAATCCACCAGGGCCTAACGGCGGTGTGCAGTTGGATGGTGATACATTATTAGCTGAAGCTAAGGAGGAAAGGGCCAAATGGAAAGAAGAATTAATTACTAAATTTGGTGATTTACTTTATATTTCAATGGCTTAAATATTATGCAAAAATTCAAAGAATACTACGCCATCAAAAAAGATCAATGGAAATTAGCTGTGGAATGGTTGGTCGTTCACGGCTATGAAATCAATGAGCACAACGTAGAGTTGGTGGCAAGTGGCCTAGATAATGAGGAACAACTCATAGAAACAGTGGAACAAAAATGAAATTTAATGATTGGGTCCAATTACGACGTATTACAGAAACAACCAGACTTAGAGACTGGTTGCCTAAAGCGGTAAATGAAGCTACAACCGCTACTCGCTATAGCGTTGAGGTCAACTTTAGATCCGACATGAAAGAAGTAGCATCTGCTTTTGCAAAAATTGCATTAGGCTATGTTTCTGCGGCCATGAAACAAAATGGTTATCACGTAAAGCATGTATATGAGCAAAAGCCCGTTAGGATCATCGTCTCTAGCAGAAATTGGGATGACGGAGAATGGGCTGGTATGGTATACTTTTTACCAGATCATGAAGGTGGTACGTTTGTAATTGCTAAAGGATTCTACAACAAAGACACACAAACAGTTTCTATTCAGTCTCGCAAGAAATGTGATGGAGACTCTGCCGCTGATATTTCTAGACATCTTCGCAATATGATGCATGATCTCAAAGATAAACCAGATCGTCATATTGAAAAATTAAAAAAGGTGCCTTTGAGAAGAGGTCCAAAGAGATGAAAAGTTTTCCCGATTGGTTCAAATTGCGAGAAGATGGGGATCTCAATGCCATCGGTTCAGTCGATATGCGAGATGCCGATAGTGAAAAACCTACGTATCATCCTCCTGCCAATAAACCCTCTCCATCTGATGCGTTGTTTGGAAACGATAAAACGGACATAGGTGCGGGTGTTCTTTTTACAACTGGCAAAGAAGTTTTGTTGCTTCATCGTAGTGCAAGTACAAAAAATCCAGGTACGTGGGGACTTCCTGCCGGTCACGCCAAAGCAGGTGAAGGATCGTTCCATACGGCCCAACGTGAATGCGAAGAAGAAATCGGCATAAAGCCGTTCGGCACACGTGTAGGCAAATCAGAAGAACGGGATGGTCGATGGGTTATCTATTTATATCGAGTTGATCGCCCATTTGATTGCAGACTAAATGATGAACACACTGAATACAAATGGGTTCCTTGGGAAGAATTGGACGCAATGAATTTACATCCTTTATTCCGCAAGCAGCTTCCTCGATATAAGCAAATGCTTGGCATTAAGGATGATTTGACAAAATAATGCCTATGTAATATCATACATATGTTAGAAGGAGAGTATGTATGATTATTTATAAAGCAGTTTGTAGAGAAAATCAAAAGGTATACATTGGAAAGACAATAAAGTCCCTGGAAAGCCGTAAGGCAAACCATAAGTGGTATGCTGCACATGGTTATCAAACAAAATTTTACAATGCCATTAGGAAATATGGATTTGATGCATTTGATTGGGAAATAATCGCCACCTGCGATTCAGATGATGCGTTATGTGCAAAAGAAATTGAATTGATAGAACAATACAATGCTATTAAAGATGGATATAACACATCTTTGGGCGGAGAGGGTGGTGATAACTTTACTAACAATCCACACAAAGAAGAGATTAGGCAAAAAATAAGCAAATCGCATATCGGTAAAAAGATGTCTGAAGAGTTTAAGGTTCAAAACCGATTGCGACAAATAGGCAGGGTTATATCTCCAGAAACACGTAAAAAGAGAAGCGATTCCCTCAAGGGCAGAGTTATTACTCCAGAGCACAGGAAGAAATTGAGCGATGCGATGACCGGGAGAAAAATGTCAGAGGAAACCAAAACAAAAATTAGTAAGGCTCTAACTGGACGTAAATTGGCAGAGACTACTAAAAACAAAATAGGAGAGGCCAACAGTAAAAGAAAACACAGTGCCGACACTAAGAGGAAAATAGGAGAGGCCAGCAGCAAAAGGAGAGCTAGCGAAGAAACGAAAGTAAAAATGTCATTAGCTAGAAAGGGTAAAAAATTTTCACCAGAACATATTGCCCATTTAGCAGAGGCCAATAGAAAAAGAGCGATAAAATCAAAACTGGGAATCAATGGCGATATAGTTGATTTTCAATAATATATTTGTAAACAGCCGGGTCCAACATCTTATCGAGCGGATTACCGTGCGCCCATGTACCGCTGCCATCATAAATTTTCCAGTTGTGTTTTAGACAAGACCGCACTTCAGTGGATGACACTTCTCTAATCGGTTGATCCGCATTTGCCAAAAAGATGTGCGGTGGTTTGAAATACCAATTGACTTTTGGGTCCATTACATATCCGACCCGTGGCACCACTACAAAACGAATCATTCTTTCAAGCAATTCGTAATTTACCCAAGTGTCAAACGTGTTGGCATTGTCCATACCAATAATCCAAGAAAAATCATATAGTTTAACTGTTTGATAAGTTTCTCCACTTAGTTGATTGACAATTTCGTATTCACACACTTTGATTCTTGGATCATGAATGGCAAGCCTACACATACTTAGTCTGTTTTCTGGTAAAGCCATTTCTTTGCCATGCATGTGATTCGTTCCGCACGGAAGCATCCACACTTCATCAAAGGCTTTGCTTGTATTCAATACGTAGCGGGCGACTTCGATGTGTCCGAGTGTAATGGGATTAAAGGCTCCACCAAGTATTGCCACTTTGATTTTGCGACCTAATGATTTATATTGTCGTTTTCTCTTTTCGATTTTATCTAAAGTGGCTTGTACCAATTCAGTATAATTCCAACCACACTCTTCGGCTCCTGCAATAAGCGAAGCTAGTGCATCTCCCATTTCCTCTCGGAGATTGGGAATGTCAGTAGCCCGGCTCAACTCTATGGCTTCACCCAGAATGTCGTCTAATCGCTGTTTGAGTGGAGTACGACCAAATGCTTCTGTGAAGACTTGTTTTACTTTATCTTGTAATGGGTTCATTTATCATCAATTTGTTAAGTTCGGTGCCAAGATATTTCACCAGGGTTACCAGTTGTTCTATTTTCAAATCACCGTGTTCTTGACGAAGTTCGCATGGTTCATCACACCACTCGCCCAAACAATCAATCACTTGCTTGCGTGGATATAGACCGTGATCCATTTCATCCATGCACTGTGGATTATCTTGGCAATAGGCCCGGCAATTATTGCAGATGAAAAAATGTCTAAGTTTCGGTTCCATTACGGCTTCTTTTTCATCGAAATTCTATAGAGCTTCAATCCCTTGCTAAAGAGAATGCTGCTACCATCGTGGAAGAGAGTCATATCACTATCCACGACCGGATCATCAATAACTTTCACTGTAGCAGAATCCTTCTTGTTTGAAAAGACTTCCATCTTTTCTTCTTCATTGATGCAACTGCACACCCCATGATCGGCTACGGTAAAATTGAGGCCGGTGTAAGTGATGTTTTCCACCTTACGAATATCGTGACTGGTGTAACCACTTCCAAATCTAATTACAAATCGGTCGTATTTGCCAGTCTTTTCTCCAACAACCATGAGAACGTTATTCTCATATTTAGCATCGATAATACGATAGTCGTCCAATTCAGCAAGATTGATTTGGTGACATTCGCCGCTTACTGGGAAAATGGACGCAATCCAACGTCCCATCATACATTGAAAAATAACACCGTCAAAAACCTTTGTAGCGTCCAACACATCCAGCACCTTGCCTACTGGCTTGAGTGAAGGAATAAAATTATCACCCATTTCAGCGAATGCCAGTTCCAAAATATCTGTGCCGTTGCGAATGTAAATTCGTCCACCACTGCTCATCAATCCTTCAGATGTAATGGGCAATGTATGTTCGATTTGTCGAACGATATCAATGATGTGGACATTACCACCCTCTTGATAAGCCGCAATTGCCCTGTTCATCTTGGGAGTAAACCCAAGCTTGAAATCATTACGCTTTGACAGGAATCGTTGCTTATTTACATAAAGGGCCTGATCTGTATGAACCACTCGCATGCCACCTGAATTTTGACAATTAAGAATAGCTCCCATATATTCACCCAATTCTTCGATCTCAAACAAATTGCTTCCCGCAATTGCTTTGATCTTGGTGATGATCGGTCCCATGACCTCATAATCTTGCGGAGGAGGAACACGGTGTCCCTGTGTAAATACCGCTTGATACCATTGTTTTAACGCAGGTGGAATTACATCAAACGATTGACAAACATGTGGAATACTAGTATCTGGGTCAAATACCGATATGTTGCTTTCCATTCTTGCATTAAGCCTGTCATCGGGAGCCAAATGTTCAAATCTTGGGTGTTTGCCCTTATAAGGGTGAATACCAATAAGCATTTGAAAAGACACGATTCCCCAGGAGAACCAATCGGTGCCTTCACTGAATCTGCTGTTGCAGTGACGATCACGGATGCTATCCATAATCACCGTAGCCGGATAATGTGGCGTTTGGTAACTATTCACGTCAATAGCATACAGATCTTTGAAAGTATTGTCGGCCAAAAAATTCATTTCATTCAAATCCACCACTAGAATGTGTTTGGAATGAACAAATGCAATCATTTCTTGGAACGTCCTAACCAATTTAATCATTTGGTCAGGGGTAATACTATTGCGCTGACGAAATGCCTTGGTAAACAATTGGCAAAGGGCATGGGTGTCCTTAACCAGCTTCATCGTGTAGCCAATGGGCGTATTCTTTTTGTCCAGAATCAATAATTCCGGGCGAATGATGTGAGGATGATCCAAAACGGACAATTCTTTCATTTTGGCCGTTGGCATCATTTTCTTCGGGTCATCGTAGACCTTGTATGCCACATTGCCTTTGGCATATATCTTGCCTTCACCACCCGCAGCTAGAAAGCTTCGCTGGTCAAGATCGACTTCGCCAAATCCCTGAATGAATACCTTGGGCATGATTAAGCCTCCAATTTCCCAACATAAATTGCACCGATAGAGAAATCGTCGGTGTTCTGCCAGCCATCCTTGCGAAACTTTTCAAATGCCTTTTGACAACGACGCTGGACAAATTCTCCATTATAGTTTTTGAACGCCGTAACTTCCCTCAACACATCGGCCAAAGAAATCAAGTGAGGCTCCCGTCCAGTGGCCGTTTCTTGGAATCGTTCAAAAGCCGAAGTGCCGTCCGACATGATGGCCACCAGATCATATTCGCTAGTTTTGAAAGTACGAGTGACCGGCATAATCGACAAAGCCGATTCTTCATAGTTGGGAGTAGTGTCGTTTGAATTCATTTTGACAAATTCAATCTTGCCATTTAAGAATTCATGCACCCACTCCTGCCGCTTCCATCCAAAGATTTCACCATACTCCGCTTCATCAGAAGAACTTAGGGCATATCGTAAATAATACGGTGCGCCTGATGGATAACGATATTCATAGATTATTCCAGTGCCGTCTCGTTTTCGAGCAAAAACAACACCATCTCCTACCACGGTCACTTCAATGCTGTCACCAGTTTCAACAGCCATAAGTAAAGTGCTGCATAAACTTTGTACCGGCAACGCTAAAGATTGACGATACATGTCAGCAGTGGTTAGAATACGATTCAATCGCTGATCATGGGATAAAAACCGATCTTGATGTCTCAATGCTGCTCTGGCTAAAATACGTGCCCCAAAATCAGAATCTTCAGCACCAGAACATCCATCACACACAATAGCGAATGCCCGACCAGTAATAAGACCGTCTTTGTCACGCCGATTACTAATCGCATAATCTTGACACACTTTATGCGTTGAGCCTTGTGTGAAAAAAACGTCAGTGTTCATAGCTTTGGCTCAATTTCACAAATGTTATAAGTAGTTTCGAATACTTTTTTAGCAACAATCCAAATATCTGTAGGATCTTCTTGACTGCGAAGAACATAATCCCCATCATTGCCAGTTTGAATAAAAGAACCATCGGCTTGTCTGGTTCCCCCCTGAGCTTTAATGGTAAAAGAAGAACCCTCCAAAATTTGACAGGCATCCCGTTCGGCTTCTGGTTTAGGAATAAAGGTCACCCACCCCTCTTCATCAACTTCGGTGGGAATATACGCTTTGTGCAATTTGTCTCTATCTTGTTGCCACACATCGCCACAAACCCCCACACAAACCATTGAATTTGCTTTAAGCATTTGAGTTCCTTCCAACGTGTTTAGAAGGAAGTGAGTCATTACTCGTTGATCATTAAGCAAACATTGCATGGGTTTGGCCTGAAGAGGCTTGACCTTTTTTGCAGTCACAAACTGCAATTGGGATGGATCAATTT
>Ga0194056_10000713_pt1 | contig 18114 bp, 16 predicted proteins | sample SepL4413m_MetaG_FD_155458 | JGI IMG/M metagenome (GOLD analysis project Ga0194056, IMG submission 155458) | Anoxic zone freshwater microbial communities from boreal shield lake in IISD Experimental Lakes Area, Ontario, Canada - Sep2016-L442-13m | ecosystem: Environmental > Aquatic > Freshwater... | reverse complement strand
TCGCCAAATCGCACGGTGCGCGCCCCGTGCGATTTGGCGATGGCGATAATGCGTTCGACTTGGTCATGAAGGCCGTGCGGTAATCCGGCGACCTCGACCAACAAGATGGCCGCTGCGTCGACAGGCAACCCGGCGTGGATGTAGTCCTCCACGGCTTGAGTGCACAACTGATCCATCATCTCGAGCGCCGCTGGCACCATGCCGTCGGCGATGATGGCGCTCACGGTTTCGGCACCGTCGTCGACGCGGTTGAAATCGAACAACATGGTGCGAACCGTTGGCGCGTTTTGAGTGAGGCGCACGCAGATCTTGGTTGCGATACCAAACATGCCCTCGCTGCCTACGAATGCGCCGCGCAGGTCGAGGCCATCTGGGTCGGGGTCTTCGCCGCCGAGGGTGACAATGTCGCCTTCGGGGAGCACCACTTCGAGCGCCACAATGTGTGCCGCTGTAACGCCGTCGGCTAGGCAGTGCGGACCGCCGGAGTTGTTAGCCACGTTGCCGCCGATGGTGCAGCTTTGTTGGCTGCTCGGGTCTGGGGCGAAGTGCAGTCCGAGGTGTGCAACGGCCTTGGTGAGGTCGAGGTTCAACAGGCCGGGCTCTATCCATGCTTGGCGATTCTCAGCATCGACCGACAGCAGGCGATCCATCTTGGCGAGCGAGATAACTACGGCACCATCGAGTGGGATGGCCCCACCCGCGAGACCAGTGCCACTACCCCGCGCCACATAGGGCTTGTTGTGTCGAATGCACGCCCGGATAACGCTCTGCACTTCGGCGGTTGTTGTTGGGAAACACACGATCGACGCGTCGCCGGAGAAATTTGAGGCGTCGCGCCGATACAGGCTCACCTCGGCGGCGCCCACGCGCACACGGTCGGGAGCCATTGCCCGACGCAGATCGTCGGCAAGCGTTGTCATGCGCCGCGTCGCGTGCGGCGAGCATTTCGACTGTGGCCCTCATCGTTTGCATCGCGAACCTGGCGCAGCACGATGATCTGCCCCGGCTCTACGGGCTTGCCGTCGACCAAGACCTGATCACTTGAGCCGAGTTCGTCGGCGGTCTCGAAGGTTCCGTCGCGGCGGGCAATGAGCTCGGCTTCTTTGCTCTGCATCGCGCTGCGGCCATCGCGGAGCGCTTCGCTGACATCGAGGCGTCGCTCGCGCAGGCGAGCCCGGGCCGACTTCACGACATTGGATGGCGTGAGGTGCGAGGCGGTGGCCTTCACCTTCTTCTTTGCGTATCCAACGCCAGCGACACCCGCCAGCGCGCCACTGATGAACCAGCTCAGCCGTTTGATCATCTCGGGACTCCGGTGATGCTGTGGCGCTTTGAGCTGCGCTCGGCTTTGTTCGTTGCTTTGTGGTCGACGCGGCGCAGGCGACGCCAGGCGCGGTTGGTGCCCGTAGCGATGCCCGCAACCTTGATCACCGGTACCGATAACGCTGCACGAGCAACGCGGCCTCCGCCGGATACGGCATCGCTAATGGCCTCGGCTGAGCCCAACACCCGGTCGAAGCGATCGAGATCGTGACGTGCCTCGGCCATCGTGGCGCGTGCCTCGTCGGTAGAGAGCTGCAACTCGGCGAGCAGCGGGCGGGTCTCGGCGCGCAGAGATTCGACCTCACCGCGCAGCGACTTGAGCGTGTCGAGCACACGCAGCAACACAACAATGAGCGCCGCGAAGCCAATGGAGCACAGCACCGTGGCGAGCACAACAGCGAGTTCGCCCGCTGTCATTGCGTGTCCTCGCTCTCGGTTGTGGTCTGGGTGCGCATCATGCGAAGCGTAACTTCCTGCTCAAAGCCAAGTGTTGTCGGATCATACAACGTGGTGCCAATGAGCTCTTCGGGCCGATACGTCTGGGGCACCCAGCCGCGTGGATCATCGTGCGGATACAGGTAGCCGGCACCGTGGCCCAGCGCAGCAGCGCCTTGATAATGCGCGTCGCGTAGGTGTGCCGGCACTTCGCCTACGGCGCCATCGCGCACCATGGCGCGGGCGTTCCATATGCCTAGAGCTGCCCTGTTGCTTTTTGGCGCAGTGGCGAGGTGAACCACGGCCTGCGCCAAATTGAGCTGAGCCTCGGGCAGACCCACATGTTCGAGTGCGTGGGCAGCGGCCACTGCAATCACCAACGATTGGGGGTCGGCCATACCGATGTCTTCGCTGGCCAACACAATCAAGCGCCGAACAATAAAGCGAGCATCTTCGCCCGCTTCGAGCATGCGCGCCAGCCAATACAGCCCAGCGTCGGGATCGCTGCCGCGAATGCTCTTGATGAACGCGCTGATGACGTCGTAGTGGTCGTCTCGCCCGTAACGCAACGCACTGGTGCCAAGTGCCGACTCGACATGCTCAAGTGCCACTGGATCAGGATGCGCGAGCGCGCAGGCAACTTCGAGCGCAGTGAGCACCTGTCGACCATCGCCCCCTGAGCGGTCTGCTAGCAGCGCTACTGCGGCTGGGTCTGCAGTGGCCGCTTCGGAGGCGAGCCCGCGCTCGATGAGCAACACGATTGCCTCGCGGTCGAGCGGCTCGAGCCGAAAGAGCGTGCTTCGGCTACGCAGCGGAGCATTGACCTCGAAGAACGGATTTTCAGTAGTGGCGCCGATCAATGTGAGCGTGCCGTCTTCGACCGCAGGCAAGAGCGCATCTTGTTGCGCCTTCGAGAAACGATGGATCTCATCGAGAAACAGAATGGTTCCGCGAGCATGCTCACCGAGGCGCTGCCGCGCCCGTTCGATGACCTCGCGAACATCTTTGACTCCCGCAGATACAGCCGACAACTGTTCAAACTGACGTTTGGTGGTGCCCGCAACTGCCAACGCAAGCGTGGTCTTGCCGGTGCCTGGTGGCCCCCAGAAGATGGCCGAGCTGAGTCGGTCCTGCTCGACAAGTCGACGCAGCGGCCTGCCAGGACCAACAAGGTGCGCCTGGCCGACCACCTCGTCGAGAGTGCGCGGCCGCAGCCGCGCGGCGAGGGGTGCTTGTTGGCGCAGTCGATCGGCCGCGGCCGAGCTGAACAGATCGTCGCTCACAACGAGCTCAGCACCAACTGATAGCCAGCACGTCGGAAATCGACAACACTCTCGAGCAGCCATTCGCGTGTAACCCATTGCCACGCAACGAACTCTTGATTATCGGGCGTGGGCACGATGTCGGCACGGAGCGCGTCGAACAAGAACCAGCGATGCACCTGCCCGAGGCGACCCTTGGCGGTCTTGAGCTCATCGGGGTATTCGTACGGCACCCAATCGGGGTATTGCGCAACGGCTTGCACCTCGTTAGGGCCGAGTCCGGTTTCTTCGCCGAGCTCACGCCATGCAGCAGCGAGTGGATCCTCGCCAATTTCTAGGCCGCCCTGCGGGAGTTGCCATTGCCCTCGTACGTCGCCGCGTTCGAAAGCCAGCAAACGGTCGTCGACGCCGCGGACGACCATCACGACTCCTGCTCGGAAATGTGCGCTTGCCATATGGCTCAGAACCTACAAGCTCGTGGTGGCGCCGGCGCGATGCGCCGACGCCAACAGCGACTTAGGCCTTGGGTGGCATCGTGCGGATGCCAAGCTCGGCCAACTGCTTCGGGTTTGGAGCCGTCGGAGCGTTGGTCATTGGGTCGGTGCCGCTTTGGGTCTTCGGGAAGGCAATGACCTCACGGATGTTCTCTTCGCCAGCAAGGATTGCCACAAGGCGATCGATACCAAACGCAAAGCCGCCGTGCGGCGGGGCGCCGTATTCGAATGGGCGCAGGAAGAAGCCGAACTTCTTCTCGGCATCTTCGTCGCTGATACCCAAGGCGGTGAACACCTTGCGCTGAAGGTCGCTCTTATGAATTCGAATTGAGCCCGAGCCCAACTCCCATCCATTGAGCACCAAGTCGTATGCCATTGCTCGCACCGACATCGGGTCGGTGTCGAACTTGTCGAGATCGTCGGGGTGCGGCATGCAGAACGGGTGATGGCCAGGCTTTGGCTTTCCGGTCTCTTTGTCGACACCTACGAACAATGGGAACTCGATGACCCACACGTAGCGATACGGCCCCTGCCAAACCGGTGGACGACCAAGATCGTTGCGGATCTGACCGAGAACTTCGCAGGTGGTGTCCCACGCATCGGCAACGATGAGAATCAGGTCGCCAGGCTTCGCCTCAAGACGTGCCATCAATGCGGCCTGCTCGTCGGCGCTGAGGAACTTTGCCACGGGCGATTCGAGGTTGCCGTCGGCGGCAACCTTGAGCCATACCAAACCCTTGGCGCCCATCTGCTTGGCGCGGTCGGTGAGTGCATCGAGCTTGTTGCGGCCCAACTCTTCGGCTTTGCCCGAGGCGTTGATGCCCTTGATACAGGCCGCGCCAGCAAATGCCTTGAACTCGGTTGCTGCGAAAATGTCGGTGAGTTCGTGGAGTTCCATACCGAAGCGAAGGTCGGGCTTGTCGACGCCAAAGCGGTTCATGGCGTCGCGCCATGTCATCTGCTCGATGGTTGGTGGACGCTCGCCGGTGACGGCCTCTGCTGCTGCCATCACCGCCAAGCTGATCGCGGCAAGGACGTCGTCTTGGCTTACGAAGCTCATCTCAGCGTCGAGTTGCATGAACTCGTACTGGCGATCGGCGCGCAGGTCTTCGTCGCGGAGGCAACGTGCGATCTGGTAGTAGCGATCCATGCCAGCCACCATCAGCAGTTGCTTAAAGAGCTGGGGGCTCTGAGGCAAGGCGTAAAACGCACCGGGCTCTTTGCGGCTTGGCACCAAGAACTCGCGAGCACCCTCGGGGGTAGACGGCACCAACATTGGCGTCTCTACTTCGACGAAGCTTTGCGCTTCCATTGCCCCACGAATAGCCGAGTTCACTTTGGCGCGCACGCGCAGGTTCTTCTGCATGCGCTCGCGGCGAATGTCGAGATAGCGGTACTGCAACCGGGTGGTCTCTTCGACCTTGTCGGCGCGTGAGTCGATGGGGAACGGCGGTGGCTCGGCGGTGCGCAACACCTCGACCACACACTCGCCCAGTTCGATCTCGCCCGTAGGCAGGTTGGGGTTCACGGTGCCTTCGAGGCGGGCTCGCACAGTGCCAGTGATGCGCACCACGAACTCGCTGCGCACATCGACATCGTTGTCGACCACGCACTGCACGACGCCGGTGTGGTCGCGCACATCGACAAACGCCAATTGCGTGCCGTGCTCGCGGCGACTGGCCACCCATCCGCAGACGCTGATGGTTTGGCCGATGTGGGTAGTACGGACTTCGCCGCACATGTTGGAGCGCATGCTGGTAGCACTCATTGTGTTGCCTCTTTCGGAGCCGTTTGAAGGGCTTGGATGACTTCGGATATCAGTGTGTCGCGGGCGACAGATCGCTGAGCGTCCTCGCCGCGCAGAGGGCGGATCACGACCTGGCCCGCGTCGAGTTCGTTGGAGCCGACGATGATGGCCAACGGGGCGCCGCTGCGATCGGCGCCCTTCATCTGGCTCTTCATACTGCGATTCTCGAATGCACGATCGGCTGAGATACCAGCTGCACGTAATTGTGCAGTGATGCGCAACGCTTCTTGACCGCCGGTGGTGTCGACGACGAACACATCGACAGTTTTGTTGGGCGCACCAAACACGCCTTCGTCGTCGCAGGCCAACAAGGTGCGATCGAGACCGAGTGCGAAGCCAATGCCATGGGTGGCTGGACCGCCCAATGACTCGACGAGTCCGTCGTATCGGCCGCCACCGCCGAGCGCGTTTTGCGCTGAGTCGAGCGTGCCGCCCTGGAACTCGAACGTGGTGCGTCGGTAGTAATCGAGGCCGCGGACCAAAGCGGTGTCGATAGTGAACGGGATGCCCAGATCGGTGAGGCCCTGCTGCACCGCTTCGAAATGTGCCGCAGCCTCTGGGCTGTAGAACGATGCGATGCGTGGAGCATTGGCCAACACAGCAGCGTCGGCCGCACGCTTTGAGTCGAGCACACGCAACGGATTCTTGGTCAAGGTGATCTGGCTCTCGGGCGACAACCGATCAAGGTTGTCGTTGAAGTACTGCGCCAAGCTGGCCTCGTAACGCGCCCGGTCGTCGGGCTCGCCCAGAGAGTTGAGCAACAACTTCACCTGACGAAGCCCCAGTCGCTGATAGAACTCCCAGCCCAACGCAATGACCTCAACGTCGAGGTACGGATCATCAGCGCCGAGCACTTCGATGCCCACTTGATCGAACTGCCGGAAGCGCCCGCGCTGGGGCTTCTCGTAGCGAAAGTTTGGGCCGGCGTAGAAGACCTTCCACGGCGTGGCAGGGCGATGCTGTGCAAAGATACGACACACGCTGGCCGTGCATTCGGGCCGCAGTGACACGTGACGACCACCGCGATCGATGAAGTCGTACATCTCTTTGGTGACAACATCGGTTGCCTCGCCAACGCGTTGGAAGACAGCAAGATCTTCCATGAGTGGCGGCATCACTTCGCCGTAACCGGCAGACTCGACTACCTGTGCGAACACGGCCTGAAACTGTCGCCAGCGCCCCGAATCGGGAGGCAGGATGTCGCGCATCCCTGGGCTGTGCTGGAACTCGGGCATAGGTGACAAGGTTAGAGCACGGCAGGCGTGAACACTCGGAGTATTTCGTGAGACGAGACGTTGCGAGTGGCAGCGTATGGGCTCAGGTGCCCTTTCCTGGCACGAGTCGATAGGCGTCGTACACACCATCGACAGTCTTGATCGTGCGCAACACCGAGTCGAGCAAGCTTGGGTCTCCCAATTCGAACTCGAAGCGCATCTTCGCCACGCGGTCGCTACCAGTGTGTGTGCTGCACGCAACGATGTTCACGTGCTGCTCGCTCAGCGCATTGGCCACATCGCGCAGCAAGCGAGAGCGATCGAGCGCCACTACTTCGACACCGGCGCGGAACACGGCCTTGCGGTTATCGCCCGCCCACTCGACCTCGATGAGGCGCGATGCTTGGTCGCTCATCAGCGACACTGCGTTGGCGCAGTCGGAGCGGTGCACGCTGACACCACGACCGCGGGTGACGAAGCCCATAATCTCGTCGCCGGGCACAGGAGTGCAGCAACGCGAGAGACGAACTAACACATCGTCGAGACCCTCAACATGAATGCCAGCGGTAGACCGTGCCCGACGAAACCCTCGAGGCCGCACGACCTGAGATGACGACAGCTGCTCATCTTGGTTGCCAGTGCGAAATTCGTGTGCCACCTTTTGCACCAAACCACGCGCCGACAGGTGTCGCTCGCCGATAGCAGCAAGGGCAGTGTCGAGATCGGTAAAGCCGTGCGCTCCGAGCTCTTTGAGAAACACGTCTGAGGTCCACATGCCGTGCACCGGCAAGCCTTCGCGTCGGAACTCTTTGGTGAGTTCGTCGCGGCCAGTGTCTACGGCGTCGTCGCGACGCTCGCGACTGAACCACTGACGAATCTTGCTTCGCGCTCGCGGTGACTCAACAAAGGCCAGCCAATCTTGTGAGGGTGCCGCAGATTCGAGTTTGGAGACGAAGATCTCGCACGTGTCGCCACTGCGCAGTTCGCTATCGAGTGGCACGAGTCGGCCATTGACCTTGGCGCCGATGCACTTGTGGCCCACTTCGGTATGCACGGCGTACGCAAAGTCGACCGGGGTTGCGTGAATCGGCAACGTGACCACTCGGCCCTTGGGCGTGAACACGAACACTTCTTCTTGCTCAAGGTCGCTCTTGAGGCTCTCCATGAACTGGTTCGGATCGGTGATCTCGGCTTGCCAGTCGATGATGCGGTTCAGCCAATCGATGTCTTGGGTAGGCGCATCTTCTTTGTAGGCCCAGTGTGCAGCCACGCCCCACTCGGCGCGTTGGTGCATTTCGCGTGTGCGGATTTGAACCTCGATGGGCTTGCCATCGGGCCCGATCACCGTGGTGTGCAAGCTCTGATACAGATTGAACTTGGGCATTGCGATGTAGTCCTTGAACCGGCCTACAACGGGCTTCCACCGGCCGTGAATACATCCGAGTGCTGCATAGCAATCTTTGATGGAGTCGACCGTGACGCGAATGGCCACGAGGTCGAAGATCTCGTCGAAGTCGCGGTTCTTCTGGATCATCTTTTCGTAGATGCTCCACATGTGTTTGCCTCGACCCGTGACCTCGGCATGAATGCCAAGCTCAACAAGCCGTGACCGAACATCGGCCAAGGTCTTGGCCAAATACATGTCGCGCTCGGGGCTACGGGTTGCCACAAGGTGATCGAGTTCGGCGAAACGCTTGGGATAGAGCGAGGCGAAACTGAGGTCTTCGAGTTGCTGACGAAGCTCTTGCATTCCGAGGCGGTGAGCCAGCGGAGCGTAGATATCGAGGGTCTCTTGGGCGATGCGGCGCTGCTTGTCGGCAGGCATGCCGGCGATTGTGCGCATGTTGTGCAAACGATCGGCCAACTTGATGATGAGCACGCGTAGATCGCGTGCCATGGCAACAAGCATCTTGCGCATGGTTGCTGCTTGTTGCGCTTCTTTCGAATCAAACTGCAGCCGCTCGAGTTTGGTGACGCCATCGACGATTGCGGCCACATCTTTGCCGAACTGCTTTTCGACCTCGGCAATCGTGATCTCGGTGTCTTCGACAGCATCGTGCAACAGCGCGGCAGCAAGCGATGTTTCATCGAGCCCGATATCGGCGACAATACGAGCTACTGACAGCGGGTGATTGATGTAGCTCTCACCGCTACTTCGGGTTTGATGCATGTGCGCTTCGCTGGCCATTGCGAACGCACGAGTGATCATTGCAGTGCTGGCCTTGGGGTGGCGCTTCTTGTAGGCGGCGAGCACGGGCGCAAGGGCATCGTTGGTGGGCTGATGTTGTCGACGCCACGGCAGCACTCGGTCAACGGTGCCCATTGGCTAGTAGACCGCCAGGCTCTCGACCAGATGCTCGCCGAGTCGAGCACGACCATTGAGGCCGCCAATCTCGAGCAGGAATCCGAGTCCGACTACGACTCCCCCGAGCTCTTCGATGAGCCGGCACGTGGCCGCTGCGGTGCCGCCGGTGGCGAGCACATCGTCGATGACAAGAACTCGCTCGCCGGGATGAATGGCATCGCGGTGCATCTCTAGTTTGTCGGTGCCGTACTCGAGGCTGTATTCCTCACGTACTACAGCCCACGGCAACTTGCCCGCCTTGCGTACCGGCACAAACCCGGCGCCGAGTAGATACGCAACCGGCGCCGCGATGATGAAGCCTCGAGCTTCCATGCCGAGCACGCGATCGATTTCGAGATGCTCGAAGCGCTCGACCAAGCTCTGAATGGCTCGGCGAAAACCGTCGGCGTTGCCAAGCAACGGGGTGATGTCACGAAACACCACGCCCTCGGTGGGATAGTCGGCGATCTCTCGCACGAGGCCACGAAGCCAAGGGGTGTCGGTCATTGAAACGTCGGCATCCATGCGTGCAGGCTAGCGAACCTGCACGCAGTAGCGCTTGGATACAGCAGCGTCAGCGACGCTTCTTCTTGCGAGGGCGTGGCTCGTGTGTCAGCAACGACGCGGGAGCGTTTACCGCTGCGCCGCCTGCTGCGACTGCGTCTCCGGCCCGAGCAGCGCGCAAGCGCTGAGACTCGCGGCGAGCAGCCGGTGAGCCACCCATCACGAGGCGCTCGAGATCGACACCAACGGCTCGTGGGCCACGCATTGCTTTGTACTTCGGCGTCTGGCCCTTGATCCAAGCCAACAATGGCGATGCAATGAAGATCGAGGAATACGAACCGGTGACCAGACCCACGAACAATGCCAGAGCGAATTCGCGCAACGAGATGGCACCGAGCAAGCCTGCGCCAACAACGAGAAGGGACAGCACCGGTAACACCGCAGCGAGGCTGGTGTTCAGCGAGCGCATCACAACCTGGTTCATCGACACGTTGATCACGTCGTCGTAGGGCAGACGAGAACCTGCAAAACGCGCCGTGTTCTCGTCGACCTTGTCGAACACCACGATGGTGTCGTAGAGCGAGAAGCCCAAAATCGTCAGGAACGCAATGACCGTTGCGGGTGTTACCTCAAGCTGCAGGATCGAGTAGATACCAACGCTGATGAGTACGTCGTGAAGCATGGCGGCAATGGCGCTGAGGGCCATGGCCCATTCGAACCTCCACGCAATAAACAACGCCACCAAGATGATGAACACCACCAAGGCTCGAACGGCCTTTTTGGTGATTTCCTTACCCCATGACGCTGTAACAGAGTTGCTGCTGATGTCTTTGATGTCGACCTTGGCTGCCTTTGCCAATGCGGTGCTCACCTTTTGGCGAACATCGGCAGGCTGCTCAGAGGTCTGGATGCGCAGGCGCTGAACGCCGCTTGCAGACACGGTGACAATCTTCGCGTCGGCCGCTTTTACGCCGTTTGCCGCGAGCACGTCGCGTGCTTGGGCGTCGCTGATGTTTGCGGCTGGCACTTCCCATTGAACGCCGCCATTGAAGTCGAGACCGAGATTGAGTCCCTGGGCGAGCAGCGAAACGAGCGTGGCAGCGATGAGTGCCAGCGAGATGCCGATGCCCCACCACTTGCGACCCATGAAGTCGACACGCGTCTCTCCGTGGTACAGGCGGGCACGCGCCGTGCGATGCAGCGACACTTCGATTTCGGGTGCGAGGACTTCGGTCACGACGTTGCTCCTAATGCCTGGGTTGCGTCGACAGAGGTCTCTATACCCATGATCTTCTTACCGCTCATGAACTTGCTACGGGCCAGCAACAACACCGCTGGGCGGGTGAAGAAGTAGGCAACGAACACGTCGACCAGGGTGGACAAGCCGAGGTAGAAGGCGAAGCCGCGAACGGCTCCGACCGAGAGGTACCACAGCACAGCCGCACCGATGAGCGACACGGAGTCGGCCACCAAGATGGTGTGGAACGCTGCCTTGAACCCGCGTTGGGCGGAGTTGCGAAGCGATCGACCGGCGCGCATTTCGTCCTTGAGGCGTTCGAAGAAGACCACGTATGAGTCGATGGTGACACCGATGGACACGATGAGACCAGCCACACCGGCGAGCGACAGCACGCCGTTGTAGAACCGCGAGATGAATGAGGTGATGCTGTAAATCAACGTGCCCGAGACACACAGACCAAGCAACACCACGATCGCTAGGCGGCGGTAGTAAGCGAACATAAACGCCAGCACCAAGGCCACGCCGATAGCGCCCGCAATGAGCGCTGCGCGCAGCGAGTCCTTACCCAGCGTTGCCGACACGGTTTGTACCGCTTCGGCCTGCAACGTGATCGGAAGCGCACCCGAGTTCATTACCTGAGCCAATTTGGTGGCTTGATCTTTTGTGAAGCTGCCCGTGATCTGCACGCTGCCCGTGAAGTTTTCGGCGTTTACGGTTGGAGCAGACTGAATTTGACCGTCGAGCTCAATTGCCAGCTGCTTGGACGGGCAGGTTGCAGTGGCGTTGAAGCACTCCTTTGCAAGAGCGTTCCATACGCCTTCGCCGCTGCCGCCGGTCTTGAGGTCGACCGTAACACCCCAACCGCCGCCGATAATGCGTGGAAGCGCAGAGTCACGAACAAACACCTCGCCGGTACCGCCTGATGGACCCACCTGACACCTGCCACCGTCGCGGGTGGGCAGTATTTGCGTTGCGGTTGGGTCGGAGAAGGGCAGTCCGGTCGTTGTTGTTGCACCGCTCACCACCGTTGTGGTTGAAGCGCCAGCGACCACAGTCGTGTCGGTGGATGCAGTGCCTCCCGTTGGAGGCGTTGCGGTGAGAGCCGGAGTGGTGGTGCTCACAGGAGATGTGGGTGGCACGCTGTTGACACGGCGAGACGGCCCGGGCGAACCCGATGTTGGGGTGGTGCCAGACGATGCGGTTGCGCCGGTGGTAGCCGTGGGCAGGTTGATCACCGTGGTGTTGGCAACAGTGGTAGTTCCAGTACCAGCGGTGCTCGTGGCTGTGCCCACGATTGAGGTCACCGGGGTGGAGGTCACAGCGCTTTGGCAACCGATGACTGGGCGCAGGTACACCTTGCCGGTCACGTTGACGAGATCGATCGCCTGCTGCTGATCGTTGACACCTGGCAGGTTGACCACAATGGCGTTGTCTTGGCGCAGAATTTCGGGCTCGCCCACGCCGAAGCTGTCGACTCGCTCGCGAATGCGCTCAACAGCGAGGTCGAGGCTCGACTTATCGTAGGCCTGCCCGGTGACGGGACGCAGCGTGACGGAGATTCCGCCCCGAAGGTCGAGACCCAACGCTGGGTGATACCCCGCGCCGAGCGTGATGGCGATGAGGCTGACAGCGAGCAGCAGGATCGCGCTCAACGAATAGATGAGTTTGCGGCGCATTATTTCTCTGACTTGTCGTCGGCCGCTGAATCGTCAGCTGCAGTTTTGGATCCGCCCGCAGAGCCGGCCGACGTGTCGACCTTCTTCTGGATGGCGGCCTTGGCAATGCGAATCTGAACGGTGTCATCGATTTCGATCCACACGATGTCGCCATCGAAACCGGTGATGAAGCCATAGATGCCCGAGGTCGTGATGATCTCGTCGCCCTCTGAAAGACTCGACTGCATCGTCGTTTGCTCCTTCATGCGACGCCGCTGCGGCCGAATGAGCAAGAAGTACATGCCAACCATCATCAGCGGCAAGATGAGCAGGCTCAGTGGGCTGCCGCCGGATTTAGTGGCTTCAAGAAGTAACGGATTAGGCATCAGAACATCCAAAATGACTGTTGCGCGGCAGGGGGCCGAGCCGACGGCAAAGCATAGTCACACTGATGCGCAAGTTCAGTGGATGCCTCGCCCTGAAAGTTGTTAAGGATTCTTGAGCTTTGTCAGCCCCAGACTGCAACAACGTGGCGTCTGAGCGACTCGAACGTGCCCGCCTCGATTGCTGAGCGCATGTCGCGCATCAGCTGCAAGGTCCATGCAATGTTGTGCATGCTCACAAGCCGTGGGCCGGTTGGCTCACCCACCTGAAACAGGTGGCGGATGTAGCCGATCGAGTGGCGTTGACACACTTCGCACGAGCAGCTTGTATCGATCGGCTGGTCCGAAGTGATGTGCTTGGCGTTCTTCACATGCACTTTGCCGGTGCTGGTCAGCGCCGTGCCGTGGCGACCAATACGCGTCTGCATCACGCAATCAAACTGATCAACTCCCAAAGCGACTGCCTCGATCAGCGAGGCAGGGTCGCCCACACCCATCAGGTACCGCGGCCGGTCAGCGGGAAGGTGTTCGATGGCGGCAGCCAGTGCCGGAAGCATTTCGGCTCTGGTTTCGCCAACGCTGAGTCCGCCGATGCCATATCCATCGAAGCCAAGTTCGACCGTGCGTTGCGCCGACTCGGCGCGCAGCGTTTCGTCGAGTCCGCCTTGAACGATTCCGAACAGGGCCTGGTCGGGTCGCTTGTGTGCAGCATGAGCTCGTGCCGCCCATGCGCTCGTGCGGTCGAGCGCAAGGCGGATCACATCGGGAGGAGATGGCAACGGGGCGCACACATCGAGCACCATTTGGATGTCTGCGCCGAGCAACTCTTGGGTGGCCACTGCCGACTCGGGTGTGAACCGATGCATCGACCCGTCGTAGGTGCTGCGAAATGTGGCGCCGTCGTCGTCGACCTTTGGCTCGAGCGAGAAGATCTGAAATCCGCCTGAGTCGGTCAACGTGAGGCCGCCCCATCCGGCGAAGCGGCCGAGTCCGCCAAGGGCCGCCACTGTCTCAGCACCAGGGCGCAGCATGAGGTGGTAGGTATTGCCCAAAACGATCTCGGCACCGATCCGTTCGTAGTCGGCAGCCGACAGGTACTTGATCGCGCCGCGGGTGCCCACCGGCATGAAACACGGCGTGTTGTATTGGCCGCGCGCCGTATGACCAATGCCGGCGCGGGCGCTGCCATCGGTGGCGAGAAGTTCGAACCGAACTGGGTGCATTACAGGCTCCTGTCGAGCAGCATCGCGTCGCCGAATGACAAGAATCGATAGTCGTTGGCGAGCGCAGATTCATAGAGCGAACGCCAGCGCGGGCCAACGAACGCATCGATCATCATCAGCAAGGTGGTCTTGGGCAGATGAAAGTTGGTCATCAGTACGTCGACCAGCTTCCACTCGTAGCCGCGGTGGATGAACAAACGGGTTCGGCCTTCGAGTTCGCCAAACGTGGCGGCCGACTCAAGCGCTCGCGTGGCGGTGGTGCCCACCGCAACCACCCGTTTGGCGGATCGGCACTGTTCGAGTACCTCGGCGCTGACGCGGTAACGCTCGCTGTGAATGCGATGCTCGAGTGGGTTATCGACGCTCATTGGTTGAAAGGTGTCGAGACCAACCACGAGTTCGACGCGAGCTATCTGAACTCCGATTGCTTGCAGCGCTTCGAGCACTGCTGGCGTGAAGTGCAAGCCAGCGGTGGGCGCTGCGGCGGATCCGGGTTCGTTGGAATAGACGGTCTGGTATCGCTCGCTCTCGCCGAGACGCGTCGTGATGTACGGCGGCAATGGCATCTCGCCATAGGCAGCAAGCAGCTCGAGCACATCGCCATCACCGAGCAAGGTGACCTCGAACGTGTCGCCGGCCGCAGTGCGCGGACCGATCTCGACTACAGCTGAGTTGTCGCTTGCAACCAACTGCTCGCCCACCTTGAGCTTTTTGCCCGGTCGAACCAGTGCCTCCCACACCCGACGATCGCTGCCGGAGCCAGCCACGGGCTCGAGCAGCAGCACCTCGGCCGCTCCCCCGGTGTGTCGATGCAACGAAAGCCGTGCCGGAATCACTCGTGAGTCGTTGACCACCAGCAGATCGCCCGGACGAAGCATCTGGTGCAGATCGCTGACGTGCAGGTGCAGCGGCGCCGAGGCTCCCTGATCGACGAGCAGCTTGGCGCTGTCGCGTGGCTCAATGGGTGTTTGCGCGATGCGATCGGTAGGGAGCTCGTAATCGAAATCAACCAAACGCACGAACGTTGAGGCTACGGCCGACAAACGGGTTGCGCTAGCTGAAAAGGTTGGGGCGTGCTTCGCTCGGAGCTGGCATCTCGAGCCCGAGGTGTTGCCACGCAATGGGCATCGCAACTCGGCCACGTGGGGTGCGCGCCAGCAGGCCCTGCTGGATCAAGAACGGCTCGTACACATCTTCGACCGTCTCGGTTTGCTCGCCGACGCTGATGGCCACGGTTGACAGACCCACGGGCCCGCCCCCGAACTGCACACAAATGGCGGTGAGAATGGCACGGTCTACTTTGTCGAGACCGCGCTGATCCACGCCGAACACAGCGAGACCGTCACGAGCGGTGTCTTGATCGATGGATCCGTCGCCGCGTACTTCGGCGTAGTCGCGTACCCGTCGGAGTAACCGATTGGCTATGCGCGGGGTGCCGCGACTGCGGCGCGCAATTTCCCATGCTCCTTGCTCGGTGATGCTGACACCCACGATGCTGGCGGTGCGACGCACGATCGATTCGAGTTCATCGTCGTGATAAAAGTCGAGCCGAGCCACGAGACCAAAACGATCGCGCAGCGGGCCGGTGATCATGCCCGTACGTGTGGTTGCCCCGACGAGCGTGAACGGGGGCAAGGGCAGCCTGATCGACGATGCCGCGGGGCCTTTGCCCACCACTATGTCGAGCTGGAAATCTTCCATCGCCGGATACAAAATCTCTTCGACAGCGCGAGAGAGCCGATGGATCTCATCGATGAACAACACGTCGCCCTCACCGAGTTTGGTGAGAATGGCAGCGAGGTCGCCTGCCCGCTCGAGCGTGGGGCCCGAAGTGATGTGTAGGTGCACGCCCATTTCGGCGGCAACGATGCCAGCCATTGTTGTCTTGCCGAGTCCGGGAGGGCCGGCGAGCAGGAGATGGTCGATGGGTTGGTTGCGTCGTCGAGCAGCCTCAATGACGATCGCGAGATGCTCTTTGAGTTCGCGCTGGCCAACGAAGTCGCTGAGCCGGCGAGGGCGAAGACCAATCTCGTCGCTCTCCTCGATCTCGTTGTTGACCCCTGGGTCGAGGAATTCCTCACGCACGTTTGGCCCCTAACAACTGCAACGCATCGCGCAGAAGAGTAGACGCATTGTCGCCCGCCGAAATCTCGCGCAGCGCGTCGCGTACTTCTTCTGGTGCGTAGCCCAGGCCATACAGCGCCTCGCGCACATCACCAAGCACCGAGTTGCCCGTTGCACCGCCGCCCATCGAGATGGGATCGAGCATGGGGATGTTCAGGCGATTCTTGAGTTCGATGAGCAGACGTTCGGCGGTCTTTTTGCCCACACCTGGCACCATGCACAGCGACGCATTGTCGGCGCTGGCAACGATGTCGATAAGCGCTGACGGCGTGTGCGTACCCAAGATGGCCATCGCCATCGAGGGGCCAACGCCGTGAGTGCCGATGAGCACCTGAAATGTGGCTCGCTCTTCGCGCCGCAAGAAACCAAACAGCGTCTGAGCGTCTTCGCGGATGTGGTGATGCACATAGACAAACACGTTGGCGCCGGGCTCGAGTTCGGCCAAGGTGCGCGGCGTTACGGTGACGAAATAACCGACACCGCCAACCTCGAGCAGCACTTCGCTATCGGCGCCGCGTTCGAGCACAGCGCCACGCAGTGAGCCGATCATCGTGAGCCTGCCGTTGCCTCACGCACACGCTGACGCAACGGCGCCATCGCGAGATGACATAGCGCCAAGGCCGCAGCGTCGGCAGCGTCGGCGGGTTTCGGAACGGCCGTGAGGCCAAGTCGGGCTTGCACCATCTTTTGTACCTGGGCTTTATCGGCGGCGCCCCAGCCGGCAACGGCGCCCTTCACTTGGTTCGGCGTGTATTGCACAACCTCGCAGCCACACAGCCACGCCTCGGCGAGGGCAAGCCCACTGGCTTGGGCGACGCTCATTGCGGTGCGTACGTTGTTCTGAAAGAACACTTGCTCAACGGCAACAACGTGCGGTCGAAACTCAAGCAGCAGCGCAGCAAACTCTTCGCGAAGCTCTCCCAAGCGCTTGGGCAGTGGATCGCCTGGAGCGGTCTTGATCACGCCCAGACTCAGTGCGATTGCCGCGCCGGGGCCACTGGCTTGTACGGCTGCGTATCCGCATCGGGTGAGACCCGGGTCTATCCCGAGCACAACAAGAGGCTCGTCGAGGGAGCGCATCACGAACATAGGTTCGTATGGTACCAAACAGGTCTTGAGGCACCGCGGATGAGCCACGCTGAAGCGGGCGCTTCGCGGAGCGCAGTCCTCTTGAGTCGCCGATGTGTGTGTCATAGTCGGTGCATGCGTCACTCTGTTCAAGCTCTGTGTATTACTGCCACGCTGCTCTTCAGCGCCTGTGCGAGCAGTAGCAACAGTTCGTCTACGTCGCTTTCTGCAGTGCCAGCGGCAAGCGGGCCCGCAGACAGTTTGGTGCCCACGGCTATTGCAGATGCCGCACCGCTGCCGTGCGACCCCATCGATCCGAGCGCTTGCTTGCTTCCATGGCCTAACGACGCATTCACGAAAGCAGACCCCGCGTCTGGCACCGGTCGGCGCCTCGCCATTGCCCCAAGCGCACCACCGTCAAACGTTGGCGACAAAGTCATCGATGTCACCGACCAGAATCGAAGCGACGGATTCTCGCCTGGCTCAGCGATGCTCGTGCGGGTGCCTCAACTTGATCTGGCGGCATCGGGAGTCGCCTCCAGCACCTTTATTGCAAAGTCGCTCGAAGCTGACGCCCCGATCGTGTTGCTCGATGCCACCACCAAGCAGCGCTGGCCGTACTGGGCAGAACTCGACGCCCATGCAGTGCACGACGATCAGCGGCTGCTGATGATCCATCCTGCAAGTTCGCTTCTCGAAGGGCATCGCTATGTGGTCGCGCTCCAGCATCTGAAATCGGCCACTGGGCCGATCGCTTCGCCCAGCTCGTTCACCGATGCGCTCGCCAGTACAGCCACGCCCGATCGCGCAGCCCACCTTCATGGTGTCGTTGCTGAAGCGACTGCTGCTGGCGTTGACCCCGCAACGCTGTACATGGCGTGGGACTTCACGGTTGCAAGCGCACAAAGCTTGTCGGCGCGTTTGCTGCACATGCGCAGCGATGCCTACGCCTCGGTGGGCTCAACTGCACCGGTGTTCACCGTTGACTCGAGCGTCGACGAGGGAGCCGTGCGCACGATTCGCGGCACGTATTTGATT
>Ga0194056_10000712_pt1 | contig 18128 bp, 16 predicted proteins | sample SepL4413m_MetaG_FD_155458 | JGI IMG/M metagenome (GOLD analysis project Ga0194056, IMG submission 155458) | Anoxic zone freshwater microbial communities from boreal shield lake in IISD Experimental Lakes Area, Ontario, Canada - Sep2016-L442-13m | ecosystem: Environmental > Aquatic > Freshwater... | reverse complement strand
GTGTTATGAGAGTCATCAAAGTTCCTCTGCCGCAAGCCGGTTATAAGAATTTTTACGTACAGAGAAGCGGAGTATACATTGCACCTTATACGTATGACTTAAGGTATGGAAATGTTCTGCGTTATATTTATTCGGCAAACGGTTTTACTGACAGTGCTCATTACAGAAGGTTTCACAGCAGCTGGAGTTTTGATTTTACTTACGGATACAGTCTTGGCTATGTTCTTGATTTTGCATTTTCAGCGCAAGACACTAACCTCTTTTTATATGGTTACAGAGGCGCAAACTGGGAACCTTCTGAAATTACGGCTGCCACATACAATAACGGACTGACTGCGACCAATGCATACAACGGAGGTTTTATGTCGTTCAGCGGAGGTGTGGCAATAGACCCCGTGAATGATTCAATAATGTATATGGCATATAATTCGGGCTCTGTAGGAGGTAATGTTCATAAATCCACAAACAGAGGTTCAAACTGGTTTACACTTGATACTATTCCGCAATCGCTTGGAAGTACTTCGAGATTGTTTGTAAATAAGTTTAACCGTAGCACAGTCTTCCTTTCAGTTTATTCGTATCTTTACAGAAGCACAACAGGAGGTTCTGATTTTCAGCAGATAAAGACAGGTTTAGCTGATGTACGAATGCTTTTTGATGCCAGTGATAATACAATATACATGAGTTCAAACTCAGCTCCCGGATTTTTAAAATCAACTGACAATGGAACGACGTGGACTACGCTTCTGAATAAACCTACGGGTGATTTTGAGTTTGACCCTCTGAACGGAAACATTGTGTATGCAGGATGTACTGACGGACTCTACAAGTCCATAAACAAAGGTAGTACGTGGACGCTTTACAACAATTCGTTTATGCCTGATGTGAACGTGAAAGGGGTTGTGAAGAATCCGAATTCGGGTGATACACTTTTTGTCACGACGAACAAGGCACTTTATAAAGTTTACGGTCCTTCGGTAGTTGATACTAATCTTACAGCTTATTTTCCGCTTACAGTGGGAAATGTATACGTTTATGAAAGTTCTTCAATATATCCGCCGTTTTATTCCAGGCAAAAAGTAAGAATAACAAAGGATACGGTTGTTTCAGGGAAAAGATTTTATTATTTCAATAATCCCCTACCGGGATTCTGGAATTACGGAAACTGGTACAGGATGGACGGAGTTACGGGAGTGGTTACAGGAATTGCCAATAACTATAGCTGCAATTATTTAGTGAATGAAAGGTATGTTGATTCTCTTGGCTCACGGAAAAGCGATTCGTTAAAGAAATGCGGGAGTATACTAAGGTCTTTGTGCGTCGATACTTTAAGTCTTTCGATATTCGGAATACCATCAAAACAAAAAGCATTTCTTGAAGACGGACTTGTAATTGTAACCAGACAATATTCTAAATACTTCGGAATCACTCGCGTAGATTCGTGGGAAATAACCGGGAATACTGTTTACCTCGTAGGTTGTAAAATTAACGGTGTAACTTACGGCGATACTTTATTAACAGGTATTGAGAATATTTCAGCGGAAGTGCCTGGTTCATATTCACTGGGACAGAACTATCCGAACCCATTCAACAGCACTTCAAATTTGAAATTTGAAATTGTAAATACAGGAGATGTGAAGATGGTGGTGTATGATATAATGGGACGAGAAGTGCAGACGCTTGTGAATGAGAGATTGAATGCCGGGACTTATGAGGTGAAGTTTGATGGTTCTTCTTTGAACAGCGGAGTGTATTTTTATAAGATGGTGACGGAGCGGTATACTGAAACGAAGAAGATGCTATTAATAAAATGATACCCACCCCGTCTGTCTGCTGATGCAGACATCCACCCCTCCAAGGAGGGGAATCTTTGATGGTGACGGAGGGATTTACGGAAACAAAGAGAATGGTATGAATAAAATAATATTATGAAAAAAGTATTAATTGTTGTATTTATTGTATTAAGTTCGGTTAGTGTTAATGCACAGTGGGTGAGGCTGGTTGGACTTTCGCCTGTTAAGGTTAACAAGGTTGTAAATTACTATGAGAATTATTTACTGGCAGGGGCAGATGATGTTTACAAGTCAACTGATTCCGGACAGACGTGGACTGTTTATTACAATGCAGGTATTAAGGGTATTAATGCATTAAGTGTTTCCAACGGAAGAGTTTTCGTCGGGAATAATTATAATAATGTTTATTCATACGATAACGGTTCCACCTGGAGGAATACAAACCTGAGACAGTATGTTTATAGTTTTTATGATTATTATTCCCGAATATTAGCAGGGACGGAGAGTCACAGGTGTTACTATCTGAATTACAATGACTCAGTCTGGGTGCAGAGTACTGATATATGGGAAGATGTATTATGTTTCAGAAGTTCAGGAGGAACTATTCTGGCAGGGACTTCTCAGGGAATATATTTTTCGTTTAACGGAGGAGTAAACTGGATTCAGGCAGAGGCAGATGGTATACCGTTTAATGATATAGTAAACAGCAGTACTGCATTGTTTGCAGGTTCTGATTTTATGGGTGTATGGAAGTCAACTGATTATGGGTTTATCTGGAAAAAGACTTCATTATGTAATGTGAGTGTTAAAGCGCTGTCAAGTTATAATTTAAATGTATTTGCAGGTACGTACCAGAACGGGTTTTATCTTTCGACGAATAATGGATTGAACTGGGTACAGCATAACGAAGGAATGGGCAACGTAACGATTAATTCTCTCGAATTATCGGGAAGTTACATATATGCAGCAACGGAAAATGCGGGATTGTGGAGAAGGCCGTTGACAGAACTTATAGGTACTTCAAGTCCAGTACACAACGGGTATGCATTGTTTGAGTTGTATCAGAATTATCCAAACCCGTTTAATCCCGGAACAAATATATATTTCGCAGTAACAGCCGGAGCAAGGATTAAGCTGACGGTTTATGATGCATCGGGAAAAGAAATCGAACAGATATTCGACAAAGTATTCCAGCCCGGACAGTACAGTATTCCGTGGACTGCTTCGAAATATCCGAGCGGTGTGTATTTTTATAAATTGTCATCGGGAAGTGCGAGTGTAACGAAGAGAATGGTGTATGTTCGTTGATAGTTGTTAGTTGATAGTGCTTGTCTGGAATTCCATACCACTCCTAACGGAGTGGGTATTTGGCATATATGTTTCTACAAACGTCTAACTCCTAATGGAGTGAGAATCTTTTCATCATACCTGTAATTATTCCAACAATAACGGTGTAAGGAAATCAGTTTCCGGCAGAAATGCCAGGTCTACAGTTTACGGATTAATAAGGAACTTAATAATACTAATATATGTAGATACATATAAAGGTATTAATTAAGTTAAAGTAAGGGGTAAAAAAATGGAAAACAAAATTAAGAATGACGGGTACAGCACAACATCGCTGGTACTAATTGCAGGTATTTCATTATTTATGATAATGGGATTTATATTTTCGGGATGCAGTGATTCGGTTACTTCACCGACGACAAACGCAGAGAACCTGAGCATATCGGTTAAGACATCAGACGTTGCAATGAACAATCCGCTTGCATCAATTCAGATTACAGAGGCAAAAGCACTTATAAGTGAGTTTGAGATTGAGTCTACTGACAGCACATCAAACGAAGTGAAACTAACACCTTTTGTAGTGAACTTCGATTTATCGAGTACGCTTAAAGAAGTTCTTTCTGTTTACATCCCAACCAAGACATACAGGAAGGTTAAGTTCCAGATTCACAAACCTGAAGATACAGAAACTCCACCGGACCCGGAATTCAAGGATGCCAGCGGGAGATATTCTTTTATAGTTAAAGGTACGTACAACGGAAATGCATTTGTGTTTAAATCGAAGAAATCGGTTAATTTATTGATTAATATGAACAATACCGTTAATATAAACTCAAATAAGGTTAATATTTCGATGTTAATCAATAAGTTAATGTGGTTTAAAGACGGCGGCGGAAATGAAATTGACCCGAGAGAATCAGGCAATGAAAACACTATTGATGATAACCTCAGGAACTCTTTTAAGAGCGTTTTTAAGGACGATGACAGAAACGGAGTAGAAGACAATTAATGGCTTGAAAATATGCCATTTATGTTATATTTTAGTTGATTATGATTACATTACTAATAATATTTTTGATGCTTGTATGCATTGTTATGGCAGTAGCCGTACTTTTACAATCATCTAAAGGAAGCGGTCTCGTGGGACCAATAGCCGGAACAGGTGTAACAACCATGTTCGGCGCAAGAAGAACTTCGGATTTTCTATCGAAGGCAACGATTATAATGGCTATTGTCTTTTTGGCAGGCTCATTATTGCTGAATCTTTACATCAGTAAAGGCAGTAAAGGTGGAAACGAAAGCATTATTCAGAAGAATGCAGGTTCGCAGTCATATCCGGACCGAAACGTTCCTCCTCAGCAGCAGCAACAGCAACAACCTCCTGCAGGAGACCAGAATAATCCGGGCAATCAGAATCAAAATACGCCATAAATTGAAACTTGAAGTATAAACTAAAGTTTGGGAAACCTGTTAAAAGCATCTTGCGGTCGCAGGATGCTTTTTTCATTTGTGTATGTTTAGTATTTTCTGTTGTTCTTTTAAATAATGTGTCTATGGCACAATCGTTTAAAAAGTCCGACGGGCTGAATTCCTTTAACTCATTCGAAGCAAAGGAGTTTTTCCTTAAGGACAGCATCGTTAAGAAAGACACTGCGGCTTATACTTTTAAGATGACAAGGACTCCAATGAAGGCCGTGATGTATTCTGCAATACTTCCCGGACTCGGACAGTTTTACAATAAGTCGTACTGGAAGATTCCGATTATAGGTGTTATAGGCGGTTACTTTGTTTATGAGATAGTAAAGAACAACAACAGTTACCTCGATTACAAAATTTCGTATGCAAATTCCCAGTCACCAATAAGTCCCGGGGGTGACTCGAGGTTAAAATTACTGAGGGATTTTTACAGGGACCAGAGAGACCAGTTCTATCTTTACGCAGCGATGGTTTATCTGATAAATATTGTTGATGCGTATGTGGATGCACACCTGTTTGATTTTGATGTAAGCGATAAGATACAGATTGGCGGTTTAAAGAGTTCTAATAAATTACTGAATTTAAAAATAAACTTATAAATATTATGTGGGTTTACATAGATAAGATTGCAGACTTCGTAGATAAAGAAGTAATAATAAAAGGCTGGTTGTACAATATCCGTTCATCAGGCAAGCTGATGTTTCCTGAATTCAGGGACGGTACGGGAGTAATACAGGGCGTTGTTGCAAAGAACGGCGTGAGCGAAAAGATATGGGAAGATTTCGGAAAACTTACACAGGAATCTTCTTTGATAGTTAAAGGTACTGTTTCGAAACATCCGAAGAAAGAAGGTGTTTACGAACTTCAGGTTTCTGACCTTGAGATAGTAGCGGTTGCAGAACCGTATCCGATTACACCGAAAGAGCACGGCGTTGATTTTCTTGCAGACAAAAGACATCTGTGGTTAAGGTCGCCGAGACAGATGGCGATTATGAGAGTAAGAAACGAGATACTTCAGTCTATCCGTGATTTTATGTACGAAAACGGTTTTACACTTTTCGATGCACCTATATTTACACCTAATGCCTGCGAAGGTACTTCAACACTCTTTTCAACAGACTACTTTGATTTAGGCAAGGCATACCTGTCGCAGTCGGGACAGTTGTATGCAGAGTCAGGTGCAATGGCACTCGGCAAGGTATACACACTCGGACCTACGTTCAGAGCAGAGAACTCGATGACACGCAGACACATTACAGAGTTCTGGATGATGGAACCTGAGATGGCATACTTTGATATTGATGATGATATGAACCTGATAGAAGATTTTCTTTCATACGTAGTGCAGAGAGTTATAAAGAACAAACGCCAGGAACTGGAGTTTTTAGGAAGAGACTTAACAAAACTTGAGAAGGTTGTAAAACCATTCCCGAGAGTTACATACGATGAAGCAGTAGAGATTTTAAGGAAGAAAGATATTCCACTTATAAGAAAGACAGCAAACGGTGAAGAGCAGATTCGTCCGTTCCCATGGGGTGAAGACTTTGGCGCTCCGCACGAAGAAGCAATCGTTGAGGACTTCGATAAACCTGTGATGGTGCACCGCTGGCCGTCGGAGGCAAAGGCATTCTACATGAAACGCGACCCGGACAATCCAAAGGTTGCACTTGGTGTTGACGTACTTGCTCCTGAAGGATTCGGTGAGATTATCGGCGGCTCGCAGAGAGAAGATAACCTTGACTTCTTACTCGAAAGAATAAAAGAACATAACCTTCCGATGGAAGAGTTTGAATGGTACCTTGATTTAAGAAGGTACGGAAGCGTTCCGCATTCAGGATTCGGGCTTGGAATAGAGAGACTTGTCAGCTGGATTTGTAACCTTGAGCATATAAGGGAAGCGATACCTTTTGCAAGAAGACCGAACAGGATAAGACCGTAAGAGCAATTATACAGTTAAGAGTGAAAACGTGCGCAAAATGGCAAGAAAAGATAGAAGAAGAAATGGCACACTGATAAGAGCTGAAAGACGCTGATTCTCACTGATTGTTTTTTAGGGTTAAAGACAAGAAAAGATAATTCTGGTTTACCAGCGTATGAATTATGAGTTATGAATTAAGAGATTAAAGATTTAAACAACAATAGATATTGAACGATAGATGAGGACAGTAATAATTGACGGGAACAATCTTTTGCATAAGATGCAGAATCTGAAGAGACTGTTTAAGGAGAATCCTGAGTCTGCACAGTTATCATTGTATGAGTCGGTTAAAGGAAAGATGAGCAGGAACGATAAACTTGTGCTGGTGTTCGACGGTTTCAGCAACATTAAATCAGCGAATATTATTTTCTCGGGAGTTAAAACTGCTGACGATATTATACGTAAGTATATTGAGGACAATTACGGAAGGAAATCGATGGCAGTTGTGTCGTCTGACAATGAGATTGTAAGGATTGCACAGGCGTGCGGATGCGAGATACTGAAGTCAGAAGATTTTGTGATTGACAGGAAAATATTAAAGAGCGAGAATATAAACCACGTGATGCCAAAAGATGATGAAAAGCCTGAAGGTATGAGCAGAAAAGATTTTGATTTCTTTAAAAATCAGTTTAGTTGATATGAGTGAATTAAGAGAAAAATCGAAGTTACTGCTTGAAAAGTATATTGAGAACGAAGGTTTAAGGAACCATTGTTATCACGTTGAGAAGTGTATGAGGTTTTATGCAGGGAAACTGAATGAAGATGCGGAGAGATGGGGTGCGGCAGGAATGCTTCACGACCTCGACTGGGAGAAGTTTCCCGATACGCATCCGAATACGGCAGTACCTATTCTCGGGGAAAACGGTTATGACAAAGAATTTATAGACGCAATACTCGGACACGCATACCCTGACAGGACAAACGTCCCGAGGGAAACGCTTATGGCAAATTATCTTTTTGCCTGCGATGAAGTGACAGGTTTTGTTCACGCATACAGTTTAATGAAACCCGACGGGCTGGAGACTGTTCAGTCAAAGAGTATTATAAAGAGGATGAAAGATAAGGCGTTTGCAAGAAACGTTAACAGGGATGATATCAGGAAAGGTGCAGAAGAACTTGGAATAGAACTTCCTGAGCACATAGACAACATCATTTCAGCAATGAAGAATTTGTAAATGTAAACAATAACAATATGAGTGTAATAGAAATTAATTCATTAACGAAACACTTTTCGGGCAAGAAATTCTCGGGAGAGAAAATCAAAGCACTCGAGAAAGTTTCGTTCAATGTAGGTAACGGAGAAATCTTCGGGCTTCTTGGTCCGAACGGCGCAGGAAAAACCACGCTGGTAAAGATACTTCTCGGAATTACGTTTGCTACAGAAGGTACGGCAAAACTTTTTGACAAGCCCGTAACGAACGTAAGCGTTAAGAAAAAAGTCGGATACCTTCCTGAAAATCACAGGTTCCCGAATTACTTAACAGGCGAACAGGTAATAGATTACTTCGGCAAGTTAAGCGGACTTAAGAAATCTGACCTCGACAAGACAACGTATAAATACCTGAAGATGGTAGGTATGGATGAATGGGGCACAACGAAGATAAAGAAATATTCAAAAGGTATGATGCAGAGACTTGGACTTGCACAGGCAATGATAAGTAATCCTGATTTGATTTTCCTGGATGAACCTACAGACGGTGTTGACCCGATTGGCAGAAAAGAAATCCGTGATGTACTGCTTGACCTTAAGAGTCAGGGCAAGACAATATTCCTGAACTCGCATCTGTTGAGCGAAATAGAATTAATCTGCGACAAGGTTGCAATACTGAACAAAGGTGAACTGGTAAAGGTTGGAAGCGTTGAAGACATAACGAGTACGGGAAACAAGTATATATTCACGACGGGAGATTTACCCGAAGAAATAATGAATAAAGTTTTATCGGAATACAAAGGTACACTGCACGGAAAGAATGAATTTGAATGTACAATCAACACACTTGAAGAAGTGAACGTGATTGTCGATTATCTGCGTTCACAAAAGATATTAATTCACGGCTTCAGCAAAGAGAAGAATTCGCTTGAAAGTATGTTTATTAACTTAATTGAACAAAAGAATTAGGAGGACATTATGGTATTGTACGCATTTATAAAAGGAGTATTCAGGGAAGCTTTAGCAAAAAGAATATTGATAACGATATTCGGTTTCTTTTCTGTATTAATAGTGTTGTTTGTGTTTGCTATAACAAATTCGACTGTTGAAGGATTACAGTTAATGCTGGAATCGGGCAGTGCTGGCGGGCTTAAAGAAGCAGTACTGACTTTTGAGTCATACATTGTTTCAGGGATTCCGATGTTTATGCTTGTAGCTTCGATGTTAATAATAACATCTTCATTCATTCCCGATATGTTAAAGAAGGGGCATATAGATTTATTGTTATCAAAACCCATATCGAGGACTAAGATTGTTATCGGACATTTTCTTGCAGGAACATTGCTTGTACTCGTATCATTTACGTTTTTACTGGGAAGCATATGGATTCTTGTATCCGCAAAAACAGGATACTGGAACGTATCATTCCTTTATTCGATACTCTGGTTCACGGCAATATTTTCAATATTGTATTCAGCAGTGATGTTAATCGGATTTTTATCAAGAAGCACGATTCTTACAATTATGATAAACATGCTTTTGTTTTTCCCGACAACATTCTTACTGTACCTTGCTAACACATATTTTCAGAGCGACCAGAAAGGAATAGTATTCGGACCTGTAGCAGAGGCACTGTTAAAGTTTTTCTACAACATATTACCGAAGGCCTGGGATTTGCAGGATGTATGCGCACAGTACGTTACGCAGACCCCTGTTACGAACACTATGCCGATAATATCATCTGTGCTGTTTATGTGCGTGATGCTGTCATTGAATATCTGGTATTTCAACAAAAAAGATTATTAATAATTTATTAATACTGCGATGAAGAAGTTTTCTTACAGGACATTAATTTTAACGGTTATAGTTTTCTCTGCATTCTCGTGCAGCAATAAACCTTCGAGCGAAAAATTACCGATGTCAGTAAAAGCTTCTTTTAACCTTCTGCCAGAGAAGCCGCAGTTTGTTATGTACGTTAACTTCAAGTACCTGAGGACAACTGATTTCTGGAAGGAAAATATTTCCGATTCCATATTCAGCGCCGAGAACACTTTCGGGAGTATACTGAATGTGTTTAAGTCAGCAACAGGTGCAACTATCTCAGACGGTCTTGACGAAATCTTCTTCGCGAACTCGTGGACGGGTGAGAATGCTATAGTTATGAAAGGTTCTTTTGACAGGAATAAGATAACAAACTACCTTGGTAACGATACTGTGTTCAGAAAGACAGACGACAAAAAAGGTTTTATTTACTACACACACATTCCGAGCAATACGATGTTTTTCCTGAAGGACAATTTCACACTCTGTGCAAGCAATTATCAGGAACAGTTAAGCAGAATGAAAGACATACCGGACACTTCCAGCACGGGACTTATTAACAACCAGGAACTGATGACTGCAATAAATGCAATAATGTATAAAGAAAGCCTGTGGCTTGTTTCAACAGAGAAGACATTCATAAGGGGAATATTTGCAAACTTTACTGATATGAAATCAGGGAAGAAATTTGACAAGTCCGGGAGTAATGCAGATTCTTTATTAAGCACACAACCGGATTCACTTAGCAAAAGCGACGACATAATCACAAACAGGCTTTTCGAGAAGGTAAGTTCTATATCGCTGAATGCAAAGATGAAGAATGAACTTGACCTTGTACTTCAGTTTGAGTGTATGGACAGTGACGCCGCTGCTTACGTGGATAAATTGTTTAACGGGATTATTGGTCTGGCAAAAATATCTTCAGCAGGCAAAAAGGACAAGAAAGACGAAGCCTTTGATAAAGTACTGAACGACATCAGCGTAAGAAGGTTTGATAACGCAGTACTCGTAAGTGCAAGAATTAACAGCGAAAACATAAAAGAATTCAGAAGCAGTAATATGTTCTTAAAGAAATAGATTTTTAATTGCGGCTCTGACAGATTAACTTACCCCACTTCTTAATAGCTTTATAAACTACTTCAGGTAATACAGGTTTAGGGATATAATCAACCATTCCTGCTTCAAGACATCTTTCTTTATCACCCTTCATTACCGCAGCAGTCATTGCTACAATCTTAGGTGATTCGTCCCTGTAGGTATCAAGAATAATTTTAGTTGCTTCAAGTCCGTCCATTTCAGGCATCTGTATATCCATAAATATCAGGTCATACTTCTTGTTCTTTACACTTTGCAATGCAATGAGTCCGTTGTCTGCAGTATCTATAGTATAACCTATCTTTTTCATTATACGCTGAGCGACTTTCTGATTAATGGGGTTATCTTCAACGAGAAGAATATTAAGCGGATATTTTTCTGATAAGACCGGTAACTCTGCATCTTTATTTGCTGTTTCTTTCTTTACATTCTTTTCGTCACCTACTTCAAGTTCCACTGTAAAATGGAAGGTTGAACCCTTACCGAATTCGCTTTCAACCCATATTTTACCATTCATCAACTCAACCAGTTTTTTACATATAGATAATCCAAGACCTGTACCTTTGATGTTACTGTTTTCTGATATATTCGTAAACGGAGCGAACAGTTTTGAGATGACTTCTTTACTGATTCCCGTTCCTGAATCGCTAACGGAAAACAGCAGTACAATATTTTTATCTTTATGTTTTTCCTTCTGAACTGTTACAGAGATTTTTCCCGAATCTGTGAACTTTGCAGCATTGCTTATTAAATTGATTAATATCTGCCGTATTCTTGCTTCATCACCTTTAACGAGTGCAGGAACATCTTTTGTTATACTGCCTGAAAAGGATATATCCTTCTTTGTGTTTTGATTTATAAAAACATTCAGTGAATCCTTTAACAATGAATCCAGTGAGAATAAATGATTATCGAGAATCACTTTACCAGACTCTATCTTTGAGAAGTCAAGAATCTCATTTATAAGGCTTAATAATGACTCCCCGCTTTGCTTGATTAAATCAAGCGCTTCATACTGTTCTTCGGTTAAGCTGCTTTGCATAAGCAGACTTGTCATACCGATAACACCACTCATCGGTGTTCTGATTTCATGACTCATTGTTGCGAGAAATTCAGACTTGAGTTTAGTTGCATTCTCTGCCTGTTCCTTTGCTTCAATAAGTTCCTGAGAAGTTTTTTTATAGCCTGTGTTATTCCTTCCGTAAATAATGAGACCTTTCCGTTTCCCGTCAGTATGGAATACCGGGACTTTGATGACATCAAATACTTCAGAACTTCCGTCTTTCCGGGGAATTACTTCTTCACTTCGTGTTAACTGCTTATTCTTCCAGGCAAGTTCATCGGTTTCGCCGCAGACTAAAAGTGCTTTCTTAAAGAAATCCGCAACCGAAGAAAGTTCTTTATCGTTTTTTCCTTTATAATTATTCCTGTCAACCTCGAATAATTCAAGGATTGAATCGTTTGCTTCAATCCATTTCCCTTCACCGTCTTTGAACAGTATAACGTCAGGAGTGGAATTAATTAAGACCTTTAAAGAATTTTCTCTTTCTTTAAGTTCTTTTTCGGTTGAAAGATAGGAGTTTTCGATATCATTTATCCTTCTTTCGAGTGCCGATACTTTGTTTTTTAACTTTATGTTCTCTTCTTTGTATTTGTTTATATCCATACTTAACAGAAAGGAATATTATGTTTTATCAAATATAATACATATAATTTTAACAATCAGTGCAGGCATAGTACTATTCTGCCTGCATTGAATACCGTTACTTCATTCCTTTTCTATTCATTAAAGCGTCAATTGAAGGTTCTTTTCCCCTGAACTTAATATAATTTTCCATCGGGTCACCGTTTGCACCCTTTTCGAGTATATTCTTCCTGTAAAGAGAGGCAGTCTTTTTATCGAAGAGTCCGTTCTCAACAAATGCCTGAAAAGCATCTGCATCGAGAACCTGCGACCAGATATAACTGTAATATCCTGCCGAGTAGCCTGAATTAAAAATATGATTAAAATATGTACTCTTGTACCTTGAGATTATTTCAGGAATCAACCCAAGGTCGTTTAAGACCTTTTCTTCAAAGTCACCGGGTTTTTCTGTAAGCGCAGAAGTTCTTGTGTAGAATGCCATGTCCAGGTATGATGCCGCAAGATACTCCGTGGTTGCAAATCCCTGATTGAACTTAGAACTCCTGTCCATTTTCTCAAGAAGTACTTTCGGAATCATCTCACCTGTCTTGTAATGCTTTGCATAAAAATCCATCACTGCGGGTTCTGATGCCCAGTTTTCCATAATCTGCGATGGGAGTTCTACGTAATCCCTTGAAACGTTTGTACCCGAAGTGCTTTTATAACTGCACTTTGAGAGAAATCCCTGAAGCGAATGTCCGAACTCGTGAAAGAAGGTTTCAGCTTCATCGAAAGTAAGCAGCGCAGGCATATCCCCCGTTGGTCTTGTGAAGTTACAAACTATACCGATAATAGGATTTATGTTCTTTCCGTTAAGAGCATACTGGTCGCGGTAGTTATTCATCCAGGCACCGCCGCGTTTTGAAGCACGCGGATGCATATCAACAAAAAATATTCCGATGTAAGAACCGTCTTCATCTTTCACTTCAAAGGTTTTTACTTCTTCGTGATATTTAGGTATATCGTTTCTTTCTGTAAAAGTAATACCGAATAATTTATTAGCGAGAGTGAAAATTCCGTTGCGTACATTGTTAAGTTCAAAATATGGTTTCAGCATTTCTTCATCAAGGTCGTATTTCTCCTTGCGGATTTTTTCAGTGTAATATCTCCAGTCCCACGGCTGAAGTTTAAAGTTGCCGCCTTCTTTATCAATCATTGTCTGAATATCTGCTGCTTCCTTCTTTGCTGTTTCTATAGAAGGTTTCCAGAGTTTATCGAGCAGACCGTATACTCCTGCAGGGTTCTTTGCCATATTATCTTCAAGTACAAAATCTGCGTGTGTCTTGTAACCCAGTAAATTCGCACGCTCAAGCCTAAGGCTGACGATTTCCTTAATCACTTCGTTGTTGTCATTCGCATTGCCGCTGTTTCCCCTGCTCATATATGCACGCCATATTTTCTCACGCAGTTCTCTCTTTGCCGAATACTGAAGGAAAGGCATCAAACTCGGGTTTGACAAAGTATAAACCCACTTACCCCCCATACCGAGTTTCTTCGCAGTCTCAGCACCTGCATCAATCAACGACTGAGGAAGCCCTGCTAAATCATCTTTGCTTTCAATCACAAGTTTGAAGCCGTTTGTTTCGGCAAGAAGATTGTCCCCGAACTTCAGTCCAAGCAGAGATAACTTTTCATTAATCTCTCTGAGTCTTGCCTGTTTTGCGCCGTCTAGACCTGCACCGCCTTTTACAAACTTATCGTATGTATCTTTCAGCAGTTTCGCCTGTTCAACATTAAGCGGCTCTTTGTTTTCATAAACATACTTTATTTTCTCAAAAAGTCTTTTGTTCAGGAGTATATTATCGCTGTGTCTTGACATCATTGTAGCGACTTCCTTCGATACCTCCTGAAGTTCAGCACTCGTATTTGCCGAGCGCATATTATAGAATACTCCGCCTACTTCAGAAAGCAGAATATCGCTGTTCTCAAGTGCTTCGATTGTATTGGAAAAATCGGGAATGGATTTTTCACTCACAATCCTTTCAACAGTCTGTTCCTGCTGTTTTATCCCCTCTTTAAAAGCAGGCAGATAATGTTCAACTTTAATCTTATCGAATGGCGGAACGTTGAATGGAGTGTCGTAGGGTTTTAAAAAAGGGTTATCCTGTGCAAATGAATTCACCACACAAATAATTGAAATTAGTAAAATACTGAAAAGTGTTTTCATAGAATATTATTCCTCGCTAATATTTATAAAATAGTTGTGTTAATAGTATATGTATAAAACCTTTGATGTATTATCTGTACGGAGAAAAAAATAATCCATGAGACCAGAGGGTCTCATGGATTATAAAAACATTATTTTATTACTGTCATCTTCTTTTGTTCTGAAAAACTGCCTGACTGGAGCCTGTATAAATAAATACCGCTCGATAATCCTGAAGCATTAAAATCGGTTTCGTAAAATCCTGCGCTCAGGTTTGAGTTTATAAGAACAGATATTTCCCTGCCTGTAATATCATAAACTGTTAAGGTAACGATATTACCAGATAGATTAGCAGGAATGCCAAACCTTACTTTAGTAGTAGGATTGAATGGATTCGGATAATTCTGAGAAAGCGAGAATTCCGAAGGAACCTGATTTGAGATACTTACGATTCCTGTTTGTCCGTTGCTGACGCCTTTAAGGTTAACGGTTATATTACTGTCATTATTCTGGATTGTCAGGACTCCGTTGTATGTCTGGTTTGTTGCAGTCGGATGAAACTTTACTTTAATGTACCTGAGTTCATTCTGCGGAACACTTGCAGGAATACTTTCAACAATGAACTGCGGTATGCTTGAAGTTGCAGAGGTAACAGTAAGACTGCTCGTACCGTAATTCATAACTGCTACGTAATAACTTGATGTATCGTTTGAAGCGAGTGTATCATAAACAACGTTAAACGGCGAAGCAGATACTTCAGGCTTTGCAACAGTGTTTGCAGTTGTATAAATGCTCTTTATCCTGTCAACGAGTTCAGGATGGTCTATAAACGGATTCCAGGTGTTCTGTGCTGCGTGTATTCTTGTGTTTCTTAATCGCTCTTTCCAGTCGACTGTATCCACAACATTCCATGCACGGAGGATATTCTCCTGCTTTAAAGTCATGTAACCGCCAAGGTTTGTCGGATACGTAATACAGAAATAGAAAAGACTGCGTGCGACATTTCCTTTGTGAACATCTCTCGGTTCAAAAACGATTTCATTAGTGGCATCGGTACCAAGTTTTGAACCTGCTACGTTATAAGTAATATTTGTTACAGGTAATCCAAAAGCATAATTCGACCTTGTATTGTTAGGTAAATCATCCGTAGGATAGAGATGGAATAAGTCACAAACCATAGGTGAAGCAGAACCAAAGAAACTTTGCGGTAAAGTATGTTCGCAGTTAAAACCGTTGGCTGTTGCTTCGGTTCTGGTTCTTACTACTGCTCTTCTTCCGATATAAACACATTCAAGAGTATCGGGTGATTCATAATGGTCAACTGTTCCGTACATAGCATCACGTGCGGTATTGTAAGTAAGCGGGATGTGTCCGTTCAGAGTAAAAGTCTTTAATGCCAGTTTTAAAGGTTCATCCATTAATCCCTGTGTGAATGAATATAGCACATCAGGATACTTTGCAGTTGCAACAATGTAATAGATAATAGGATACTTCAGACCTTTGTTTTCAAACACAAAGAAATCTTTATACGTAATATTCTGATTAGTCTTAAAATTTAAAGTAACAAGAACACTGTCAAAAGGATTAATATTGAAAGGTGTTGTAGTGAAAGTAAACTGCGACAGCAATGTTCTTATGTTGGTAATCTGAACAACTGTGTTACCCGGATTCCTGACATAAAACGATTTTGACTTTGTAATTTTTGTTGTCGCCGTATCAACTTTAACCAGTGTAGGCGTAACCTGTGCAAACGAAAGCTTCACACAAAGCAGCAAGAGCAGAACTAATAACTTTTTATACATTTATTTTAAATTGTTATGATTTATTTCATACAAAACATTCGGATATTTTTCGGCAACGCGTTTTGCCACTGCCTCAGCGGCATAGACAGAACGATGCTGACCACCTGTGCATCCGAAAGAAACTATCAGATTTGTAAACCCTCTGGAATCATATTTATCAATGGCTTTATCGATTAATGAATATACACTTTTAAGAAACTCAGGCATTTCAGTCTGGGTTTCGAGAAAGAACTTAACATCAAAATCTTTACCCGTTTTCTTCTTGTACTCTTCAAATTTGCCCGGATTGGTAATAAACCTGCAATCGAACACAAACCCGCCACCATTTCCGCTATCATCAGCAGGGATTCCACCCTGAAGATAGCTGAAAGAAAATATTCTAACTTTTAACAAATCTTTTCGTTAAATTTAATTAAGACCCTATATTTAAAAGGTCTTAAAGATAATTAATATAACTTTAAAATTAACCATAAAAGGAAATATGGACCACACATTAATCACGACTACTTTTACGATTGACGGTTATAAAGTAGTGAAAAATCTGGGAGTTGTAAGAGGAATTACGGTACGCTCCAGAAATATGTTTGCAACAATCGGGGCATCTTTTCAGACATTAATCGGAGGAAACATAACGCTATTCACCGAACTCTGCGAAAAGACAAGAAGTGAAGCATTTGAAATAATGGTACGGCACGGTGATGAAATGGGTGCGAACGCTATTATCGGAATGCGGTACGACGCAAACGAAGTTATGCAGGGAGTTACGGAAGTACTTGCATACGGAACGGCTGTAGTGCTGGAAAAGGTTTAAGAATAATTTCCCCCTCTCAATATTGAGAGGGGGAAATATATATTTATTTCAAAACTTCTTTGTATGATTTACGTTTCCTTATAATTTTTCTGATTATCCAGAATATTATCAGTGCAAATCCTGCTAATGGAATGATTGCGATTATAAACGTAATCGATACTGCGAGTACATTCGTAAAGCCGGATAAACCTTTCTTTACTGCCTGTCCAAGTTCATAGAAGAAACCTCCGCCAGTAGAAGTACTAATCATCGAAGGTTCATACACACTTATTGTCAGCGTGGACAAATCAGACTGTGACTTCAATAACTTCATCTTTCCTTCAAAGGATTCAATTTTCTGTCTCACTGATGCAAGTTTTTCCTCAACTTCTATTACTTCTGTCAGTCGTGATGCTTTTTCGTTCAAAAGTTTTATGAGTCGCTGCTCGAGTTCCTTCTGTGTTTTCAGTCTTGATTCCAGGTCCACATATTCCTCGGTAACGTCGTTTGCCTGTATGTTCTGGCTCATTACTTTACCGATTTTGGTTACTTCGGCTGTTAGCACATCGTATTTATCAGCAGGTACTTTAACGGTAATAGTACCCGATTTGTTTCCACTGGAATTCACAGTGCTTTTACTGTTGGATATAAACCCGCTGTACTTTTTAACTATATCATTTATCTTCGTCTCGGCATCATCAAACTTATCAATTTCTATGCTCAAAGAACCTGTTTTGATAATCATCCGCTGGTCTTTTGCGTCTGGAATCTTGTCTTCGGTTTCAGATACCTTATTCGTAACTTTTTCCATCGATAAACTTGGCGAATTCATCACCTTTTCTTCATTTCTGTAGGGATCCACATTCTTATCCTGAAATGCAACCGTCTGCTCGGATTTCTTTTCACAACCCCAGATAATTACAGCTAATAAAACCGGTAGTACGAAATAAATGATTCTTGTTTTCATAATTAAGCGTTTTATTTTAAATACTATAAAATTAAAAAGATGTTCCCGTTTGAACGAAAACACCGTCGGTAATGTTTGAATATAAGTATATTAATTTAAAGTATAAATATGAAGAATTTCCAGGTAATGACTATTAATG
>Ga0194056_10000709_pt1 | contig 18157 bp, 20 predicted proteins | sample SepL4413m_MetaG_FD_155458 | JGI IMG/M metagenome (GOLD analysis project Ga0194056, IMG submission 155458) | Anoxic zone freshwater microbial communities from boreal shield lake in IISD Experimental Lakes Area, Ontario, Canada - Sep2016-L442-13m | ecosystem: Environmental > Aquatic > Freshwater... | reverse complement strand
TTTTTGGCCATGGCAATGCGCTCAGCCTTGGTGATGCGCTCTTTGATTCACAAAATGAGATGAAAACTTTCCGTGGCCAAAGTGAAGAAGGAATGGGTTTAGCTGCGGTTGCTTATGCCAAGGCAATGCGCCGCCAACAGTGTATGGTGGTAACAACTTCAATCGGACCAGGTGCGTTAAATGTCGTTACTGCAGCCGGAACTGCGTTGGCAAATCGATTACCGATGTTAATTTTGGTTGGCGATACATTTCAGAGCAGAACACCGGATCCAGTTCTGCAACAAGTCGAACATTTTGGTGAACCATCAACAACGGTTAACGATGCGTTCCGTCCAGTAGTTAGATTCTGGGATCGGATTACTAACCCTTCTCAAATTTTAAGTGCGTTACCGCAAGCGTTAATGACGATGTTAGATGCTCTGATAAATAACGCCAAGCGCCCAGTATTAGTTGCGGGTGGTGGCGTTCATTACTCACTTGCCGAAAAAGAACTTGCAGCTTTTGCCAAAGAACAACAGATTCCTGTAGTTGAAACTATGGCGGGAAAATCTTCGCTCCCGTGGAGCAATCCCCTACTTGTTGGCCCACTAGGTGTTACTGGCTCAGATCCAGTTAATGAATTGGTAAGTGAATCCGATTTAATTATTGCAATCGGTACTCGGTTGCAAGATTTCACTACTGGTTCTTGGACCTTATTTGGAGATAAAGATATCGTCGCTATAAATGCCGCCCGCTTTGATGCAACTAAACGACGTGCAGGCGCCGTAGTTGGTGACGCACTAGCCACAATTTCAGAGTTAAGAACCCAAGTTAAGCCAACTAATAGAGCTGATTGGATCGCTCGAGCTAAAACGTTAAAAAATAGCAGCGTGGTGTTACGTACTAGCCGTGAGAAATTGAAATCTGAATTACCAACATATGCCCAAGTTGTAATTGCGGCTAATGAAATTGCTCGCCCTGAAGATTATGTTTTAACCGCAGCCGGAGGTTTGCCTGGCGAGTTAAATAACAATTGGCTCTCCAAATCAGTTGCTTCATTTGATTGCGAATATGGTTTTTCATGTATGGGATATGAAATTAGCGGTGCATTTGGCGCAGCTATTGCGCAGAAAGATATGAAGAAAACCGGCCGGGTGATTGCAATGACCGGCGATGGTTCTTACATGATGCTCAATTCGGATATTTATAGCGCCGTACTACATGGATATCCATTGACTTTAATCCTCTGCGATAACGGTGGTTTCGCCGTGATCTCTAGATTGCAGACTGGTAATGGCGCAGCTTCATTTAGAACGATGATTACTGAAAATGAGTCCGCCGCCAGGGTCGATTTTGTAGCGCATGCAAAATCTATGGGAGCTAATTCCCATCGAGTTACTTCAGTTTCAGAACTTACTAAGAAATTACTAGATACTGCTAACTCCAAAGAAGTTGAAGTAATTGTTATTAATACGGCACCAACTACTTGGACTGAAGGTGGCGCATTCTGGGAAGTTGGTATTCCTGAGGTTTCTGATAAGAAATCAATTCAAGAAGCTCGTGCTAAATTAATTGATGGCAAGAAAGCCCAGCGGAAGTTTTAGTTAGTTAGCGCAGCTTGAATATTAGCCATCGACACCGCAGAAGCTTCTTGCGAAGGCTCCCAGGCAGTGTCTTGTTCGCTCATTAACCATCCAGAATAATTTAATTTATCGAGCGCAATAAATAACTCTTTAACTTTCAATAGTCCGGTGCCAGCTGGAACAAAGAGTTTTAACTCATCAACCGCAAAACCCATGGTTTCAACTTCTTTTGAGAGCATCTTCGCGAGTACTTCCCCGCTGACATCCTTCACATGTATGTGAGTTATTCGATGGCCATATTCAGATACTGCTACAACTGGATCACCGCCGCCAACAATCCAATGACCCACATCTAAACAGAGCCCTATTTTTTCACTAAGCATTGCCATTAATTTCTTAGTTTCGCGCGGAGTTTCGATATAGGTAGCACCATGTGGATGAAATGAAGATTTCATCCCGTGGCTTGCAGCAACCGCCGCATGCCGCTCTACGAATTCAGCCATAACTTTAAAACCCGTTTCGGAAAGTCCGGGACCGTTATCCGCATTTCCAGCGCTCCGGTCGCGATCTTCGGAACCATCCGCCGCAAACACAATCATTTCAACGCCAGCACCCGCAGCCTGCTTAATTATTAATTCAGCTTCAGCTTCTGCTCCTGGCAACAGACCATCCTCATTACATTTAATTGGCAAATATTGTTCGGCAGGCGCAACGTTATATTTTTTCATCAACTCGCGAAATTCCGAGGATTCGGCTTGTTCACCTGAAACTTGAATTCCTGCAAAACCATACTGAGCGATTTCTAAAAGAAATTTCTCTTTTTGGTTCGGATCATATTTCCAATTCAAGGGAACTATGCCAACTTTTGCATTGTGCAATCTAATTCTCGGATTTGTCATTAGAGAACCATCATAACCAAATCAAGGAGAATAGTTGACCAACTAAAATCTGGTGCGCCGCGGCCAGAGGCGCTCTGTGGGTTGTAATATTCACGAACACCACTTTTACGCATCGCAACGATGCTTTGATTCGCAATCACTCGAGCAAGATCTACTCTTCCATGTCGCAATAAGCCACGCGCTAAATACCAATTGCTATTAATCCAAGTTGGTCCGCGCCACACTAGATTTCCGCCAACCGTTTCTGGACGATAAGTCGGATGGTTCATTGCAGTGCTAGGTATTGGAAATTCCGCCCAATACTCCTCTGGATTGAGCAGATGAGCCATCAATGCTTCGACTTTTTTAGGCGCTAAATCTGCCAACAAGAGCGGCATTAGCGAGGTAAATGTATTAACTCGAAGTTTCTCATTCTCTTTGCCGTTTACATCGTAATAGAGGCCATCTGTTTCATCCCAACAAAGTTCTTCTAAGGAATCTCGAGCTTTCGCTGCACGAGCTATATAAATAGCGGCCCCAGCCTCATCTTTAATTTGCAGGCAGAGCTCTGCAAGAACTCTTAAATTTTCAATATAAATTACATTTACCATTACATCTGCAACAACAAAATGATTTAACGCAATCATCTTCTTTGGATCTCGATTAAATTTATCGTAGGGGTCGCAAATCGAGTGCCAACCGCGATCCCAACTTTCGTGCTCCTCATCTTGAATGTTCATTAGCTCATCCCACTTAGGAGAGTGATCGAGGCCAGTCTCATCGGGTTGGACCACGCGAATTAACCCGTCACCAAATGGATTTCTAACATTATGCAACCATTCATAGAACCTACGAACACTCGGCAATACTTCTTTGATGAATTCGTTGCCGCGGCCACGTTGTGCGACTGCTTGCACAGCTTCAGCTAACAAGGGTGGTTGCATCTCATCTGATAAGTATTTTGATCGGAATGCAATCGCGTAAGTTGAAACCATCTCTTCAAAACTATCGCGTTGCCAGAATGTGACGTGCGAAACAAAGCCATCTTCGTGTTGATTCTTTAATAGACTTTTTATCTCAGCTTCGGCTTTTGCTAAATCAATATGGCTCAGCGCAATTGCATGAAAACAAGAATCCCAGAACCATTGAAATGGGTAAGTTACTGAAGAAGGACATGTGAAATCAAAATCATGACCAGACCAAGTTGCGTGGCCGCGCTGGCGATTTTTTATATGGATATTTGTCACTACCGTTTTTAACCATTGCAAATCTTCCGGAGTAGGAGCGGTACTTTTTTCTATCATGCTTCGAATTATTATGCAGATACTCGCTACTTTTTACCAAATTCGCTAAGATTTCATGGAAATAAGTCACATAATTTGGAGGAAAGCGTGAGCAATCAGATCGTTCGTGTAGGAGTAATAGGTGCTGGCGCGGTCGCTTCTTCCGTACACCTCCCGATTCTCACGCGACGGAGTGATCTCTTCGCAGTTGCTGCAATTGCCGATTTTAATATTGCTGCGGCTCATTTGCTGGCGGACCGTTTTGGAATAGTTAATAGATTTCCCTCTCCTGAAGAAATGTTTGCATCATCATTGATAGATGCCGTTGTAATTTTAAATTCGGGAAGCCATGCTGAAGTTGTCGTTAAAGCTCTCAATTCTGGCTTAGATGTATTCTGCGAAAAACCACTCGCCTACTCAAGAGAAGAAATGAAATCTATAGAAGTTGCACTAAGTACTTCTGGCAAAAAACTCATGATCGGTTACATGAAAACATTTGATCCCGCAGTAACAGCGGCAAAGAAACTTATTAAAAGTCGCCCACGTACGGTGGATGTTGTCGTGCTGCATCCAAGTGGCGAGAGCCAGCTTGCAACAACGGAAATTTCAGTAACATCTGCGCCAGCACCAAAAGAATTGATTGAGAAATTTAAGAGTAGCGACCGACAGATCCAAGTTACTGCCTTGGGCGAAGCTGCGGCGGATTCTTTTGGAAGTTTTTATACCGATGTAATTTTAGGTAGCGTTATTCATGAGTTATCCGTTTTACGGGCTCTAGATATACATATCAATGAAGTTGATTTTGTGGATCGTTGGCCAAATGACGGCAGTGAAAAAGCTCATTCCATAATTATTAATGCACGTACTGCCGACAATGTCAGAATCACAATTAGATGGTTCTATTTAGATCAATACCCGCTCTACCAAGAAGAAATTCGATGGGTAAACGAGTTCGAAGGACATCACATCATCTTCCCTAGCCCATATATTCTTCGAGTTCCTACAAAATTGATTTCAACGAAACGAATCGGACTGGATCATGAAAATACCACCACGGAGTCGTATTTACCTTCATTCGAGATTGAACTAGCTGCTTTCCATACTCTTGCCACAACTGGAAAACAAGATGCCGACCCAATTGCCGATGGAAACGAGGATTTAGAAATCTCGCTTAAAATTGCAAAAGGAATATGTATCCGCGAAGGAATTGCACTAGGTGGAAACTTAAAAGCATAACTAGTTTGTAGCAAACTAATTAGCTCTTTGAATCTCCGCTATCTATCTCGCCAACTAATTTAAATTGGCCGCCACCTAGTTGTCCTTGCGCTTTATATAGCTCTAACTTGGCACGGGTATCTGCAATATCTAGATTTCGCATTGTTAATTGGCCAATTCGATCAACTGGTCCAAATGCTGCGCCTTCAGTTCGTTCCATCGATAATTTATCTGGGTGGTAGCTAAAAGATGGACCGGTTGTATTAATAATTGAGTAATCATCACCGCGGCGGAGTCGGATTGTTACTACACCCGTAACCGCCGAAGCAACCCATCTCTGAAGTGATTCTCGAAGCATTAGCGCCTGCGGATCAAGCCATCGACCTTCATAAAGCAATCGACCTAAACGCCGTCCTTCGGCATGGTAATTAGCAATTGTGTCTTCGTTATGAATTGCGCTTATCAATCTTTCATATGCAATAAATAAGAGCGCCATGCCGGGCGCTTCATAGATGCCACGGCTCTTAGCTTCAATAATTCGATTTTCAATCTGGTCTGACATGCCAAGGCCATGTCTACCGCCTACTGAATTAGCTTCGTTCATTAGCGCAACAGAATCTTTAAATTCCTTGCCATTAATTGAAACAGGTCGTCCTTGCACAAATCCAATTCGAACATCTTCACTTTCAATAGAAACCTTAGAATCCCAGAATTTAACACCCATGATTGGTTCGACGATTTCTATCGAAGTTTCCAGCAACTCTAAAGTTTTTGCTTCATGAGTTGCACCAAGAATGTTTGCATCGGTTGAATAAGCTTTTTCAACGCTATCTCGGTAAGGCAACTTATGGTTAGCTAACCATTCGGACATCTCTTTTCGGCCACCAAGTTCAGCAACGAAATCTGCATCTAACCATGGCTTATATATTCTAAGTTTTGGATTAGCCAATAGCCCATATCGATAGAAACGTTCAATGTCATTACCTTTATAAGTTGAGCCATCGCCCCAAATTGAAACGCCATCTTGCAACATGGCGCGCACTAATAACGTTCCAGTTACGGCGCGACCAAGTGGAGTGGTATTGAAATATTGTTTTCCACCAGTTCTAATATGAAATGCACCGCAAGCAATCGCAGCAAGTCCTTCTTCGACTAGTGAAAGTCGGCAATCAACTAACCGCGAAATTTCTGCGCCATAAGCTTTTGCTCGGTCTGGAACTGATGCAATATCTGGTTCGTCATATTGGCCGAGGTCTGCGGTATAGGTGCAAGGGATCGCACCTTTCTCGCGCATCCAGGCAACCGCTACTGAAGTATCGAGTCCGCCAGAGAATGCGATTCCGACTTTCTCGCCAACTGGGAGCGATGCAAGAACTTTCGACATGGGGGTAGCCTAACTTAGAGCCGCTATTTCTCGGGCGTAATTCTCGTTTCAAGGTCTCTAATTACCCGATGCATCTCTTGTGAAAGAACTTTTATCTCGGCCAGCTCCAGAAGTGTTGCAGCGTGGGTTTCATTTATAGTCTTCTCGAAGCCTTTGGATTGCACGTTCTGACCAACCATAATTATTGATAGCAATACCAGCTGCAAAAATGTCTGAGCAATCCAAGAAACTATTACGATCGTATCGCCGCTCTTAATTGCATTTGGGAGTGAAATTAACGCAATTGCAGCAAATATATAAGCACACCACATCGTACTTACGCCGGCAGTTATCTTTAAAGCGATTTTGTTATTTAAATTAGAAGACGTACCCATGATTTAAGAATAGCCTTAAATCATGGGTACGTTCGAGTATGCGTTTATAAGCCTTCTTCTTCGTAGTAACGACGCCAAATCCTGCGATGGATTGGGATTAGCATCGGCAGCGAACGTACGCCTGGAATTAATGGAATCAAAATTAACCCAAGTGACATACCGCCCATAATAAAGAGAATGTATGCATCGGCATTTGCGCCAATAGGTTTTGACTCTTCATTATTAAATGGTGGAATCTGATACCAGAAGGAGTAAAGCCAGAGCCAAGCCTGGCCTGGATACCTTCCAGTTTCATTCATCATTCCCCAAGTACCACCTTGTAGATTAGCTGCAGTTCCAGCATCATCTAAGTACGCGCCATCACCAAAGAAAAGAATTTGTTTGGTGTTATCGGTTTGGAAGAAGCCGCCTTGCGAAAGCAGCGCAGCATCTAACCCACCAGATTTAGCCATACTTGTTAAACCCGCTGCAAGTGCTGGGACTGGACCATATGGGCCAGCAGGAACCGCGCCTATATCTCCTTCAACTTTATTAATTGCATCATCATAAGATGCCGCCCAACTTTCTTTAACTGAATCCGATGCTGCATTCCAAGTAGCTAACGCAGATGCAATTTCAGTTGAGAGAACTTGAGTTGATAACGGCGCAATCACGAAATCATTTGCGGCATCGATCATGTGAGTTACGCCAGCCCATTTTTGCAACCAGAGCGGACCAACATTTAAGCCGTCACCATTTTCATTATATGGCGCGCCATAAGTTGCCGTCCCGCTACTCCCAGCAAGTTCTTGAACTGCAGTTGCATAGAAGTTATCAGCATTTGTGGTTGCCCAATTCTTAAAAGTTAACGGCTTTTCATCGGGCGATCCAAAAAAGGCTGATAGCGAGAGCGTTACTAACGAAACTACTACCAATGCAATTACACCCTCCTTTACAATGTCGTACTTTCGAGTGCGACCTTGCCAAGGATTGGCATCAAAAGCTTCTGAATTCCGTTTCATAACTTCACCCCACTAATTGCTGCATCAATTGGCGGAACTACGCCCTTTTTGCGAACCAACAGGACATGCATAACTGTTATTACGCCAAGAATTAACGGTAAAAATGCAACATGGAGTAGCAACATCTGACCAAGATTTGTAACGGTAAACCAAGCACCAACTCCTACCGAGTTAAAACCATCCTTGGCTTCAAATGTAATCCATTGTGAATCAAAATTGGTTTGAACTAAGTAACCGGTAAATGCGGTTGCAATTGAAGCCACAAACGCAACAGCGCCGGTCATCCAAGTCATCAACCTTCGACCTCGCCAAGCAGCCATCCAATACTTTCCCCAAAGATGAACCACCATGAAGACAAAGAACAACTGCACACTCCAAAAGTGCAAACTATTCATGAAATGTCCAGCAGATGAAGTGTGGTACCAAGCTGGACCTTCAAACGATAGAACGATTCCGGTAGCAATAATTACGCCAAGTGCGGCTAAAGTTAAAACTCCGAATACATAAATCCAGGAAGCCACATATGCTGGCTGATCATCTGGTAATAATTTATCAATAGGTAGATTCTTTTGCCAAGATTTTCTAAGCTTAGAAGTCCACATTTCGCTCATCATTAATTACCACTGTTATTAGAATCATGACCTTGGGGAAACGGCAAAAGTACTGCTAAAGCAAAAATTAACAACATCAGCAAAATAACAAGCAAATTTGAGATTGAGATTTGAAACCAACCCCATTTCAAATAAGTCGCAGATTTATTCATAAAATCAAAGAAAATACCTGACACCGTTTTCTCTCTTCCCGTAGAATTTAAAAATTCTTCATTTCCTTGACATTAGACCTGAAGTTGAAATAGACCGAGAGTTTTGTAGAGAGGTGGCACTTAATGGGAGCCTCTGCAATAATTGGCTAATGAAATCAACCAAGCCGATTTATTGGCTGCTGTTACCAGCGTTGCTCTTACTGTCAGCAGGGTCAATTTGGGGAACTGTTCATTTTTACCCAGGTCAAAACTCACCAAGCGCCTCTCAAGTTCAAGAATGCATAGATCTGAAGAGCTTTGTTTTAAATGAAGAATTAATTGGAAGTAAAAAATGGAGCGTTTATCATTCCGATGTTTTAAAGTACGAAACCGGTTTATCAAATAAGAATCGAACTATTGTATTAGTTAAACTTATAGCGCCTGAAGCAATCGAAGTTTTACAATCTGATCTTCGGATATATGAAGAAATGGCGCTACATAATGATTGTTTGTTACCGGATTTCAAAAAACAACTTGCATCAGTTACAACCGATACTCAAACAAGTATTGATTTCTTACTCGGCCAAGGTGAAATAAGTGGCCAAATGTTTGATCCAAATCAAGGTATTTGGAATACCGCTTTTTATGATGCTTACGAATCTGCTATAAAGTATTTAAAATAAATTTAGCCAGCAGGTTTGTTTCGAATCGAGCCACGCTCTATATCTTTAGACTTTTCATGAACTTTTCTAATTTGCAATTCGAAATTCTTTATCGCGCCATCAAATGCCGCTAAATCATTGAAATCTGAAGACTCCGACCTAAGTAACGGTCCACTTCCTCTGGATGTAAGTATAACTTTATGTGACTTCTTACCTAGCCGAGGATTTCCTTCATGTAGAACTTTCAATTCAATGCGATCAATTTTAACTTTAAATCTATTCATGCTCTCTAGTTTTTCTAAGGCAATTTTTTTGAAATCTTCTGCTAGAGCTGCGTTCCTTGGATGAATGATTATTTCCATTTATTCCTCCTGCATTTGAAGATACTCCCTTTGAAATTTGAAATCAATGACTTAGAACTGGGAAGTTGCCGAGTACTATGTAACCCTGATGGCTTTATTCACCGAATTCCTTCCTTCTGCAAATGACTATAAGCCTTTTAAGAAAAACTTTCGCCATAACTTAATTGCCGGAATATCCGTTGGCGTTGTGGCGCTTCCGCTCGCACTTGGATTTGGTGTGACTACAGGTTCTGGTGCAGCGTCCGGGCTAATAACAGCGATTATTGCTGGACTAATTGCTGCGGTTTTTGGCGGTTCTAATTTTCAAGTTAGCGGGCCAACTGGAGCAATGACAGTAGTTCTGGTACCAATAGTTTCTAAATATGGAGTAGCGGCGCTAGCTCCACTTGGAATTGCAGCTGGATTTCTAATCATTTTTTTGGGGTTTATTAAAGTTGGCAAATATATTGATCGTGTTCCTTTTGCAGTTATGGAAGGTTTTACTCTTGGAATTGCGTTAGTGATTGCATTGCAACAAGTCCCGTTAGTCTTGGGAATTCAACGCGCTCCAGGTTCGCATACAGTTTTAGTTGCCATCGATACATTCAAGAGCGCAATATCAAATTCAATTAATTGGACTTCAATCTCAATTGTTATTTTTGCCTTAGTCATAAAATTCACTTGGCCCAAAATGAATAAGATGGTTGCGCCGAAAGTGCATATCCCCGCCAGCATCGTGGTGGTACTACTAACTACGCTTATTGTGCATTTTCTAGGTTTCAAAGTTGCAACTATCGGCGCAATCCCTCGAAAATTTGAAGTTGCTGGCAATTATTTGGAAACATTTAACGCTATACCGATTAGGGAACTCGGATATGCCATTGTTGTGATTGCTCTCTTAGGAGCAATAGAGTCGTTACTTTCGGCTCGAGTTGCTGATGGTATGGCACACAAGATTATTGACCATGAACAGAGAAAACATCAGCCTAATCGTGAGTTATTCGGCCAAGGTCTAGCAACAATTGCCGCATCATTTTTAGGCGGAATGCCGGCTACCGGTGCAATTGCTAGAACTAGCGTCAATGTTAGAGCTGGAGCCAGAAGCAGATTCGCGTCGATCGTACATGCGTGTTTCCTACTTATGGTGGTGTTGTTTCTAGCGCCGGTAGTCTCAATCATTCCGACAGCTGCACTAGCTGGAGTATTAATTGGCACTTCATATCGAATTGCTAATCCGAAGAGCATCATCGAAGCGCTACGCACTACTTATGGGGAGAGAGCCGTCTTTATTGTCACAGCTATTTCCGTGCTTGCGATCGATTTAATTTGGGGCCTTGTAATTGGTTTATTAACTAATTTGGTATTAAAAAAATTACTTTCTAGTCGCCGTTAAACTTATCAAAGTCGTAACAGATAACGCAGCTGCGATAACGCCTAGGCTCACCGCTAGAGTAATATGTGGGATTTCGTAGAAACCGATTTTATGGATACCTACGCCATGCAATCCTTCAATGAAGAGCTTAAATCCAATAAATCCAAGAATTACCGCCAAGCCCTTCGAAAGATAAATTAGACGGTCAACTAACCCGGCCAGCAAGAAATAAAGTTGACGAAGTCCCATTAAAGCAAATGCATTTGCGGTAAAGACAATGTAAGGATCTTTGGTTAGACCAAAAATTGCAGGTATCGAATCAAGTGCAAATATCAAATCAGTGGTTCCGACTGCCACCAAAGCGATCGTGAAGGTAGACGCACCGCGCTTTCGAAGTGAGGTGATTATCCGGCCTTCTTTATATACCTTTTCATCACCATGCTTTTCTTTTATTAGCTTCCAAGCAGTGGCTATTAAAATTATGGCGAAAATAAAGAATGCTGCAGAGAACTTAGAAATCAGTGCCGAACCTAGGGCAATAAAAATACCTCGCAAAACTAGTGCGATTGCTATGCCGGCCAATAAAATTAATTGTGCACTCTCCCGTTTAACGCTCAAATTCGCTAGCAATATTATGAAAATAAAGACGTTATCTACCGAAAGTGAATATTCCGTCAGCCACCCAGCAAAGAATTCTTCACCATGGCCAGCAACCCCATTAAATTGGAGGTTTATTCCAAAGACAATCGCGGCAATCACATAAAAAATTGTCCAAAGCGCAGCTTCTTTTAGAGTGGTTTCTCGTTTGCGATTTTTAATTGCTAGTAGCAAATCAAAAACCAGTACTCCTAGTAGGACTGCAATCGTCACTCCCCAAGTTTTGGCATCAGTCATCTAAATTTCCGATTCTCTAAAAGCCTTTATTAACGGGTAGCTAATACAAAAGCTATAGCAAGAACTAGCGCAAGTGCAGCTGATTGCAGCAGAATAATTAAAGCGGTCTTACGGTCTGCGGCTCGATCTATTGGATTTTGTACTTTAGAAATTTCGCCCATTTTGCCAAGATTAAAAGTCCCTGCAAACCCATACGCTAAGCAGAATTTCTTTCTGGATTGTACAAAACCGATTGCAAAAACCATGAGAGGCAGAATGATGGAAAATTTTCCAATTGTGGAAACGTCAGATGAAGCCAGAGTTGCGCCGCTAGAAATCGAAAAAGCTGCCCCGATTAGCGCAACAATTTGGCGACGACGAACTTCGCTCTTCCCTAAGTTACAAGTTCCAGGGATGTATTCAGTGCTCAACTTACTTCCTCGAATTCATCTTCATCGACCCATGCGCTGGCAGATTCATCAGTCCGTTCTACCCACGAGAGAAAAGTAAAAACTCCTTTGACTGCAAGGAGAAGCAATGCGAATAGCGCAGTTATCCGGCGAATTGCTTTAAACATATGAGAATTCTATAAGGAGTTAAGAATTCGTCCAATCGAATCGGTGATGATTTCGGGACTTGTTCCAAAATTTAAACGAACAAATTGTGAATAATCAGCGCCATATGTATGGCCCGGATTAAAGGCCACCTTGCCTTTCTCTATGAAATGGGCAGCTGGGTTTTCTCCAAGATTTAACTCAGAAACATCTAACCAAGCTAGGTAACTGCAATCAGGAATTCGGTATTTAATCTCTGGAACTTTGGCCTTCAATAAATCAGCCACTAGACGACGGTTCTCGTCCAGTGTAGCGATTACGCCGTCTAGCCATGTGTCGCCAGATTTATATGCCACAGCATCAGCAATCGCACCAAATAGTGAAGCTCTGAAATGTACAGACTCGGGCATAGTATCCAACATGGCATTTAATTTAGGATCCTGCGCGACGATGGTTGCACATTTCAAACCAGCAAGATTAAAAGCCTTGCTTGCTGAAGTTACAGTTATGCCAACTTTTTTTGAAAAATCTGAAGCTGCTAGAAATGGGATAAAAGTTGTATTAGAAAAAGTTAGCGGTGCATGGATCTCATCACTAATCACTATTACGTCATATTTATCTGCTAATTCTGCAATTTGCATCAACTCTAATTTCGTATAAACAGTTCCGACTGGATTATGCGGATTACATAGTAAATGAGCTTTAACGCCAGATTTATAGGCTGCTTCAATCCCGGCCATATCTAAAGTGAAGTGCATGCCTTCACGCTTTAATGGAGCTTCAACTTTTGTGAGTTTGAGTTCATTTATCCAAGTAAAAAAATTGTTATAAACCGGGGTGTTAATCATTAATTTATCGCCAACACTCATAAAGGTACGTAGAACTTCGATAACGCCAACTCCCACGTCGCAAGCGATTCGAACTTGTTCTGGATCTAAATTCCAATTCCATTTCCTACTAGCAAACCCTGCAAAATTTTCTTTCAATTCTGGAATCGGTCCTAAATAACCGGTATCTGAGCGTTCAACTAAATCGTGTAACGCAAACTTTATTGGATCTGCTATCGGAAAATCCATTTCAGCAACCGGCAACGGCAAAATATCGCTTGGGTAAAAACGCCATTTAGAACTAGATCTTTTCTGCAGTTGCGCTAAAGAATCTGCGGTTACTTTTTTACTCATTGCGCCAGTATTCCACTAAAAAAAAGTAGTTTTACACTTCGTCCGGTTCCAGCCTGCGCGTAGAGTTTCTAACAATGAGTGTTGTAGGAAGTGTAAGTGAATGTAATTCGCTTTTTGGCGCTTTTAACCGCTCCATTATCGACCAAGCAGCCATCTCGCCCATTACCGTTACTGGCTGTTCGATTGTGGTTAAATCAGAAAATTCAGCCATTTCATGGCCATCAAAACCAATAATTGATATATCTTCTGGAACTTTTAAACCATGGCGGCGAATCGCTTGTAGTGCGCCGAGTGCCATCTCATCGGATTCAGCAAAAATTGCAGTTGGTCTATTGGGCCGAGCTAATAAATCATCCATTGCCCTGCTAGCACCTTGCATTGTGAAGTCTCCGTAAACTTCTCGAGCAGGATTCCATTCGATTCCGCTCTCTGCAAGTACTGCCATAAAACCATTTCGGCGATCTTGCGGAACACTAAAACCAAATGGATCATCGGGGCGGCCAGAAAGTAAGCCAATTTTTTTGTGTCCTTGGTTAACTAAATGTTGAGTCGCGGTTCGTGCGCCAGCAACATCATCAATTGCAACACTTGAACAACGGTCGTGATGCATTCCAACTAACGCAATTGGAATACCTAGGCTAAGCATTGATTCAAATTCTTCTTCGGTTGGTGGCAAGCTAATAACAATTAACGCATCAACTCGACCTTTTAGCATCTGGTGTTGAAATAGCCGCTCTCGACCTTTCATTTGCGAAAAGTTATAGAGCAGTAGGTCCAAACCAGATTCGCGTAGCGCTTGTTCGGCGCCGTTAATAACTTGTGCGAAGTACCATCGAGATACATATGGTGCGACAACGCCAACGCTATTTGTTCGACCATATATGGCTTTTGCTGGAGCTTGTGGAATTGGGTAATTCAATTTTTCAGCGGCATCAACAATTCTTCTTCTAGTTTCAGCATTTACATGCTGCAAGCCTCGTAATGCGCGCGAAACTGTTGCTGGTGAAACTCCTGCTTCAATTGCCACTTCTTTAATTCCGATCTTTGAATGGTCGATTTCTAAACTCACTCGAGACCTCCAATTAAAGAATGCGCTGCAAATTTGCAGCAAAAATTTGCGGAAAGGCTAAAAGTAGAGTGAAAATCGCAATCTGGCTAGCCGCAAATTGGTATTAATTTGCAGTTAAGCGATTTTCTTTTGGCCTTTAAGCAGGCTAAGCACGGTAGTTAGTAGTAATACTCCAAGAATTACCGAAAGGCTTAATGCCAAAGAAATTTCCGGAATGGGCACGCCAAAGAATTTCTCCCACCCTTGAAAGTGAGAGGCCTCAAAAATCAATTTGAGTCCGATGAACCCTAAAATAATCGCGAGACCTTCGGAGAGATAAATTAGTTTTTTCATTAAACCACCAATAATAAAGTAAAGCTGCCTTAATCCCATTAGCGCAAAAATATTTGCTGTCACCACAATATATGGATCTTTAGTGAGACCAAATATAGCTGGAATGGAATCAAATGCGAAAATAACATTTGTAGTTGCAATCGCTGATAGCGCAATTACGAAGTAGGAAGCACCTTTCTTATGAAGAAACCTAATAAACGGTCCCTCTTCATACTCTTCTTCGGAATCCTCCGCGATCAATTTGTATGCTGTGTAAAGTAGGAAAGCTCCGAATATGAAAAATACCCACGACCATCGATTTACAAGCGCTGATCCAGCTCCAATAAAGATTCCACGAAGGAAGAGTGACATCACAATTCCAATTAGTAGTACCAATTCTTCTTTCTCTTGGCTGACTTTCATCCGTGCCAAAATTAAAATAAAGACAAATAAGTTATCCATTGAGAGCGAATACTCAGTTATCCAACCTGCGAAGAATTCTCCCTGTGCTTGCGCATTGCCCCAACTTCCCATGGATAAACCGAATGCAATTGCAAGTGAAATATAAAAAACCGTCCAGATTGCAGCAGCTTTAATAGTTGTGACTTTATGTCGATTAGTAATAGCAATCAAGAGATCAATTGTGAGAATCAAGCCAAGAACTAATAGCGTTACTAACCATACTGTTGCACTCATAGGTGAATCATATTAAAGTAATTAAGTAATTGCACATTACTATGCGAAGGAGAACTTGTGTCCGCACAGATTGAGACCAATATCAAAGTTGAATTTAATTCTAGAGACCGAATTAGCGTGCTATTTAGGTTGATTTTGGTCGCGCCAATCGCAATTTACTCTTCTTCTTTTTCAATTTCAGACGCTACGAATGGCTGGCCCACTGCGTTCCTAGTTCTACCGGCGCTATTTGCACTAGTTTTTCGTGAGGTCTATCCAACTTATGTACTTAGTTTTAATAAAGCGCTTCTTGGGCTTTCAAATCGAATAGTCGCTTTTGTGCTTTTACTTCAAGATGGTTATCCATCAATTGAGTCGGATCCAAGAGTTGAAATAACTTTTCCAGAAATTGAAGGTGGTAAGAAATTAAATCGCTACTTACCTCTTGTTAAATGGATCTTGGCACTCCCACTTTATTTAGTAGGCGCGGTCTATGCCGTTTATGCATTGGCGCTCACAATTTTTGCGTGGATTTCGATTTTAACTTCTGGCGAGTATCCAGAATGGTGTTCTAAAGGTGTGGTCGGAACAATTTCATATTGGAACCGAGTAGCGGGATATGCGTTCTTACTAGTAACAGATGAATACCCAGACTTTAATATCTGATAATAAGGCAAGAGCTATTGCAAAGAAGATAGTTGAGATTGATCCAGCCTTTACAAAAGTAATTTCCGAATCTAAATTATGTACTATTGGCAGAACAAAATCGGATCAAACCCATTTCAGTTCTCTTGCTGCATCAATTCTTTCCCAACAATTATCTACGAAGGCCGCAGATACGATCATTAAGCGAACCATTGAGACAGCGGGCGGAGAGTTGACGCCAAGAAGAGTTGCTAAATTGAGTCAAGAACAAATTCGTGCCTCTGGAGTTTCCGGAGCTAAAACTAGGTCCCTTACCGAACTTAGTAATGTCTTTCTTGATAAGAAATCTGGTGTTCATAAATTGCATGAGCTATCTGATTCTGAAATTTCTGCGCTACTTCTTCCATTATTTGGCATCGGTCGATGGACTATAGAGATGTTCTTAATGTTTCAACTTGGCCGGCTAGATGTTTGGCCGGTTGGAGATCTAGGTGTTAGGCGTGGTTGGGAAAAGATTCATAAAGCGAGAGTTGAATTAGAACCAAAAAAATTGGAAAAACTTGGCGATAAATTTCTGGGTTTTCGAAGTCATGTTGCTTGGTATTGCTGGCGTGGCACCGAACTTATTTAGGTTCGAGAATTAACGAAACTGAATTAATGCACCAACGTTGATCTGTTGGCACGTCATAACCTTCGCCTTCAAAAACATGGCCGAGATGGGAGCCGCAAGATGCGCATCGCGCCTCAGTTCTAACTCTTGGGAAGAGTGACCGATCCTCAATCAAGAGAACTGCGTCATCTGTAGTGGGTGCGTAAAAAGATGGCCAACCGCAGCCAGAGTGAAATTTAGTTTCGCTCCGAAAAAGTTCAGCGTTGCAAGCTTTGCATTTATAAACACCAACAGTTTCAGAATCAGTATATTCACCAGTAAAAGGGCGTTCGGTTCCAGCTTTACGTAAGACATCAAAAGAGAGCGGATCTAATTTAGCTTTTAATTCCAGATCATTTAATTGAATTGGAAATGCATTCCCGCTGGGAGTAACTAGCGGTAACTCTTCGTTATTCATGCGCAGCCATCGGAAATTCTATTCCGGTTGACGAATGACAATCGTAACCATTTGGATTTTTTTCTAGGTAGCGTTGGTGATACTCCTCGGCAATCCAATACTTATGCTCGCCTACTTCTTGAATTTCGGTAACAATTTCACCGATTCCAACCTTCGTTAGTTCGGCTTCATAAATATCTCTAGTGTTTACCGCATCAATCATCTGCTCCGGAGTGGTGGTAAAGATTGCACTGCGATACTGGGTGCCGATATCACCACCTTGTTTGTTAAGCGAAGTTGGATCATGCATAACCCAAAATTCTTCAAGTAAACGTTTGTAAGAAATTGCGCTTGAATCAAACTCAACTTTAACTAATTCTGCATGGCCCGTTTTCCCAGTACAAACTTCTTCATAAGTTGGATTAGAGGTAGCCCCTCCCATATAACCAACTGATGTATTTGTGACACCATCGAGATTCCAAAATCTACGCTCAGCGCCCCAGAAGCAACCCGTTGCAAAATATGCGAAATCAGACATGACTATATTCTTTCAGGGATTATGAGATAAAGCACTTTAAGCGAATTGCCAGGTGAATGTCCTTGTTAATACAACTTTAAACAGGGAGAATATGCATATTGTCGATTCCGGCGATCAGCAGAAAATACATTGGTTTTGGTTCGGTCATGTCGAAAGTCAAGACAGAGCCACGGTAAAAGTTAGGAGGGGTAGGAATGGATTGGCGTCATAAATCAGCTTGTCGCGATGAAGATCCAGAACTCTTCTTCCCGATTGGTAATACCGGTCCTGCGTTAGCTCAAATTGAAGAAGCGAAAAAAGTCTGTAATCGCTGCGATGTAAGAGAAGCTTGCTTGGCTTGGGCGCTAGAAAGCGGACAGGATGCTGGCGTATGGGGTGGGCTTTCTGAAGATGAACGCCGCGCTATGAAACGCCGCGCTGCTAGAAACCGCGCTCGACAATTAGAAAATC
>Ga0194056_10000707_pt1 | contig 18174 bp, 17 predicted proteins | sample SepL4413m_MetaG_FD_155458 | JGI IMG/M metagenome (GOLD analysis project Ga0194056, IMG submission 155458) | Anoxic zone freshwater microbial communities from boreal shield lake in IISD Experimental Lakes Area, Ontario, Canada - Sep2016-L442-13m | ecosystem: Environmental > Aquatic > Freshwater... | reverse complement strand
CCTGCACACGGGTGAGGCGGCACCGCGCGACGGCGTGGAGCGGGTCGGTGTGTTCGTCGATCCCACCCCGCAGGGGCTGGCCGATGCCGTCGCGCGGTGCCGCCTCACCCGTGTGCAGGTGCATGCCCCGAGCGACCTGTCGGCCATCGTGGCCGCCTCGTCGGTGCCGGTGACCCTCGCGGTGCGGCTCGACGGCCCGGATGCCATCGTGGCGGCCGATGCTGCGCAGTGCGACCTGGTGCTGTTTGACGCGGCGGTCCCGGGGCAGCATGGTGGCACCGGGGTGCTGGCCGACTGGGGGCTGCTCGTGGCCAACCGCCCATCCCGCCCGTTCGCCCTGGCCGGAGGCCTCACGCCCGAGGTGGTGGGCGACGCCGTGCGCCTCGTGCGCCCCGACATCATCGATGTGGCGAGTGGTGTCGAATCGTCTCCCGGTCGAAAGGACCCCATTTTGGTTGCCGAGTTCGCCCGCGCCGCACGTCACGCTGTGCTGGGGATGGCCGCATGAGCGTCACGATGCGCTTTGGTCCGTACGGGGGGCGCTACGTACCCGAGACCGTCATCGGCGCCCTCGACGAATTGACCGCTGCATTTGAGCGCTACCGCGACGAGCCCGAGTTCCTCGGCGAGCTCGGCGTACTGCTGGGCCACTACGTCGGCCGTCCCACGCCGATCTACCGGGCGCGGCGTCTCGAAGAGGCCTGGAACCTGCCAGGTGGGCTGTGGCTCAAGCGGGAGGACCTGTGCCACACCGGCGCGCACAAGATCAACAACGCGCTTGGGCAGGTGCTGCTGGCACAGCGCATGGGCAAGCAGCGCATCATCGCCGAGACCGGCGCGGGGCAGCACGGCGTGGCCACAGCCACCGCGGCTGCGCTCCTGGGCCTTGAGTGCCGGGTGTACATGGGGCGCACCGATATGCACCGACAGCGCCTCAACGTCATCCGCATGCGCATGCTGGGAGCAGAGGTGATGCCGGTGGATTCAGGAAGCGGCACGCTGAAGGACGCCACCAGCGAGGCCATCCGTGACTGGGTCACCAATGTGGAGCACACGCACTACATCATCGGATCAGCGGTTGGTCCCGCGCCATACCCGGAGATCGTCGCGCACTTCCAGTCGGTCATCGGCATCGAGTCGCGCGCGCAGATGCTGGACGAGGTCGGGGTGCTGCCGGGCACCGTCGTGGCCTGCGTCGGTGGGGGATCAAACGCCATCGGCATCTTCCGTGGATTTCTGGACGACCCCGACGTGGCGCTCGTGGGCGTCGAGGCCGGGGGCCAGGGCCCGGATGGGCTGCATGGTGCATCGCTGGCCAAGGGGAGCCCCGGTGTGCTGCACGGCTCGTTCTCGTACCTGCTGCAGGACCCTGATGGGCAGGTGGCTGAGGCCCACTCCGTGTCGGCGGGTCTCGACTACCCGGGCGTGGGTCCGGAGCACTCCCACCTGCGCGACCTCGGTCGTGTGACGTATTCCAATGCCACTGACGAAGCGGCGTTGTCGGCCTTTCTTGAGTGCTCGCGCCTTGAGGGGCTCATCCCGGCGCTTGAGACCTCACACGCCCTGGCCTACGTACGGGACACCGCCGCGTCGCTGGCCGGCCCGGTGCTCGTGTGTTTGTCCGGCCGGGGCGACAAGGATGTCGATCAGGCCGGTGCGGCCCTGGGAATTGACGCCAGTGCCTGAGTCCGGTGCCGAGCGCCTTGCGCGCACATTTCGTGATGCCGGACGGCCACTCTTCGTGCCGTACGTCATGGGCGGCTACCCCGATCTTGCGTCCAGCGCGCGCCACGCGGCAATCCTTGCTCAGCACGCCGACATCATCGAGTTGGGTATTCCCTTCTCCGACCCGCTGGCCGACGGCCCCACCATTCAGGCTGCCGGCCAGGTGGCGCTCGATGCGGGAGTGCGGCCGTGGGATGTGCTGGCCATTGCCGAGGGGCTGAAGGGCGGCCCGCCCGTGGTGGTGATGACCTACTTCAACACGGTCATCGCGCATGGGGCATCCGACTTCCTGGGCCGCGTGGCCGACGCGGGGGTGGCCGGCATCATTATCCCCGACCTGCCCGTGGACGAAGCCGGCGACATCCGCACGGCAGCACGCGCAGCGGGCGTCGCGCTGATCGCGCTCGCGGCACCCACCACCGATGACGCCCGTATGCGGGAGATTGGCGCGCAGGCCGAGGGCTTCGTCTATCTGGTTGCCGTCACCGGCGTGACCGGTGGCGAGATGACCATGGACGACCGCCTGCGCTCGCTGGTGGACCGCGCACGCAGGCACATCCCGGTGCCCGTGGTGGTGGGCTTCGGGGTGCGCACGCCTGAGCAGGCTCGCGAAATCGGTGACATCGCCGATGGTGTGGTGATCGCCAGCGAGATCATCCGCCGTATCGGCGATGCCCCTGATCCCGCAGCAGCAGATGCCGTGGTGGATCAGTTTGGGGCGGGCATCGCCGCGGCACTTCGCGCCTAGAGCGGGTACCCGCGCAGGAAGGTCACCAGCCGGTCCAGGTCCTCGGGTGCCACCTCGTCGGTGTCCAAGCCGTGATGATCGGCGTACTGCAGGCGAATGAGGCGCCCGAGATCCGTGGTGCCCTCGCTGATCTCCTCGAACTCCCCCCACCACACGAAGTCAGCCCGCGGCCCCCACGGGGTGCCGAGGTCGCGCAGGGCGTCGATTCGGGGGGCGCCGTCGTCAGGCACCGTCCGCACGATGCGCCGGGTCTCATCAACCAAGGCCTCGAAGTCGGGCCAGCTCTCGGGGTCGAGCAGCAGCACCGGCACGATCTCCACCATGAAGTCGGCGGCCTCGGCATCGTCGGCGAACCAGGTGAACGTGCCCGGCCCGGTGTGCGGTGGCGGTACCGGGTCGCGTTGCATGATTCCAATGGGGAATTCGCGCGGGTCACGAGCGCTCACGAGCGCAAGCGCCCGTCCGCGGGACAGATCAGACCATTCGTACATGTGCGGGCTCCAGTCAACCGGGGTTGCCGCGGCAGGCTAGCGGGGGGTGGGGGACGATGGCGGTGACCCGTCACCGGGATCGTCCGCCGGGCATCCCGGCCGAGTGACCGACCAAGCACAACGGCCCCGGAATCACTGCGATTCCGGGGCCGTTGGCGTCATGCCACTACTGGGTGGGTCATGTGATCATCCAGTCACCCGGACTGGGTCGCCGGCAGTCCTCACCCGCACGCAACTGCGTCCGCGCGCGGCGGTGGCGTTGGCGGCCGTGGCATTCGCGTTGTTGCACGTGGTGCCCTTGGCCGTGGCCTTGAGACCGAGGATGACCGTGACGGTCTTCGAGCCACCGGCACCGATGTTGCCCAGCTTCCACGTCAGGGTCCGCCCTGTGAGGGTGCTGCCCGTGGGTGCGGCCCCGATCACCAGCGCCGAGGGCGGGGTGTCGGTGAGTACCACGTTGGTTGCCGCAACCGCGCTGGTGTTCTTTACGCGGATGCGGTAGCTCACGCTCGAGCCCGGCCGGGCAACGACCGGTCCGAGCTTGCGGACCGAGAGGCTCGCCCGGCTCGCCGTCTCCACGAGGCCGACCGGCACGATCGGGGCGTCACAGATGCCGCCCGCAATGAGCACGCCCGGTGCCGTGGAACTGCCGCCAGCCGGTGTGATGGCGGTGTATCCGGCGGGCAGGTTGGCCAGGGCCACCTGCGCTGTGTTCGTTACGGCGGTGCCGCACGCTGCGACGTCAGCGGCTGCCGACCTGGTGGCGGTCCAGATGCGCGAGGCACCCGGGGCCAGATTGGTGGTGTCAGCTGGCGCGGTGATGAGATCAGCGCCGGGATCGGTGACGAGGATTGACGAGAACGGAACCGCGAATGCGCTCGGGTTGGTGACGGTGATGTCGTACGGCACGGAACCGCCTGGGATCACCGTGGTGGAACCGGTGGTCTTGGCGACATTGACATCAACCGGGCACACGATGGGTGTATTCGCCGTGGCCGTTGGATCCGCGGCTGCCACGACACGGAACGCCGCGGGGTTCGCTGCGAGAATCGCCAGGACCTGAGGCTGGCCGAGCGTGACGGTGGCCGTGTTGGACACCGTGCCGATGTCACAGGGAGTGCTCAGTGGCACATCCGTGGTGGCAGTCCACACCCGTGACTGGTTGGGCGCTAGGTCGCTCGTGTCAGCCGGGTCGGTCAGCGTGGTGGCCGTCGGGTCAGTCACGTGGATCGCGCTGAACGGAACCGTCCACGCACCGGTGTTGGTGACCGTTACGTCATAGGTGGCGGTACCACCGGGCCCGACCGGACCATTTGTCGCCGTCTTGCCGATGTCGACGACCAATGGGCATTCGAGGTGGGTGGTGAACGGCGAGGAGATCGGGCCATCGGCATTCGAGTAGCCAGGGGTCGTCGCGAAGGCCACGGTTGCCGTGTTGGTGACATCCGTATTGCAGAGCGCGGTATCCATTGGGACGGCGTAACTGGCGGTCCAGTCGAGCGTGTTGCCGGGGTTGAGGAGTCCCGAGACCGGCGGATCGATGGGTCCCACGGCGCCCGGGTCCAGGTTGTCCGTCACACCAATTGATGAGACGGGAACCGCGTACTTGCCCGAGTTGGTGACCGTGATTGTGTAGGGAATCGTGTCACCGGGAACGGCCGTGAGGCTCGGGGACGTCTTCATGATCGACAGGCTGACCGGGCAGATGACCTCCGTGGTCCAGTCGCTGCTGGCCGGCGGCAACGACACCGAACTGATCAAGACACTGCTGCTCACGGTCGGTGGACGCGTGAAGTCAACGGTGGCCGTGTTCTTCACGGTCGAACCGCACGATGTGCTGACATCCGGAACCGCGTTCTTGCTGACCGCGGTCCAGTCAAGCGACGCGCCTGGCAGAAGATAGGTTGCCAGCGGACCCGTCAGATCGGCCGTGGCATCGGCCACGTCGATCGTGTTCACCGGGATCGTCTTACGCCCGAAGTTGGTGATAGTGATCGTGTAATTGATCTTCCCGCCGGGTGCCACGCTGGCGTCGCCGGTCTTTTTGATACCGAGCGCGTTGCAGTGGTGATCGAGAAGATCTTGACCGTCTGGCAGGTTCTCGCTGTACGACGTTCCGTTGAACGAGAAGGGCGGAATGACGTCCTCGCCACTCTGATGGGACGGCCCGTAGTGCCCGTTGTAGGCACCAGCCGCATTGGTCGTGATCTCGCCGTAGGGGTTGGATCCGGAGTGCGTGGCGTGACACATGGTCACGCTGACCGTGTCTGGCACCGTCATGCCTGCGGTGGCGACCGAGGAGAGGCCAATGAGGCCTGCTGCGCCCGCGAGCGCGGCGATTGCCCCCGCACTGGCGCGTCGCCGTGGTCGTCGCGGATTATTGGGATGCTTGCCCATTGCAAGGCCTCCATGCAATTAGTTTTCCCCGGATGGGGGGCGTTGCGCGCAACGTATGCGAGCGTTTCGCCCGTGCCGCCCGCGGATCGGGGGGTTTTCCGCGACCGCGCGGGTGGTTTGTACCCACTCGTACGGGTGGGGTGACACTCCATGCTCATGGGCGTGTCGGGGTGCGTGGCGCAGGCAGAGATTCGGGCTGTGCCTATCCCCCTGTCCAGTTGCTGGCGCCGGCGGTCGGCGGTTGCGGCACCACCCCCCACGGGCATTTCCCAGATTTCCGCTCCACCGTTTCCCGGCAACGGCGACAAGCTCGGCGGCCGCCATACCTGCGCCCTGACCACCCTGGGGGCGTCAAGTGTTGGGGGCCCGGCCGGCTCGGAGAGGGTGGCTCTTCCGGTTACCAGACCCCAGTGGATGTCGCCACGCGTGGTGAGCAGTCGGGCATTCCCGCCCAGCTGGCGGCGACGGTGACCGATGATGATGGCGCCCGGACACTCGACAGGTTGGTGCAGGGCACCACGTAGGGATGCCGCGCGCATGGGTGTGGGTGGTGCCCGGGCCCGGCGTGCTCTGGTGCGAACCGGCGACATGACCGGCGCACCCGTCGATAATGCGCGTGGTGAGTGGGGGGAGGTCGGCACCGGTGTGTGATTGAGGCGTGGCATCCCCGCGCCACTACAGGGAGTCGTTCCGGCATCGAGCGCGGGGTGGGGAACGATGGCGGTGACCCGCTGCCGGGATCCCCCGCCGGGCGCCGCTAGAGTCACGCCCGATGTCGGATCTCGCCCTCATCGTTGCCACTACCCTCATGTTCGCCTCCATTGCCGGGGCGATCGGGCTCGGCATGGTCGCGTGGCGGCGCCAGGGGGTCATCAAGTCGCTTGAGGTGCGTGAGGGCGGTGGTCTGGGTATGTCGGCACCGGTGGCATCCGACCGCCAGATGGCCCTTCGCGGCCGCGCGGGCACGTCGCAGGGAGATCTCCCCGTTCCATCCGATGGCCGTATGCGTGCCGGTCTCATCACGGCATTCATCGCCGTGCTGCTCATCGGTGGGGCCGCCGGCTGGTGGTTCCTCATTCGCGATCACGGCGGCAGCACGACCACGCAGCAGGCGGGTCTGCAGGGGGCTCCCGCGAATGGCCCGTTGGGCCCCGACCCCGCCGTCACGGTGCCCGACGACCCGCCCGTCATCCAGGACCACGCCGCATACACCGTGGCCGTGCTCAACGCCAGCGGGGTGACCGGCGCCGCGGCGACCACCGTGGCGCCAAAGGTTGAGACCGCGGGCTATCGCGTTGGCGCGATCGGTGACGCCGGCACCCAGGATCAGATGACCTCGGTGGTGATGTGGCGACCGGGCAAGCAGGCCGTCGCGCAGAATGTGGCCAAGGATCTGGGCATCACTCAGGCACCACCGCTCGACGGCATCTCCACCTCCAAGCTCGGCCAGGCCGATGTGGTCGTGGTGGTGGGCAAGGACATCGCCGCCGCCCCATGAGCGATGGCGCGCCGGGCGGCTACCGCACTGATCTTCAGGGGCTGCTCATCCAGATGGCGCCTCCATATGGGTTCACCCTTGCCACGTTCACGGCCGGTGGGCTGATGGCCTACGAGCAGGGTGCTCCAGATCCTCTGGAGATCTTCTTACTTCTGGCCGGGGCGTTTCTCGGCTATGCGCTCCTGGGCATGGTGACGAGGTCGTTGCGCCGGTTGCTCGTGCCCCAGAAGGTGGTGATGCGCGGCTGGCAGATGCTTCACGTGGCGCCGCTTTCGGCGGTGTTCCTTCTGGCCTGGGCGTCCGCGGTGTGGGTTCCCGCACCGGTGTGCTGGTTCATCACCGGGATCGTGCTCACCATGGCGTATCTCGGGGTACTGAGCGCTGTTATCTATTGGTCTGTCCCCGCCGACCGCGTGAGGCGGACCAACCTTGGGGGCTGACCGCCTACGAGCCCTCGCCGATGCCGACGCACCGCTGGTGCTGCCCGGGGTGTACGACGGCCTCTCCGCCCGGCTGGCCGTGGCAGCGGGCTTTGAGGCGCTTGTGGTGGGCGGCTACTCGGTGTCGGCCTCGCGCCTTGGCATGCCCGACTTCGGGTTTCTCACCCAGACCGAGATCAGCGATGCGGCGCGTGACATCGTGGCCGCGGTGCCCGGGATCCCCGTGGTGGTGGACGCCGACACCGGATACGGCAATGCGCTGTCGGCGGCCCGTACCGCGCGCCTGCTGCATCGTGCCGGCGCCGCGGGGATGATCCTGGAGGATCAGGAGTGGCCCAAGCGTTGCGGCCACATGGCCGGCAAGCGCATCGTGCCCGCTGCGGACTGGCTCGCGAAGATCCGTGCCGTCACCGACCTCCGCGCCGAGGGCATAGATCTATTCCTCATTGCCCGCACCGATGCCCGCGGCATCGATGGCCTCGACGAGGCTCTCGCCCGCGCCGCCTCCGCCGCCGCCGCCGGGGCTGATGCGGTGTTCGTCGAGGCACCGCTCGACCGCGACGAACTCGTCCGTATTGCCGCGCACCTCGCGGGCCATCGGCCGCTCGCCAACATGGTGGAGGGCGGGCGCACTCCGCTGCTGGGTCGGGATGAGCTCGGGCAGATGGGATTCCGCATCATCCTGTGGGGCATCACGGGAATACTGGCCGCGGGGGCAGCGCTCAGGGATTCCTACGCCGCCATTCATGCGACGGGGGAGGGGCCTTCACGGGATGCCCTCATGACCTTCGGTGAGCTCACGGACGCCGTGGGGCTTCCGGAACATCGGGCCGACGACGATCGGTACGCCGCCGAATAGCGACGGATGGCCCGGGGGCGCGGACGCCCCCGGGCCGATCACCGCGCCTGCTAGCTGAGGGCCTGGGCCTTCAGCTTGGCGAACTCCGCGTCGTCAATCGTGCCAGCGTCGAGCAGGCCCTTGGCCTGTGCGATCTGGTCGGCCGGCGTACCGGTGCTGCCAACCATCTGCTTCAGGTGCTCCACCTGCGCCTGCTGCGCCTTTTCAGCGCGTCCGGCCATTCCCCCACCGCGCGCGATGAGGTAGATCAGCACGCCCACGAACGGGATGACGATGATCAGAATCAGCCAAGCGGCCTTCCCGAGTCCGGACACGTCATGACTACGGAACAGGTCGATGATGACGTTGATCAGAACCACGAGGAACATGGCCCACACGAAAATGACGAAGGTCGTCCACAGGACGTCCCAGAAACTCCAGTTCATTCATCCTCCGATGAGAAAAGTGCGATGGGCGACCACTGAGGGCCGCATGCTCGCGGTACGTTTGCCGGTGCTCCGTGGGCATCTGGCGGAGACTGCCCTTACGGATCAGCGACCCCGGGAACCTATTGGATTCCGGGGTCGCTGGTGTGACGGTGCTGCTCAGTGGGTCATACGTTCATCCAGTCACCCGGACTGGGCGGCCGGCAGCCCTCACCCGCACGCAACTGCGTCCTTGCGCCGCTATCGCGTTGTCGGCGATTGCCCGGGCGACATTGCACACGGTGCCTCTGGCGTTTGCCTTGAGGTTGAGGATGATGCCGACGGTCTTCGTGCTCCCAGCGCCGATGGTGCCCAGATTCCAGGTGAAATTGTGCCCGGCGCGGGTGCTGCCCGCGGGAGTCGACCCGATCACAAACGCCGAGGGCGGCAGATCGGTGAGGGCCACGTTCGTGGCGGTGACCGCGCTGGTGTTCGTTACGCGGATCCGGAAGCCCACGATCGAGCCTGGCCGGGCAAGAGCCACTCCCAGTTTGCGGACGGACAGGCTCGCTGGCGCGGCCGTCACGAATGCTGCGGGTGCGACCCGTGAGTCGGCGGCCGGTGTGACCACTGGCGGGCAGGTGACGATCGACGTCGAGGTGGCGCTGGTGATCGCCGTTTCCGGCGGTGGTGCGTAACCGGGCGGCAGATTCAGGGCCACAGTCGCGGTGTTGGACTCAGTGCTGTTGCAGACCGTGCCAGCGATCCTGGTCGCCGTCCAGACACGCGAGGTGCCAGCCGCCAGATCCGTGGTGTCAACCGGAGGGGTCAACGTGTTCGCCCCCGGATCCAGCACGTTGATCGACGTAAACGGAATGGTGTTCACGCCGGTGTTTGTCACCGTGATGTCGTAATTGATGGTGCCGTCCGGCGCAATCGTGGCCGGGCCGGCCTTGCTGATTGCCACGTCCGTCGGGCAGGTGATGACCGACGTCGCGGTGGAGCTGTTGTTTGACGTATCCGGCTCTGAGTAGCCGGGAGGCAGATTCAGCGTCACAGTGGCCGTGTTGGAGACACTGGCCCCGCACTCGGCCCCGGCGAGCTTGGTGGCCGTCCACACCCGCGAGGTGCCAGCAGCCAGATCACTGGTGTCCTCGGGAGGGGTCAACGTGTCCGCCTGCGGATCCTGCACGTCAATCGACTTGAACGGAATGGTGCCCGAACCGGAGTTCGTCACCGTGATGTCGTAGTTGATGGTGCCGTTCGGTGCGATCGTCGCCGGGCCGGACTTGCTGATCGACACGTCGGTCGGGCAGATGGTGGTGGCCAGCTGCTTGAGCAGTGCCTCCAGGTCTGCTGGGTTCGACGCCACGGCGTAGTCCTGTCCAACCGTCGGGCCACTGATGGCCTTCAAGTTGTTGAGGGCGATGCCGCCGCCCACGCCCACTGCGAGGATTGCCTGCTCGTCACCCGTTGCGTCGAGCGTGTCGGGATTCTTGGCGAGGTTCGCAGAGGCAATCCCGTACGTGATGTTGGCCAGACCGTCGGTTCCAACCTGGTGCTTCGTTGGGTTGCCGTCGGTGATGAATACGACCACGTCCACGTTCGAGGTTGCGGCGTCCTGAAGGGCTGCATCCCAGTTGGTGAGGCCACTCCCGGATGTGGCATTGGCCACCGTGGCGACGAAGCTCTGCGCGTCGCTCTGCCCAGCAGCGGTCGCGAGGTCATACGGCGTTGTTCCGGGGATGGAGGTGTCGGCGAAACTGGCGATCTTCAGCGACGTGTGGGTACCCGCGAGCTGCGTAATGAATGCATTCGCAGCATTCTGGTAGTCCATCCCGAACCCATAGGTTGAACCAGACGTATCGATGACCATGAGCACGTTGAGCCCGGCTCGGCAGGTCGTCTGGATTGTGGGATTCACCCGCTCGTTCACGAAGCGTGTGCTGGCCGGACCGGGGATGGCGAGCTTGGTACCGGCCGCCATGACCGTGGTCTTGGTGCTCACGTACTGCATTGGTGCCCCATATGGCTCCAGTGTGTAGATGGAGAGCCAATTCGGGGGTGGGGTCGCCTCGCGCACGTAGTAGTCGCCGGAGCCAACGGATGCGCTGGCCAGTCCGGCTCCGTCTGTGGGGTTGGGGAATGGGGTCACCGACACAAATGAACTGGTGGTGGACCACTCCATTGTTGCGCCGGCAAGCGGCATGGCGAAGCCATCCGCACTGTTGTTGGCGATATCGCGATACCCACCCTTGTGCACCTCAAGGGTGCCGGGCCCGGACACGACCGAGGCCGACAGGGTTGGGACCGCCGCGATACCGATTGCTCCGGCAGCAAGCGCGGCAGCAATGCCGATGCGTCGCCTCCGGCGAACTCGTTCCTGACTCATCTCGCTGGACCTTTCCGCGAATTTCGGGCCCCTGGGTTGGGGCTGACCCAAACGATAAGTACGGACTGCACCAGCGCCGCCAATCGCGCGGGGGGTTTGATACGCCGGATGGTTTGGTTTTGGGACAGTCCTTTCGGGTGGGCACCTATCGTTGCGACACACGCAGTCGGGACCAACGGCGAGGTGACGCCAGCCGCCGCCGCCCACGCCGTCGGATCTCTGGGCAGAGGCAAGGAGTACAGGGAAGGCGAGGCCTGCCTTGGGTCGTCTGCCATGGAGGGCAGGGGTTGCCGCGTGCATGGTCACGACGACCATGCGATCAGCGACCTGCGTGATGGGCACCCCCGACGACCCGTGCGGCGTGAAGGGAATCCTCACGGACGAGGCCGTACCGGAGCCCATCGGCGAGTCCAAAGATGGCCGTCGGGCCATCCGGCGAGGGGATCGCCGTGTGGTCTTCGCCGGCGTCAGCGTTCGTGCGGTCCGTCGGTGGGGCTCCCAGAACTGAAGCGGGCTAGGTGGTCGGACTCTCCCAGGGTGAGCGCCGGGTCGGCAACCACCCTCAGTCCGACAACCTGGTCGGCCATGGTGATTACCGCGGCGGCGGAACCCCCCGGTTCCGTCTTGCCAAACTTACGAATACTGAGAGAACCAACATTGGGCCTGATCCTCGGTTTCGGCTGCGGGCAACCAGTTCTAGGCTGGAAATATGTTCAGGATCCATCAGACTTTCGTCTTGGGCGCCGCGGCTCTGGCGACTCTCATGGCTTCCGCCACCACGATGGTCGGGGCCTCGCAGGCCGCAAGGATCGCGCGGCCATTTGTGGTCGTTGCGTCAAGTGACGCCGCTGCCCGCACGCTGGCACGACAGGAGCGCGCCCGGGGCGCGCGGGTCACGCATGTGTACCAGCACGTGCTCCCGGGGTTCAGCGCCCGGCTGGATGAGGCCTCCGTCTCCCGCCTGCGCAGCAACCGGGCTGTGCGACGAGTCAACCTCGACCGCCTCGTCAGGGGATCTGTCGAGATCGCGAGCGCCACCACGACGGGTCTTTGGGGACTTGACCGTATTGAGCATCGCGACCTGCCGTTGGATTATCGTGTAAACATCGCCGGTCGCGGTCAGGGGGTGGCGGTGTATGTGGTCGACACCGGGATCCGCAGCGATCAGACCCAATTCGGCAGTCGCGTGGCAGCCGGGTACTCCGTGCTGTCGGGCGGCCCCGGACTGGGCACGGACTGCAACGGGCACGGAACCTATGTGGCCAGCGTCATTGGTGGGGAGTCCAGCGGAGCGGCCCCGGGGGCGACCCTCATCCCGGTGACCACCGTCGGGTGTACGGGCGCGGGTCTTGCGTCTGACCTCATTGCAGGGCTCGACTGGGTCGTCGCCGACCATCAGAACGGTGCTCCCGCAGTCGCCAACATCAGCCTGTACGGCCCGCTATTTCAGCCACTGAATGACGCGGTCGACCGAACGGTTGCCGATGGTGTGGTCGTGGTGACGGCTGCAGGGAATGAGGCCGACGTTGCCTGCGACCACTCGCCGTCATCCGCAAGGTCAGCCATCACCGCTGCCGCCAGCGAGCCGAATGACGCGTTTGCGCCATGGTCGGGGTGGGGGGACTGCGTCGACATCGTGGCGCCCGGGGATCAAGTGCTGGCTGATGTTCCCAATTCCCCGACGGGTGCCGCCGAGCTTGTCAAAGGAACATCAATCGGCGCCGCCTTCACATCCGGCGCGGCAGCTGCCGTGCTCGCTCTCAATCCTCAGTTGGGTGCGGAGGGCGCCATCGCGGAACTCATCAACGCGGCAACTTCGAATGTGCTGACAGGCCTTCCGGCGGGCACTCCCAATCGGCTCCTGTACATAGGAACCCCTTTTACCTCCACGTTTATTCCCGCCACCGCCGGGGAGCCGGGCCAGCCCGTACTTCAGGGAGTGCAGGTCACATTCCGGCCGGGCGGTGAACGCGGGTCGCGTTTCGGCCGGTACCAGGTGCGCGGCTCATCGGCGTACCGGGGTCGGCTTACGCTGACAATCGCCGGCAGGAGCATTGATCGTCGCCGCGTTGCGCCCGGGAGTTTCCGATATCTGACGCGGGTCGGCCGACGTATTTCCTCGGTGCGGCTCGTGGTGAGGCCAGCCGACACAAGCCTCAGTGCGTCGTCGGTACGGGTGCGAGTACGCCCCTAGCGGTGACCAGGCGGTGCCCCGGAGTGCTCGCGGTAACATTCGCCAGATGGGTTCCTCCCCTCGACACCATGATCATCCAGTTGGCACCGCGTGACCTGGTACCGGGAGTGGTTCCAGGAGACCGGGCGCGCCGGTCTGCTTTTCATGCTCGTGTTCTTCGGGCTCACCTTCGTGCTGACGCGCACCATTACGCGCAGCATTCGTGCGAAGGGGCGGGGGCAGGAGCCCGGCGAGGTATCGCAGGGGCTGGTGAAGGATGTCCATATCGGCGGAGTGCATATCCACCACCAGGTGTGGGGCATTCTCGTCATCCTGATCGTGGCCATGCTGGAGTTCACCTACCAGCCTCACTCACCATGGGTGGAGGTGCTTGGCGGCCTCTTTGGCATCGGGGCTGCATTGACCCTCGACGAATTCGCCCTGTGGCTGCACATGGAGGACGTCTACTGGACCAGCGCCGGCCGCAAGTCCATCGACGCCGTCGTGGTGGCCATCGTGCTGATGTGCGCCCTCTTGCTCGGCTCAACGCCGTTCGGCGTGTCGGAGACGGCGGATGGTCCGGATTCGCTCGTGGTGGTCCCCGGGCTCATCGTGGTGCTTCTCGTGGTGGTGCTCATATGCATTGCCAAGGGCAAGTTGGTGATGGGCCTCCTCGGGATCTTCGTTCCGCTGGTGGCGATTGTGGGTGCCCTTCGCGTGGCGCGCCCGGGCAGCATGTGGGCCCGCCGTCGCTACTCCACGCGCCCGGCGCGCATGGCGAAGGCTGTGGACCGCGACGCGCGGCACGAGGCTCGTATGGATCGAGTTCGTGATGTGCTCGGAGGCAGGGCGGGGACTGACGCAGGGGGCTGATCCGGCACGCTGTGCCGCAGGCGACGCGATGTGCGTGTCACCGGGTCCATTCCGGCGGTGTGTTGCTCGTGGCGCGTTCCGGGCGTGAGCCAATTCCCGGGGGGCGATCAGGTGCCGGAGGGGCACCAACGGCCTCTACGCCTTCTGCGCAGGGCCCTCGACGGACAGCGTCACCTTGAACTCAAAGAACGCGACGTACCCGGCGATTTCAGCAATTGCCGGTACGGGTTCTTCGTACACCCACGCCACGTCGGGCACCACCAGCGCACCGAACCGGGCTGAGCGGTAGGTGGCCTCGCCACGGTGGCTGCAGAAGGTGACCGTCTCACTGTGCTCAAACTGATCGAGCCGAACGTCGTCCGGGGGGAAGTAACGGCAGTCGAAGTCGTGGTCGCTCTGGCGCACCAGCAGGGTGCGATCCGACTCGGCCACCATCTCGCCGTTCAGCATCACCTGGGCATGATCGGGGCTGGGCGTGACGGTGACGAATACCTCGTCGCTCATGTCGTTCAACCGCCCCTTCGCACTCACGTCGGCGGATTAAGAAAAGCGCCGATTTGCAGGAAGTCCCTCTCGAAACTCCTCGGGTAGGACTCGAACCTACAGCCCTCCGGTTAACAGCCGGATGCTCTACCATTGAGCTACCGAGGAACGCGGCCGGGGATCCTAGACGATCACCGGGCCGTTGATGTTTTCTGGGGGCGGTGTGAAGCGATGGACATGGACGATCGGCCCCGTCTCGTCGATGCGTCCCGGCACCGGGATGTCGCTGCGTTCATACCCCCACCCGGCTGCGGCCATGGCGTCAACAAATGGGCGCGCGTCGGGCCGGCGCGGATCGGCGATGATCACCTGCGATCCCGGGCCCACCAGCCGGGGGATGAGGGCACCTAGGGAAGTACCGTTTCTTCCCTCGTAAAGAATGTCGGCGCCCACCACGAGGTCCCATGGGCCCCGGTTCATCAACTCGTCGGGCGGGCTGCGCCAGTCCACAACGATCGCCTCCATGTCGAGGCCCAGATTGGTGGCATTCCAACGGCTGAACTCCACTGCCGCGGGATACCAGTCGGTGCTCATGGCGTGGGCCCCGCGCATCGCCGCCACCATGGCAGCGGTGCCGATCCCCCCACCAAGTTCAAGCACGGACATCCCTGCAAGGTCCATCCCGGCGAGCACCCCGCACAGCACGCGGCCCTACCGCCCTCAGACCAACGGCAGACCCGAGCGCTTTCACCAGACAATGGCGACTGAGTGGGCGTATGGGATGACATACGCAAGTGCCCGGGCCAGGGCCCGGGCACTGCCACACTGGATGAGCCACTACAACGAGCGCAGGCCACACTCAGCGCTCGTGGGGAAGGCTCCGATCAGCCGGGTGCGTTCGGAACCTCTGTAGGCACGACAGCTAGTTGCTGTAACCACACACCTGCGCGACATTTCATCTCGCCGGACCTCCCGGGCAGGCGTGAGGTACTCACGCCCAGCCACCCAGAAGGTCCGGATGCATCACGATAGTGATCCACCGAACCGCACGCGTTTCTCGTAGGAGAGCTGCTGCGCGAAAGGTCAGGAAGGTCGAAGCGGGTTTCTCGATCGCTGATGCAGCGACAAGTTCCGGAGTCCACCGCTCCACCGTCTACCGCCTCATCGAGCGGTTTGAGCCCGGAGGGTGGCCAGCACTTCGAGATCAGCGGCCGGTTCCCATCTGCCAGCCCAGGCGCACATCAGCTGCAGATGAGCAACGGGTGCCCGATCTGAGGCAGCAGCTCCAGGCAGGGCCGATCACGCGCGGCGCGCTGCTGTCCATGCCCGCATTAACCGTGGGCAAGATCCTTCGCCGAAATGGTCGCTCCCGCAAGGAGCGGCCGCCCGCAACGGTGTATCCGCGCTACGAGCGGGAGATACCCGAGCCCTCATCCACATTGACGTCAAGCGTCTCGGGCGCTTCTTCACCTTCGGCAAGCGCATCTTCGAAGACGGAGTGGGCAGGAGCCCCACCGCCGGCTGGCAGTACCTGCATGTGTCCATCGATGATCACACCCGCATGGTCTATTCCGAGGTGATGACAGGTCAGGGGAAGAAGGCCTCCTGCGCATTCCTCGACCGGTCAATCAACTGGTTCGAGGAGCACCTTGGCGCTCCTGTGCGCCAGGTGATGACCGACAACGGCCATGCCTACCGCTCTTACGACGGGCGCGATCGCTGCGAGGCACTTGGCATTACCGACATCCGCGCCAGGCCCTACACGCCCCGTACCAACGGCAAGGCCGAGCGGCTGATCAAGACGATGCTCGGGGAGTGGGCATATGGCTACAGCTACCCCACAGGCGCACACCGCACCCGCGCCCTTGCGGGCTGGGTGCGGTGGTACAACAGACGCAGACCTCATGCGTCACTCGGGGACAAGCCCCCGGTGAGGCGCCACGGACGACCAGTGAGGGGGGCTGCATGCCCGCGGTCCGGCGTAGCTCAGGCCGGGTGATCCACCCCTGCGATAACTGCAACGGCATGTGGCACGACGCGTGCGATCGCTGCCCAGCCCTCCGCTGCGCCGCGGGGTGAACCGGGCAGCGCGACGACCAAGCACCGGCCCCGCACGCCGGCGCACGCGCGGGAGAGATCGGCGGCGGGCACTCGTGCACGTGACGCCGCCCGTATGGCCTCGCCGATTCCCGGCACCATGACATCGCACATGACCTCGACACCCTCTGGTGTGCGGTCTCGCGGGCCGATGCCCGTGCCGCCAGCCAAGAGCACCACATCGTGATCGTGCGCCAGGTCGAGGACGGCGCGCGCCACCTGGTCTTCTCCATCGGCGATCACCCGAGTGTCGTGCACACAATGTCCCGCCTTCTCCACGACCGTCACGAGTTCGGGCCCCGTCCTGTCGTCGCGCAGGCCGCGACTGGCCCTGTCGCTGACGGTGACCACTGCGACCCGCAGCGCACCCGAGAGGGGCATTACGCGCCCTCGTGCCGGGCCGCGAGTTGGTCCACCACCCCACGGTCACGCCGCTCGCCATCGACGGTCTTCTCGAGCAACACGACGTCGACGATGCGCGGAGCGGGCCCCTCAATGCCCTTGATCATGTCGTAGATGGCCAGGGCGCCGACGGATGCTGCGGTGAGCGCCTCCATCTCCACTCCGGTGCGGCCATCCATGCGCACGGTCACGGTGACGGTGGCCCGTCGCGCGGGGACGTCGAGCACGACGTCGGCAGACGCGTGGTCAAGCGCGAGGGGATGGCACAGCGGAATGAGGTCAGCGGTGCGCTTGGCGGCCTGAATGGCGGCGATGCGTGCCACAGCCAGTGCATCGCCCTTGGCGAGTGCGCCACGGGCGAGCGCCTGCATAGCGTTATCACCCATGGCGATGTCGGCCCGTGCCGTGGCCGTCCGGCGCTGCACGGGCTTTTCGCCCACGTCGATCATGCGGGCGTGGCCACGGTCATCCACGTGGAGTTCACGCATCGATGGCCACCTCACCGCCCAGTGACGCCTGGCACAGTCTCAGGAGTCCCTGCCTCGTCTCGTCCCGGTTCATCACCACCAGCACATCGGTCACGCCGCCACTCCCGCGATCTCGGCTTCGGTCAGGTGGCACGAGGGGTCGCCCTCGTGCATCGCCAGCCCACATGCCAGCACGCGCGAGGTCAGGCCGCCTCCGCACATCTCGCGGAAGGCGCAGTTGCTGCACCGCCTCCCCAAATGCTCGCCGCGGTTGCGCAGGCGCGATAGCAGGGGAGTGGCGCGCTCCCAGATCTCCGACAACGGGGTGGTGCGCACCGACCCCAGGGGCGTGCCGCCCCAGAAATGATCGGGCCGCACGGTGCCCAGCCAGTCCGCCGCCACGAGGCGCTGCCCACCGGCGCCGCGCTGCCCACCGTTCCGGGCGAGCGCAGCCGCCGCCACATACGCTGCGGTACTCGCAGATGCCGCACTTGCCCTGCAGTTTCGCGGTATCGCGCAAATCCCTGAACACGGGTGCCATCCGGTACACCTCCACCGGGCCGTCGCGTCGCACGTCGCTGGCGACCAGCGGCAGGAAACCGCTGGGGCTGATGCGTCCGTCGTGCGAGATGAACATGAAGCCCCGCCCGCCATTGACGGCAGGCGGCATGTGGGCGCTGCGACCGGTCTGCATGAGGATGCACGGGTATTGGGGCGCCTCGGTG
>Ga0194056_10000704_pt1 | contig 18204 bp, 16 predicted proteins | sample SepL4413m_MetaG_FD_155458 | JGI IMG/M metagenome (GOLD analysis project Ga0194056, IMG submission 155458) | Anoxic zone freshwater microbial communities from boreal shield lake in IISD Experimental Lakes Area, Ontario, Canada - Sep2016-L442-13m | ecosystem: Environmental > Aquatic > Freshwater... | reverse complement strand
TCGTGCCGTCATCTGCGCCTGTGGCAACATGGAATATAGACGTCCCGAGTCCGTCACAGCCCGTCCCACCACCACTGCCTAACACTGTCACATATACGCCTGAACAGCGAACTGCACCTCAATCCAAAGCGTGTCTGTTCTGCGGAGAGCAAGTCCTTGCCGTTGCCAAGAAGTGTAAGCACTGCGGGGAAATACTCGACACCTCTTTGAATTCAATCTCCGTGGCACGTCCGCCGCCACTGGTTTCAGCAAAAAGCGATGCCGCACTGGCTTCAACATCCGCATCAGACTCGCCAGCCAGTCCAATATATTTACTTTGGATTGCTGGCGGATTAGTCGGTTATCTCATTATGGCAGGTGTATTCGTGATAAAGTTTTCAAAACAAGAAGCACCGACTAAGGAAACTCCTATTCGTACGGCGACTCCCGCAGCAATTCGGAATAAGCCCGCTAAAGACTTGGAATGGGTCAACGCAGCACTTCAGATTTCTTATCTTAAGAATTTGCAAACAATAATCGATCGAGAGGACGACGCACCAACTTTTGAAATTCAGAAAAGTGAGTTCGAGACGACGCCTATTTACGAGAAGCGGCGGCGGGAGGAATTGGCCGACTACCACACTAAGTTGAATGATATCCGGCAACGCATATTGGTCCTTTTGGAAGAGCTTCAGAACCACGTTTATAAAATCACAACAGAGTCAGAAAGCCAGAAAGACATCAAATACGATGCTGACAAAAGCACGCTCATTATACCTTTCAGCGACGGCATTTCAGCATCATCATCCATCGCACGTGCAACGAGATACCGAGGACCAACAACATTCATGACAGGCATCCTTGAAAACTCCACAGACATTAAACTAGTTAATCCTGACGGGCGGTGTGATGTAATCATCGATGACTCTGATTCTAAACATGACAATCTAAGCCAACTTCAAGAAAGCTTTGCTCGAAACTTAGCTAAGACCAATGCAGAAGCAATGTTCTCATCAGTGGAAGGGTCACTGCCGGTTATTAGGGAGAACGCAGTCTTGCATGGCGGCGTGAAATACGAGCAGGATTCTGTCGGGTTTAATGGAGTCAACATACACTATGACGGCATACCTCCTGAATTAGCACGAGCAATGAAATTGGGAGAAACAACATATACGCAAACCGTGCGTTTTCAAATTAAGGGCGTAAAAAGTCAAAAGAACGGCGAAAGATCTTACAAAGATAAGGAAGTCTATGCTGATGCGAACCACTTCGAGATAGTTAACGAGGATCACTACTTTGACCTTCATGCGTGGATCTGTGATATTAATGTTGTGAGTGCCGAAATGACTGTAGCAGGGCAAATACACGTGATGGCTGTGAATGAACCACCACCAGTAACCGTGAAAACTTCTGAAGTTGTGTCACCAAAACAGCCCACTGCATCTGAAAAGCAACCTGTACACGTCTCGGAATTACCAGAAGAAAGGCAATACCCTGATCGATCAAAGATAGAAGCGTCTACACTGCAAAATAAAATATTTACCTCAAAACCACCCTTTCGCATAAGTATATCGGTCACTGGTCAGTGGGAGCAGTTTGGTGACCCCGATTCAAGTTGCCTATTACGCTTGCAACGCCCCATTGAAAGCCCTCGTGATAAGTATGATGAAAGAATAGTTGTTTACGGACCCTTCGATGTTACGAAATCAATAGAGCAGTGTTTCGTTGATTTAACCGCACAACTTCAAAAGGGCGGATTTGTACTCATCAAAAAGGAACCTTTTCAGAACGCCCAGTTCGGAGGAATTCACTCTATCTGGGATTGCACAGATCCAGAAGGACGGGATTTAAGAGTAACACGCACACTGATTCGCTCTGGGAAACACGACTTACTCGTGAATTGTTTTGCATTGAGGACTGAGTTTGAGAAATGGGGACCTGCCTTCAAAGAAGCACTCCAAACCCTAACCATGCCCGAAACTCAAGAATCAAATTGACCAACAAAAACACAGTAAAGATTTGTCCCCACAAACTGGCAACACCTCAAACGGAGCGACGATATGGAGCCCGACAATTTTAGGTTTTCTTGTCCACACTGCGAACAGCATATCAAGGCACCGCCTTCGATGGCGGGCGACACAGTAGAGTGTCCACGGTGCAAGCGGCAGATCGTCGTGCCTGTCCCTCAACCTGTGGTCTCCGAACAATCCACTAAGCGATTCCCCCGTCCCAAAGCAACAGTGAGCGACGATTGGTCAACATCAGTCGTTCAACAGACATTTCAAAAGCCGTCGCACCTCCCTCCACCTGTGCCTTCGACTATGCCACCACCGGAACAGGAATCACCGCCTCAATTCAAGGCGTGTCCCTTTTGCGGCGAGCAAATTCTCTTCGTCGCCAAAAAGTGTAAGCACTGCGGTGAATTCTTTGAGGGGAACACGAGGTTGCCTGCTAACCCACTGACGTTGCTTTCCCCGACAGCACCAACACGGGAGACTGTGCCTTCGCCACCCGTCTGTCAGTCAAAACTCCCGCTTAATATCAAATTGAATACAGGAAATGAAATGCGAAAGCAGGGGGAAGTGTGGGAGAAGGTGTGTCCGAAGTGCGCAGTTACAGTTAGTCCAAAGAGACTTTCTTTTGGTGGTTATAAGTGTCCCAACTGTGATTATGCTCTCGATACTGTCCCATGGACTTCCGAGGTAAAGCCAGAGACGAAAACTGCGCCAGATTTACAAATCAATTTCAAGTGCACCCACTGTCGAACACTACTAACTTATCCGGCAATAACTGCTGGTGGTCACTATTTATGTCCAAAATGTGGCAGTAGCGTCATTGTCCCGACATTACTGAGTGCCCAATTTAGCGAACGCCAAAGCCGATCCACCATCAACTTCGAGTGCTCCCACTGCCATACAATGTTGGAGTCTCCTGTAGATGACGTTGGGAAGATAGTTAGTTGCAAGGTATGTGGAAGCAAATGTCTCGTTCCAACACCACAACAAGCTCAATACAGCAATAGCGAACGTCCAGTTGGCAAGGCGATGCTTGCTATCGGAATTGCCTGTTATGCATTCTTGTTCTTAGGTCCTAGTCTTCCACCCCCTTTCAACTTTTTCCTTATTACTGGTGGTGTAATTGCCTTTACTGTCGGATGCAACAAGAGATTCGCTTGATCCTTGGTCATTGCCGCCGTTGTGCTGACCTCAAAATCCAGTGTTGTGGCTGGTTCCATGGGGATGATGATGTTTGAATCGACCAAGAGCTTCATATCGGGTCAGAGTATCACCTGATTTGAACGACGACACCGTCTTCTCTCTCAACGTAACTTGAACAGGGTCATAGGTCTCCCATCCCATCAGCATTATTATGAGGCTGACATCACAGAAAAGCATTGTCCTTATCCATCGCTGTAGTCTACATTCGGACCCGTGGCCTGCTGACAATTCGGGCGGGCAGGTGTGGTGGCATTTACTCTCAAGGGAACGGCGCAACTAATGTTCGAGCAAGCCTTTAAAAATATCGACGATGTCCTTTGGAAAGATGCGGGATGTACCAGCGAGTTGGACTATACCGAGCAGACCTCATGGCTCCTGTTTTTGAAATATCTTGATGGACTGGAGCAGGATCGTGCCGACGAGGCATCGCTTAACGGCAAGAAGTACTCCTACATCCTCGAAAAGCCCTACCGCTGGGACACATGGGCGGCCCCCAAGGACAAAGACGGCAAGATCGACCACAATGCCACCCTGACTGGCGACGACCTCCGTGATTTCGTAAACCAGAAGCTCTTCCCTTATCTTCACAATTTCAAAGTCAAGGCGACCGGCCCCAACACCATCGAATACAAGATTGGCGAGATCTTTGGGGAGATTAAGAACCGTATCCAGAGCGGTTACAATCTGCGGGAAATCATTGACCATATTGACGAATTGCGTTTCCGGTCCCAGACCGAGAAACACGAGTTGTCTCATCTCTACGAATCCAAGATCAAGAACATGGGGAATGCGGGGCGCAACGGCGGCGAGTATTACACCCCACGTCCGCTCATCCGTGCCATTGTGCAGGTGGTTAAACCCAAGGTCGGCGAAAAGATCTATGATGGCGCTGTCGGCTCAGCAGGTTTCTTGTGTGAGGCGTATGATTATCTGAAGGCTCAGGGCAAACTCACCACCAAAGACGCCACCATCCTTCAGGAACGCACCTTCTACGGCAAGGAAAAGAAGTCCCTCGCCTATGTCATCGCCATCATGAACATGATCCTCCATGGCATAGAGGCTCCGAATATCATCCACACCAATACCCTTTCTGAAAATCTTGCCGACATTCAGGAGAAGGACCGGATGGACGTGATCCTTGCCAATCCCCCCTTTGGCGGAAAGGAACGCAAAGAAGTTCAGCAGAATTTCCCTATTCGCACTGGAGAGACGGCGTTTCTTTTTCTCCAACATTTTATCAAGATGCTCAAGGCGGGTGGTCGGGCGGGTGTGGTCATCAAGAATACGTTCCTATCCAACACTGACAATGCCTCGGTAAGCCTGCGCAAACTCCTTTTGGAGTCCTGCAATCTGCACACCGTCCTTGATTGCCCCAGCGGCACATTCCAAGGGGCTGGCGTCAAGACCGTGGTGCTGTTCTTCGTGAAAGGCAGTAAGACCCATAAAACATGGTATTACCAACTTGACGCTGGGCGCAACATGGGCAAGACCAACCCGCTTAATGACGCCGACCTTGCCGAATTCATTAAACTTCAGAAGACCTTTGCCGACTCAGACAAAAGCTGGAGCGTGGATGCCAAGACCATTGACCAGACAACCTTTGACCTCTCCGTGAAAAACCCCAACGGTGGCGAGGAAGTTGTCCACCGCAGTCCGCAGGTGATCATGGATGAGATAGCCGCTCTTGATGCTGAGAGCGCTGAGGTGTTGGCGAAGATCAGGGAGTTGCTGTGAAGAAAGGGTGGCAAACACAACCATTTGAGGACTGCATCGAAAAGGTAACTTACTCCTCTAAGATTCAGCGCAAAGATTTCTTAAATGAGGGGGCATATCCCGTCATTTCGCAAGAGAATGACTTCATCAATGGCTATTGGGATGATGAAGGGGATCTCTTCAGGGTTAGCACCCCAATCGTGGTATTTGGGGACCACACCAAAGTCCTCAAGTATGTTGATTTCGATTTTGTGCTTGGTGCCGACGGCGTGAAAGTATTGATACCACGGGAATTCCTATTGCCGAAATATTTCTTTTACCACCTTCAGTCGGCAAACCTAGATTCTCTTGGCTATGCCCGTCATTATAGGTTACTCAAAGATTTAGCGATTGCCTATCCGCCTCTCCCCGAACAACATCGTATCGTCGCCATCCTCGACAAGGCGTTTGACGGCATCGCTACTGCCAAAGCGAACGCTGAAAAGAACCTCCAAAACGCCCGAGCTCTTTTTGATAGCCATCTGAATGCAGTATTCAGTCAGCAAGGGAAAGGGTGGGAGAAGAAGACTTTGGATGAAGTGTGTGACTTCAGGGGAGGCGGTACGCCTTCCAAGGCAGTTCAAAAGTTTTGGGAAGGTAAGATTCCATGGGTCTCCCCGAAAGATATGAAGTCTGAAGTTATCTCGGATTCAATAGATCATATCTCGATGGAGGCAGTAGATTGTAGCGCAACCTCGATAATACCCAAGGGCTCGGTTCTAATTGTCGTGCGGTCTGGAATATTGGCTAGAATCGTGCCAATGGCTGTTGCTGGAAGGGAGCTCACAATTAATCAAGATCTGAAAGCACTGTGCCCCAAAAATACTATTGAGTCTCTATTCCTCTATAATCTATTGGAATCAAAGATGCCGGTGCTCCTCTCTCTGGTTAGTCGTGGAGCTACAGTGCACAGATTAATAACAGATCAAATCCGATCGCTCTCTTTATGGTTGCCGCCGAAGCCCGAACAAACGCACATCGTGAAAGAACTCAACTTACTCCGTGAAGAAACCCAACGACTCGAATCCGTTTACCGGCAGAAATTGGCGGCATTGGACGCATTGAAAAAGTCCTTACTGAACCAAGCGTTTACGGGAAATCTCTAAAATGATCGAGCGCATCCACATTGAGGACGTTGCCAGCTTTGGGACTACTCCGACAATTCTTGAAGGAATATCCCGTATTAATTTTATCTATGGAGCAAACGGAACTGGCAAAACGACCGTCTCAAGAGTGATTGCTGATTCGTCGAGATTCCCAAAGTGCAACATCGCATGGCATTCTGGGGCTAAGCTGGAAACAATGGTCTATAACCGTGACTTCATTAATAACAACTTTGCGGCATCCACAGAATTGAAGGGAATTTTTACTCTTGGCGAGAAGGACAAAACGACACTTGAAAAGATAAGAGTCGCCAAAGCGGAAGTCGATGCACTATCGGATAAACTGCGCCAGCTTTCGAAAACTCTTGATGGTGATGATGGCTCATCAGGCAAGAGAGGCGAACTTGTGTCGTTAGAAACTTCGTTTGAAGAACAATGTTGGGCGTTAAAACTCAAGTATGACCCCACTCTGCAAGGTGCATTTCAAGGTGTCCGAGGCAAGAAACGAGACTTCAAGGATCGACTACTATCGGAGGCAGGCAAGAACGTTGCCGCATTAAAGCTACTCAGCGAACTCGAACAGAAAGCGGCAAGTATATTCGGAGACACCCCCCAAGTAGAGACAGTCATTTCCTCCCCGAGTTTTGACGCCTTGCTTGCGCTCGAATCCACTCCCATCCTTAAGAGACGAGTCATTGGCAAAGTTGATGTTGATATTGCCGCCCTGATACAGAAGCTCGGGAATAGCGACTGGGTCAAAGAGGGTAAGGCCTTTTATGCCGTTAGTGATAATATCTGCCCCTTTTGCCAGCAACGCACTTCGGAGTCTCTCTCAAAGAGCTTGAACGAATATTTTGATGATGCATTCCAGACTGACACAAAGGCGATCGATCAGCTCCTCATTGATTATAAATCCGAAAGCGAGAGGTTGCGTCTTTGTCTGCAAACCATATTGAGCTCTCCTCCACGACACCTTGATGTTGAAAAACTCAGGGGCGAGAAGGTGCTCTTGGATTCAAAAATAAGACTTAACATTCAAGTAATTGATAAGAAGCGGAAAGAGTCCAGTCAAATTGTGGAGCTTGAGTCGCTGTCGAATGTCCTGAGTTTAATTAAGTCTATTATTGATGCGGCGAATGTATTGATCACCAATCACAACGATGTGGTGTCGAATCTCGCAAAGGAGAGAAAGGAACTCACAGCCGAGGTTTGGAAATATTTGCTTGAGGCTGAAATCAAGACTCAGTTGTCCATTTACAAAACCAGTAAACATGCATTGGATAAAGACATAGCCTTAATAAGAACTGACACAGCGTCGCTCCAAGCAGATAAGAAAAAGAAGGAAGCGGAGATACGTGAATTGGAGAAGGATGCAACCAGCATTCAGCCGACCATAGATGCAATAAACACCCTTCTTGCTTCATTTGGTTTCCGGAGTTTTCACTTGGCTAAGTCAGACAAAGAGCGGTTTTATAAGATCGTTCGTGATGATGGTGTAGAGGTGAAGGACACATTAAGTGAGGGAGAGAAGACATTTCTGACATTCCTGTATTTCTATCACTTGCTGAAGGGAAGCGATACTGAAACGGGCATGACGACCAATCGTGTTGTTGTATTTGACGACCCAGTGTCCAGTCTTGATAGTGATGTCCTTTTCATCGTAAGCAACCTAATCAAGTGCATGTTTGAGGAAGTCCGCAAAGGCAAAGGGAACATTACGCAGGTCTTCGTGATGACCCATAACGTATACTTTCATAAAGAGGTTAGTTTTCATCGTGATCGCAGACACGGAAAAGCCTTGAAAGATGAAACGTTCTGGATGGTAAAGCGACCTGATAAGTTTTCGGCTATTTATAAACATGACGCAAATCCAATTAAAACGTCGTATGAATTGCTTTGGGATGAGGTCAGAAAACCAGATCGATCTAACCTTTCAATTCAGAACACATTGCGAAGGATTATCGAGAACTATTTCAAGATTCTTGGCAATATTGACCCACATAAACTTTGCTCCAAGTTTGAGGGGAAGGACAAGGCGATTTGCAATTCGCTTCTTTCATGGGTTAATGATGGGTCTCACTATGCCCATGATGATCTTTACGTCTCTATCGATGAGAACACCGTGGATAGGTATCTCACTGTGTTTAGGCAGATATTTGAGAAATGGGGACACATTGATCATTACATCATGATGATGGGAGATGCCATTGCGCCTCCGATCACGACACCTTCAACCGTCGCAATTGCCCCAACAACCAAGTAAGTCATATGAACGAATCCGAGACCAGAGCCGAATATATTGACCCCGCCCTCAAGGAAGCGGGCTGGGGTGTAGTGGATGGCAGTAAGATCCTGCGTGAGTATCCCATCACACTGGGGCGCATTCAGGGGCACGGGCATCGAGCGAAACCACTCATTGCCGATTACGTTCTGGTATACCGCAATCATAAATTGGCTGTCGATGAGGCCAAGGCGTGGGATCGACCACTTACAGAGGGTGTGGGGCAAGCCAAGGACTATGCGGGACAGATGGCGGTGCGCTTTGCCTATGCCACCAACGGGCAGGGCATCTACGGCATCGACATGAAGACTGGCAAAGAAGGTGCGGTTAAACGCTACCCCACGCCTGACGAGCTCTGGGCGATGACCTTTGCAGAGCAGAATGACTGGCGTGACCGATTCGCCGCCATACCATTCGAGGACAAGGGAGGGACTCACCCGAGTCGCTATTATCAGGACATCGCCGTCGAGCGGGTGATGGAAGCCATTTCCGAAGATAAGAAACGCATCCTGCTCACTCTGGCCACAGGTACTGGAAAGACATTCATCGCCTTTCAGGTCGCTTGGAAGTTATTCCATAGCCGCTGGAACCTGACCGGTAAGCCGACCCGTCAACCCCGCATCCTCTTTCTTGCCGACCGCAATATCCTCGCCAATCAGGCATACAACAACTTCTCCGCCTTCCCCGAGGACGCCATGGTGCGGATCTCGCCCGATGACATACGGAAGAAGGGTAAAGTACCCACGAACGGCAGTATTTTCCTGACCATCTTCCAGACCTTCATGAGCGGTCCACCCAAGGATGGCAAGCCGTCTCCCTATTTCGGGGAATACCCTCCCGACTTCTTTGATTTCATCATCGTTGATGAATGTCATCGTGGTGGCGCAAATGATGAGAGTAACTGGCGAGGCATCCTTGATTATTTCTCTCCTGCCGTCCAACTTGGTCTCACCGCCACACCCAAGCGCAAAGATAACATCGACACCTATGCCTATTTCGGAGACCCCGTATACATCTACTCGCTTAAACAGGGGATCAACGACGGGTTCCTGACGCCCTTCAAAGTGAAGCAAATCTCCACCACACTAGATGAATATGTCTATACGCCCGATGACAAAGTGATCGAGGGTGAGATTGAAGCCAAGAAGGTCTACACGGAAGCCGATTTCAACAAGATTATCGAGATCATGGCACGTGAGAAGAAGCGGGTAGAGTTGTTCATGGGTCAAATCAACCAGAACGAGAAGACGCTGGTGTTCTGCGCTACACAGGATCATGCCCTTGCCGTGCGGGACCTCATCAACCAGATGAAGACCAGTAAAGAGCCGACCTATTGCCAGCGGGTTACCGCCAATGACGGCGAGAAGGGTGAGCAGAATCTGCGTGATTTTCAGGATAACGAGAAGACCATCCCGACAATTCTGACAACCTCCCAGAAGCTCGCCACGGGTGTCGACGCCCGCAATATTCGTAACATTGTCCTTATGCGCCCCATTAACTCCATTATCGAGTTTAAGCAAATCATCGGACGTGGTACTCGGCTTTACGACGGCAAGGATTACTTCACGATCTATGACTTTGTGAAAGCGCACCACCATTTTAGCGACCCTGAATGGGATGGTGAGCCCCTTGAGCCCGAGCCTCCTGAATTATGCTCGAAATGCGGCAAACGTCCCTGTGTATGTGAGAAGCAACCTCCCCAGACTTGCTCCGTCTGCGGGAAGAGTCCCTGTGAGTGTCCGAAAGAGCCTTGTCCCGTATGCGGAAAACTGCACTGTATTTGCAAAAAGAAGAAAAAGGCGAAGATTAAACTGGCTGATGGCAAGGAACGCACCATCCAGCACATGATGGCGACAACCTTCTGGCACCCAGACGGGACCCCGATGTCGGCGCAACAGTTTATGGAAATGCTTTTCGGTAAACTGCCTGAGTTCTTCAAGGATGAGGCTGAACTCCGATCCATCTGGAGTGCGCCGGAGACCCGAAAGAAGCTTCTGGAGGGGCTTGAGGAGAAGGGCTTTGGTCATGATCAACTGGGCGAGATGCAGAAGATCATTGATGCCGAGAATTCCGACCTATTTGATGTGCTTGCCCATGTGGCTTACGCCCTCCCTCCTGTCACTCGTGAGGTTAGAGCCGCCAATGCCAAGGTCTACATTAATACCCGCTTTACCGCCAAACAGCAGGTCTTCCTCGATTTCGTGTTATCGCATTATGTGTCAGTCGGCGTGGAAGAACTGGATCAGGAGAAGCTCACGCCCTTATTGCGGCTGAAATATCATGACTCGATTGCCGATGCCTTGGCAGATCTTGGAAAGCCTGATGAGATCGGGAAGGTCTTCACTGGCTTCCAGAAATACCTTTATCAGCAGGCGGCTGTTGCATGATGACTTCAACAAAGTAGCGGAGGCTGGGCGAGAAAAGTTAAAATATGAAAAGGGTTAGTTATGCAAGTATTCAAAATCACGATTAACGGCTTGACCGTGGCTGCAATTCCGACCCACTGCTACTATGTCTGTGGGGCAGAAAACACCGAATTGCACGATGCCGAGGCAAAGTTTCTTGCGACACACACTGACGACGAACCTCCAAACCATACAACACAACCGATTGACTTCTATCACCTTGATCTTTCGACTCTCATAAATGAGCTGTCAAATATGGGTTTTGATACGGGCTTTGCCCTTTTGTCATTTTTTACCAATGCGGATCACGACGAAGACTATTTGCGGTTCAGTAGTGCAACAATAATCTACACGTTCAAGGCCACAGCCCGAGAACGGCTTAGGACTTTCGTCACATGGTTGCATGACCAAACTCAGGACGAACAACAATCTTCGCTGCACGATCTCTATCAACTATTCCTTACAACGAAGTAAATTGGGTTTATTGGAACGATACGTCGTGGAATTGAAATGGTTTTTGAGGGCAGCGAGACTTAGGTAGCTTAGAGATCCATGAAAGAACACCGCCAGTACAAAATCTGTGATGACTTAGACACTCAAGGCCAAAAACACTGTGCCGCACTGGTCATCACAAAGGATTGGATTGAAGGGCCAAAAGGAATGCCTCAACTTGCCCAACCATCTAATGCACTTCGCAATGGCACACTCACCTTCATTCGTTCTGAAGGACGGGTGTACGGGATCACATGTTGGCACGTTATAACGCACTATCGTGATTTAAATAAGAAGGACCCTTTACTCACTTATTCCATGCGGACGATGGTGAACGGATTCAAGATAGTTCTTGATAGGTTCTTGCGGCCCGTAGCCGAGTACCTAATGCCGCAACCAGATATTGCCATCAGAGAATTGAGAGATGATTTCCCCGCTGCAATCGGTAAAGTCCCAATAGACATAGATAATTCTGTGCCGCTTCCACATGACATCACTTTTGGGTATGCAATAGGTTTTCCAGAAGGCTTAAAGCGGAAAACAGACGAGAGCGGGTGTCAATTTAAAGTCGTTATGCCCCACGCAATGGTTTTAGCTGAAACAAATGGCTTTCCCAAAAGCCGTTTCTCTCTTCACAGTGACCTCCATAGCATACAACCGTTCAGCAATTTAAGCGGGATGAGCGGCGGGCCGATATTCTGGAGCACTGAGGATGTGTACGGCATTATGGGCATTATCTATGAGGACATAGGTGAAGCTGTGGGATTTGGGGGGAACTTTATCCACCTAGCTGGTGAACTCGCAACCACTGACATAATCAGAGACTGGATTCAGCAGTACCGTCGGCACTGTTTTGATTGTGACGAGGTAGTGGAATAGTCCAATTCCACTCACCACAAAGGATGCATTGAGAAATGATAAGTCAGGAATGAGGCGGGATGAGTAACATCATTGTCTGGGCTGTTGATATTGGTTCGATAAAGAATGGTAATTTCGGGTGGTGTCGAGCTTACTCATTCCAAAACACAACTCATGGGGAATCAATATCCGATCTCGCTGAGGGTGTAGCCAAAGACCTTTTGGAGGGGCGACGTGTTGCACTGGGATTTGAGTGTCCTCTTTTTGTCCCAATCACCACCGACCCCAATGATCTTACGAAGGCCCGTAATGGAGAGGGAAACCGCTCATGGTCTGCGGGAGCGGGTTGCGGCGCTTTGACTACGGGTCTGGTTGAATGTGTATGGATTTTCGAGCGCATTAGAGAGCTTGCAAAAATGGCCGCAACACCTGTTCTGGACTGGGACCGCTTTCAGGGGGGTGAAGGTAATCTTTTCATCTGGGAAGCCTTTGTGAGCAAGGATGCTAAAGGGGGCTCACATACTGATGATGCTACGACCGCCGCAAGAGCCTTCTGGTCTAAGTTGCCCAACATGAACGAAGCAAACGCCATTAAGGCGGCCCATCCCTTCTCTCTTGTGGGGGCGGCCATGCTTCGATCGGGTCTTTCAACCGATGTTCAGCTTTTGTCACAGCCTTGTGTTGTGATTGTTGCTTCAGGTGTCATATGACCACTGCCACACAGACTGCAAATGAGCGGATCATATCTCTCTTCGGGAAGTTCCAGAAGTTGCGGGATGCTGGCCTTGCAGCACGCCTTTCTGGAATGCAGACGCTCCTCACGGCGCTAGCAAATAAGTCCTACCATGAAACAAGATTCAACCTCCTGAACCTGTGCCGTGTTGGGACCGATGAGGTCAGGCACAGTGCTATTCTGGCATGGATGCTCGATTCTACTAGTGGGCATGGGCAGGGAAATCTGTTCCTTAATGCGTTCCTGAAGGCGGCGGGCATACCGGCTGAAGCGGAAAACACCCGTTGCAAGGTAAGGACTGAGTTTTGTGTTTCAGAGGCTGTCGTGGACATCCTCGTGTACCGGCGCAACGAACTCCTGATTTACGTTGAGAATAAAGTGCTTGCGGCAGAGGGAGACCGCCAGATTGACCGTGAATTCAGAGATATGCGGAAGATGGGCATCGGACTTCATGTGCCCGAATCTCGTCAGTTCGCTGTGTTTCTGACTCCGGACGGCTGGAATCCGTCGAGTGGTGATGCCTCCCAATGGAAATCACTGTCCTATACAGATCTGGCACAAGAAATTCAGGGCGTTATCTCCGAAAGTATGGATTCTAAACTGAGGGGTTTTATTCAAGATTGGGTTGAAGCTGTTCAGACATGGGAGGTTGAGTTATGACGATCAGATTTTCAGAGGAAAGTAAGCTCCTTTTGGGTAACTGGGAGGCGTATCAGGATGTTCTCAAAGCTGATAGGCGGCTTAGGACTGAACTCCAGCAGGCAGTTGGGACTATCCAATCTCGTCTTCGTAAATCAGATTTCTGGAACTCCTCTTGGCATTTTCAACCCAGTAGTTCACAGATATATATTTGGCACGACAACTGGAAGCGGGAGAATGAGACTCTCATTTGGATTGGGGTCGAGAATGCTTCTCTTGAGGGCATTCTTTGCGATGGTGAACCTGCTTCTGGCTACGTTTGGGTGTCGAAGTCTCAGGCGACCACTCTTGTCGATGAGTTGCGCATGATATTCAATAAGAACGGGACCGAAGGTCACGGGGAGGTCACGACGGGTAAAAGCAGTTATGTGCTTCAACAGGATCTCCCGAAGTGTCTGCCCGAAGACATTGACCGTTTCGAGTCGGCCTTCCTAGAGCCATTGACCACTTTTATTACCCACTATGCCCGATGTGAACCAATCATCACCAAATCAGTGCAGGAATATATCAAGACTTTGAAGTAGGCCTCGCTTGAAAGGCATTTATTGTTGACGTTTGTGATGTCCGATGCGGGCCACCACATACGACCCAAGGAAACTTATTCTTTCTTAAGATCCTGAATTGTCATTTCAAGGCGGACTATTTTCCTCCTGACCCTTTCCTGAAATTGCTCATCAGTCATGTCAGCATAAGCCCCATCAAATATTTTACTAAATTCCAGCTTCATGTTGAGTTTCGTAAACACTAACTCCAACATATTGCATTGGGATTCAGCAAGATTTATATACTGCCGTTTCAGGTCGGCATACTTCTGGGCGAAGACGGTCTCGGGCGCAGGTGAATGGTGAATAGCGAGATAAACGTTACCTCCTACCGACAGGATAAGAAGTATCACAAGTATGGGAATGCTCTTCATCTCAATTTCCTTTCTTCTGTCCATCGAACAATCAATTTCTTTCTACTCATCTCCAATAATATACACCCAGCACGGAGTATGTTAGATAGAAAATTCAGTTGTCCTATCTCGGCAGCCTGAGACTACCTCTTACTTCCACGACGGTTCCTCATTAATGGGGGGGTATATTCCGTTCGGTATTGTTTTCACGAGGCTCCACAACACAGCCTTTCACTCCCTGATTCCAAAGCATTTCATCAGGGCGCTTTCGTGATGCATTGATGACTTCAATGGCTTTGCGTACCGCCTCTGAATACTTCTCAACAGTGGCTGTCGTCAGAAGCTCCCACTCATGAATGTTCCAGTCAGACGACAATAGCTTCGGCTCCTCGGCCCTTACGCATTCAAAGTCAATCGCTGTAGTGCGGCCATGGGCCAGAATGTTACGCAACGCAAACAACTCACTGATTGCCTGAAATGGGGCCTGCGAGTGGTCAATTTTCAATTCCAGATGTTTTGCAATAATCCGTAGCTTCTTGCTATGTGAGATCCGATCAATTTCGTCCCATATTTCAATCTCCTCATAGCCTACATGGTTAAGATACGCCTCGAAGGTGAACGCATAAAATACAGCCGCACCCTGTAATGTGAGGAGTGATCCCTCTTCAACGGTTTGGGCCGTCTTCAGGAGGTGGCTTGCCGTGTGGTGAAGAACGGCATAAGTCTTGGTGACCCCGTCAAATTTGAGTTTATATTTCATCAGTGGTGCCGAGGATCTGTATTATTAAGCTGAGAGGCCAAAAATATGTTCACTTATTGCATTAATACTTCTTCAAAATATGAAGCAACCGGACGATTGGTAGGATCGAGAACTATTTGCCCTTTAAATAATTCCTCAACTTCTTTCTTCCTCTTCGCTGTGAGGCCATGTGCTGTGCCGAGAAGTTTACGTGTAGACAAGGGTTCGCTCAAGCCGAGGCGAGAGATTACACTATCATGGTAACCGAATCCGAGAAAGACAACGGTTTTTGCCTGTTCACAAAGTTTCCTTGCTGCCTGATAATTCGCTGATTTGTCAAGATCGCCATCTGAGGTTATTCGCAAATCATCTGCGGCCTTCTTGATGTCCTCAATCTCAGCTTTAGCGTGGTAAGGTCTAAGTGGATATTCACCAAGCATTCCGTGAATGTGGTAAATAGGGAACTCACCCAACCTTTCCATGGCGAACTTTTTCACAGCGCCTTCATAACTCACAGAGACCGTATTCGACATATAATGTTCCAAAGAGCGATCATAGTTCAATGTCACAATCCCTTCCAGCAATTGGTTGCCATGCCTGAAGTCGAGAATCTGAACTAGACGGGGATACCAGTCACGTTTTGGAAACAAGCTTGTGTGTTTTTCGCAGTTTATTAGTGCGATGATGATCGCCTGCGCACCGATGACTCGGTGGGTTGGTCTATCAGAGAGGAAATCATCAATCGTATTATGAAGGGCGTCATGGAGGTCATCTCGGAATTGATTAATTGCGACGGGCGTGTGTCCCAAGGCAGACAATGTTTTGAAATCCGGATTTGCCTCGCCGCTCAACATAGAAAGAATTTGGTGCCGGAGTTCGGTTCCGAGAGGGAAGCCATAGGGTTTGCTTGCCCCTGCTCCGAGAATAAGGACTGTGTGTGCGTCAATCATTGTGTATCCCTTGGCAATATTGTTTTAGTCATCCCCAGCGTTAAAGCGGTTAACAAGAACGAGGTTTCGTGACATAGGCCATTTATCCTGATTGTGCTCAAGCGCCCTCTCGCACCTGAAATGTTCCCTGACCAAGCACACTTTCTATTCTGTTTGCCAGTCGCTTTCTGAATTCCTCAAGCTTATCGGCTTCCCAGTCGATGCAATTGTACTGGCGAATGTCAAAATGCAATTTATCAATTTCATCCTTACGGCATGTCCATATGACTTCAAGCCCTAATCCCTTGGCAAAACCAGCTTCGTAGTAAACTCCACCTCGTTGCCCTGTAAAATCAGCAACAACAAAACGACTCCGGCGAATCTGAGCAATAATCTCATCATCTATCTTGCCGTTGTGATCACGCTGATCGACCCTGTGGGGCTTATACCCAGCATCAAGGACTGCCTTGCTGACAACATTTTCATAAAGGGGCTTCATGCCATCATCAAACCACATGGCCACAAACCCCTGCTGGCTATCTGCGCCCTTCTTGCGAAGATCCTCCAAGTGAGCCCATCCATTTGGAGCAATCTTGTAAGTTTCTACATTTGGTTGCTGAATAAGCCGCTTCGTATCCGTCAAAAACGAAAGAACTTCCTTAAGCTCATCATTATTTAAGCACCAACCCCAACTGATCCACTCATTGTTCAATGTGAGCCATTCTCCGGCATGGAGTGTTCTTTTTTCAAACGCCATCAATAATTTATCCGCTCGTTCATTAAAGGAAAGATTTGGCAAACCATTCAAACGCTCGGCTTGGCCTTCATCTACAATGTGATCTTGATTCTCATGTAACCATCCTGACCAGTTTGCCCTCTGCCGTTCGGAAAGATCAGCATTCATCAATGCATGGAACGCCTGACGAGAAATGCTATATTCGCCACAACGTTTGCAAATGTAATGGAATACATCTGCTGACCATACTTGGCGAACGGCGGGCAAGTTACATGCCGGACAATTATCCAATCGCCCTCCTCCTGATTTCACCTTATCCATAATTATCACCTATTCCGCACTCAGTTTAATTCAGTAACGCATTAACAGAAATCTTTCTACGGGAAATGATCAAGGATATACCTCTTCACCCTGACTGCTTACTCTATTAACCAATATCCTTGCCTAATTTAAGAGCACTTTATCCAGTTCTCTTGGGCTTAGGGTTTTGCCGAACTGTTTCCTGATTTCATCCCTGAGCCATAAACAACGACGGACAAGCGTAAGGTATTCATCATCAACATCAGCCTTATCCACTACAATATCTGGAATATACCTTATGTTTGGGGTGACTTTAGCAAGTGCAGTTTTCGCCCTGCTATCATAGATAAAAAAGATTTCAGGCTTATGGAAATGAAGATACTTGGATGCCAGTGACCGTTTCTCCAGCCCTGTCATTTTGTAGAAAAGATCTGTCACCTGCTTATGAACCTTCGCCGCTTTACTAAGATCTACCAATGGATCTTTCATCTTGTCAGGAATAGTCTTTAGCCATTCATCAATCGGGGAAGCCTTAATCCGCTTAGCAACGATGTCTTCATAAAAGTTGTCAGAGCGATTGTCATCAGTGAGCTTCCTGCGCTCAATAGCTGCCGCATAGGTACGCCCAATCAGTAGAACCTTCGCAATTATCTCATCCTCTTTTTTGTGAGCAGGATATTGTTGGCACAGATCATAGAGAACCTTGTTGCCCAAGTCCCAAGCCGTATTATTTAAGGCGTCATCAATGATGGTTTCCGTAATTTGAATTCTCGTGGACATTACTGCCACCTCCAACTGATGCTTTTAGGAGTTATTTCACCTTTTCAAAAGCGGTTTCTAAAATTTTCTGCAATACGGCTTTCTTACGGTTCTGCTCCATCAGCCACTTCTCAGCCTTATCCTTTTGCGTTGATGCAGGGGTATCGGCAAATTCAATGACCTTTTTGGTCCCTTGATACCCGATCCAGTTACCCCATGCGTTTTCTTTTATTCTGAATTTCATGTTTACCTTGTTAAAAAGTAATTCTGAATATGCCCTCTTACAGTCACAGCATTTCCTCAAGGATCTCGACTGCATCCCGTAC